>Ga0065704_10071203_pt1 | contig 12535 bp, 14 predicted proteins | sample SwiRhicommuniRL2_FD_59091 | JGI IMG/M metagenome (GOLD analysis project Ga0065704, IMG submission 59091) | Switchgrass rhizosphere bacterial communities from Rose Lake, Michigan, USA - RL2 v2 (version 2) | ecosystem: Host-associated > Plants > Roots > Rhizosphere > Soil | place: East Lansing, MI
AGTTGAAGACAACGTAGCGACCGTCGTCGCTCAAGAATGAACCCAAGCCCCAGCCATCACCTTGGACGCCGGCGCTCGAGACGTTGACCCGTTCGGTGGTGCCCGCCAAGGTGTCGCGCAGGAAGATATCGAGCGTGTCGTTGGTATCGCCGGGAACCAGATTGTCGGACTCGGCGACAAAGGTCACGTACCGCCCGTCAGCTGTGATGCTTCCTGGCGAGGTGGCTCCGCCGTTGTTCCCCTGCACGCCGGACGAGGACACGCTCACGAGCGTCGTCGTGCCGGTCTGGCGGTCGCGCACAAAGACATCACCGCCGCCGTTGCTGTCGCCGCGCACGATCCGGGGACTGCTGCTCTCAAAGGCGACGTAGCGTCCGTTCGCAGAGATCGCAAGGCCGCCGCCGCCGCCCACTGCCTGACCGGTATCCCAGGCGCTCGTCACGAGTTCGAACGTTGGCGCCGCCGTTGCAGGCCCGGTGAGTACCGTCGCGATCAGGATTCCGCGGGCAAGATTCCTCTGGAACAGGGTCGGACCCGACCCTCGAACGTGGGCGTGCAGCGTGTTCACGGGACCTCCACCTTGTCGGCTGACCGGCTCTTCTTGTGGCGGTAAGGGTCGCCGAGTCGCGCTCGGCTCGCTGTAAGCGAGCGAACTATTCGGCGTCAGCTGTCGCCCACTCGCAAAGTTCGCTTCGTCAGGAACCTGCTGCCCCCGGCGCTGCGCGGATCTGATTGCCGGTGCTCATGCCGCCACGTCCATCGAAGCCGATCCTGCCTTGCGCGGGCAAGGTGCCCGGGGCGGCGGCGCGGTCCTCGGCAAACGCGCTCGCAGTCCTCGAAGCGCACGACGGCGCTGGCACGCCCCCGGGTCGGCATCGACAGGGGCGGCCTGCTCAAAGCACCTCGTTGAACACGTAGTAGAAGTTGTCGAGCAGGCGGTGCCTCCAGCCACGCCGGCGCCACGACTCGAGCGTGATTTCGTTGGCGCGCGCCGCGTACTTCTCGAAGATCTGATCCAGCCGTGCGGCGGTGGCGACGTCCTTCAGACCGAGCGTGATCTCCTCATTGGTCTCGAACGACCGGTCGTCGAAGTTGGCGGAACCGACGGTGCACCACGTGCCGTCGACCGTCATGATCTTCTGATGCAGCAGCGTGTGCGGGTACTCGAATAACCGCACGCCGCATCGCAGCAGCTTTTCGAAGTTGCGGTGCCCCGCGTGCTGCACCATCGGATTGTCCGAACCACTGGTCGACGGCATCAGGATGCGCACGTCGACGCCGCGCGCAACCGCGTCGCCGAAGGCCTCGATCGCCTCGGGCTCCGGGATGAAGTAGGGGTTCTGGATCCACAGTCGCTGCTTCGCGATGCAGATGACCGCGTGATGCAGCAACTTCACGGCGGGGGCCGACCCCTCGGGCTTCACGAAGGCGGCGTGGATGGTCACGTTGCCCGCGCGTTCGAGGGGCGGGAAGACTTCGTCGCCCATGAACAGCTCGCCGGTCTGTCCGACCCAGTTCTCGCTGAATGCGGCCTGCACGCTGTGCACGATGGGTCCGCGCAGCCGGACGCTGACGTCGGCGTAATGCTTTCCATCCTCCGCGCAGCCCAGCCAGTCGTCGACGATGCAGTGGCCACCGACGAACGCAGTGCGACCGTCGACGACAACGATCTTCCTGTGATCGCGTTCGTTGAAGACGCCGATGTGCCGCCAGTCGAAGGGATGGAACATGGTCAGCTTGCAGCCGGCATCCTCGAGTTGCCGTGCGACAGCCTTGCCCATCTTCTTGCAGCCCTGCGCGTCCAGGAGCACACGGACGGTCACGTCGGCCCGCGCACGCTCGCAGAAGGCATCGGCGAGGCGCTGGCCCAGCACGCCTTCCTCCCAGAGAAAGGTCTCGAAGTGCACCGAATGGCGGGAGGCACCGATGTCCTCGAGGAGGACGTCGAAGAACGCGCCGTTCTCGAACACTTCCACGCTGTTGCCGTCGACGCACGTGCCGAGCGACAGGCCGGCCAGCGACGGAACCAGCCGGTCGATCGGTGCGTCGCACTCCACGCGCAGCTTCGGGTCGCGGTGGCGCTTGAGCGACCAGATCACGAGGACGAACAGAAATATGACGCCGAGGACGACCAGCGTGACCATGACCTTCGCCTCCTTGCGAAATGGGGTCATGATCTCATCCAAAGCCGGCTTCGGTTAAGACGAATCCGCCGACAGTGGTAGCCTGCGTGCGCAATGGATTGCGAGCAGGGACGCGGAACCCCTCCCATACGGCTGTTGACGCTGAACGCCCACCAGGGCTTCGCCGCGTTGCGCAGACGCAGGCTGCTGTCCGGCATCCGGGACGCGCTGCGCACATCCAATGCGGACCTCGTCTTCCTGCAGGAGGTCGGCGGCGACCATGGGGAGGATGTCGCGCAACAGCACTACGAAATGCTCGCCGACCAGGTGTGGCCGCAGCACGCCTACGGCCGCAACGTCGTGGCCGCGAGCGGTCACCAGGGCAACGCGCTGCTGTCGAAGTACCCGATCGTTCGATGGCAGAACGTCGACGTGTCGGTGGGCGGGGTGGAGCCGCGCGGCCTGCTCCACTGCGTGCTCGACGTGCAGCTTGCGGGCCCGGCGCTGCACACGGTGTGCGTTCACCTGGGGCTGCGGGAGTCACACCGCCGGTGGCAGGTCGATCGGTTGCTCGAGTTCGTGGCGGACTCGATCCCGCATGACGCGCCGCTGGTGATCGCGGGCGACTTCAACGACTGGCGCGAACGTGCGCACATCCGGATGCTTGCCGACTCGACGCTCACGGAAGTTCACGCGTGTTCGAGCGGGCGACCGGCCCGCACCTTCCCGGCCGGGTGGCCGTGGCTGCGGCTGGACAGGATCTATGTGCGCAACCTGTTGCACCGGCCGCTCGCGATACCACGTCGACGGTGGTCCGAACTGTCGGACCACGCGCCCCTGGCCGCTGAAGTCCGCGTGCGAGAGTCGGGGGCGGTCGGCTTCTCACGGCCGAAGGCGCAGGTCCCCGCGAGTGGCTCGAGCAGATGAGCCGTCATCCGCTGGCCGACGGGCCCGCGGAGCTGCTTCGGCGGCTCGGCGACTGAAATCGCCGCTGTGCAGATGGAGCGCGTCGCGACTTTTCCGTGACGCGCGGCCGCCGGCCCAACGAAAAGCCATCCACGCCCACGGCCTCGGACACGGCCTACAGCCGGTGTCGCTGTGCACTGCCCGACCCGCGCCCACCGGTCGAGTCAAGCTGCCGTCCGTCGGGTCGCCTGGTCGACAAGGTGTGCGCAAGGCGCGGCGATTCTCGTCCCCGATGGTTGATGGCTTCCAAAGGAGACGGCTGCCCGTGACCCACCGCAACTACAACATCTCCCGGCGAGCGGTGCTTCGCCAGGGACTGTCTACATTCGCGGCGCTGATGGCCGCCCCCACGCTGTCGGGTTGCGGTGGTTCGGGCAGTGGAGGGGTCGAACCCGCCGCGCCCCAGCCCCCGGTCGCATCTCCGCCGCCGGACTACTTCGTGCCGCGGACGGTGCCACCGTACCCGACCCTGCAGTCGCGCATTGTGGATATCGGGCCTCTTGCCGACGTTGCGGATGCGAACGGACTTCGTCTTCCGCAAGGATTCGTGTCGAAGGTCATTGCCCACTCGGGCCAACAAGTTGGCGGCTCGAGCTATGTTTGGCACCGGGCGCCGGACGGGGGCGCGACGTTCATCACACCGGACGGCGGATGGATCTACGTTTCGAACAGTGAGGTTTCAGGCAGCGGAGGCGCGGGCGCGATCCGCTTTGCAGCGGATGGAACGCTGCTCTCTGCATACCCCATTCTGTCGGGCACTGACACCAACTGCGCCGGGTGCGGAACACCCTGGCACTCGTGGCTGTCCGGCGAGGAGCATTCAGCCGGGAGGATCTGGGAGACGGACCCCTATGGTGAACGCAGTGCGGTGGCGCGGCCCGCCTTGGGCGTGTTCACGCACGAGGCCGCGGCGGTCGACAACGTGCGGCAGCAGATCTACCTCACCGAAGACCTGCCCGACGGCCGTCTTTATCGCTTCACGCCGGAGCGGTTGACGCCACTTGGACATCCGGTTCTCACCTCCGGAACACTCGAGGTTGCACAGGTCGTGAGCGGCGGTGGCGTCGTCTGGCACTCGTTGAGCGATCCCGAAGTGCGAGCCGGTACGCCGACGCGCAACCAGGTGCCCGAAAGCACGGCGTTCAACGGCGGCGAGGGCATCTGGTTTCACCGCGGAACCGTATTCTTCTCGACCAAGGGCACGGTGCAGGTCTGGAAATACGACACGAACTCCTCGACGATCGATGTGCTCTACGACGGCCGCACGCTGAGCGATCCGCCGCTGCGCGGCGTGGACAACATCACCGTCTCGTGCTGCGGGGACGTGCTCGTGGCGGAGGATGGGGGCAGCATGCAGATCGTCGCGATCCTGCCAAACGGCCAGATCAAGCCGCTGCTTCAGATCGTGGGGCATGATCGTTCGGAAGTGACCGGGCCGGCCTTCAGCCCCGATGGAACGCGCTTGTACTTCAGTTCGCAGCGCGGCTCGAGCGGCGCCGGTATGACGTTCGAAGTGCAGGGTCCATTTCACGAACCGGCGTGAAGCAGTCACGACGCTAAAAACGGCGCAGCGCTTTAACGTGAGCGGCGACGGCCCGTGCACGGGCATACGGCACGCCGATCACACGCGACAGCGGCGAACGAATCGCCGGGGCCGCACGGAGCAAATTCGCGTGGGTTCGATTCCCATCACCCGCTCCAGTCTCCTGCCATTGCGGGACACGCTCGCAGTTCAGCCGGGAACTCCTGTCAGCCGCTGAATCAGCCAGCACGAAGCCACGGCGCCAATTGCGTATGGCGGGACGCGCCACGCCCAAGCGGGCGCCGCAATCGCGAGTCGGCGGGTGATCGCGATGACCGTGAGCGCGCCCGCGATGAACATCAGTTGTCCGACCTCGCCGCCCCCGTTGAAGAACAGCAGTGCGAGCGGTACGTCCCCTGTGGCAGACCTCGCACACGTACTGGCGGATAAGTTCGTCCCTTTCCTCATGCGTCGGGGGGGCGCAGCCCGGTCCGCGTGAAGTTCGCAACCTGTCCGTCGATCATGCCCTGTGTCACCACACTCGACGCCTGCGGCCGCTCGTTCGGCCCCAAGGCGCTGAAGATTGCAAAGATTGCCGCACCCAGCAGGAGGAAGTGGAACAGAGGCTCCCGGAGCAAGCGCCTCATCGCGAGCGCGCCGGGACGGACAGCCGCGAGTCAGCCGCAAGCTTCGAGCACCGGCTACGCAGAACAGCGCGCTGCATGTCACCCGTGTGCCAGATCGGCGCGGTGTACGCGCGTTCCTGCAGGTTCATCGTCGTCCCCGCCAGGGGCTGGATGCCATAGCGCTGCGCGTCGTAGGCAGTCCAGCGCGGCGTCGGAACAATGTTCTCTCCGTGGCGAGTCTCCCGCTCAACGCGCCTGTGCCCCCGACGTGGGTTCGGGTGCGGTGGCCGGCGCGACGAGCGTCGCGTATCCGTCGCGATAACCGCGCGCCTGGTCGCCGGCCGCGTCGTCGGGTGACCACGCGTCGTGGTACGTGTCGGGGACGGCGACACGGCCGAAACGTGCCCGCATCAGCCCAGCGGCGTAACCTGTCCAGTACCCGAACATGACCTTCTGCATGCGGGTCGCGCGTTCCATCTCACGGTTGAATACCTCTTCGGCGTAGGTCATGAGGCGTCCTGTCCATGCCGGGGTGCATGCGGCCCGTGCGATCGGCCGGGACCGGCGGAATCGGCGATGCCACCGCAGCTGCTGTACCTACGCGACGAGAGGAATGTTGCGCGCCGGGCGACAGCACTGCGTTGCGATATCTTCGCCGCATGCTAGTCACCGGCGCGGCCTGGCTCCGTGCGCCAGCGTACAGAGCCTGCGGCAGACTGACTCACGGCAAGACCGCCCGACTCGCGACCAGTCGACGACCGTGATGCGCCCGCGGCTGTAATGGAGTGGATTCGCCATCGTCCGCCTCGGCCCACTACGCGGGTGCAGGTCGCGCGGTCTCGTAGCACAAACGATGCCCCCTGCTGCGGAGGCGGCCTGTCTGAGGGGCGCAAACGAACGCTGGCGCAACGTGGGAGACGAGCCGTCCTCGACCGCTGTTGTGGGCCGATCGGCGTACCATGGGCCGAGCGCCGAGGCGACCGAGCGCACCGTGTTCGACTCGCGCGACGATCCATACCCGGAATTGCATGGAGGCTGAACGCGATGAACACATCTCCCTTCCGCGAACGCTGCGCGCGCCTGTTGCGGCGGCTCCAGCGGCGTGTACCGGCTCCGCGGGAAGCCGTGCGGGTCGAGCCGACCCCGCGGCCTCTGTCGGAACCGATCGATCACCAGGAACTCGAATCATGGGAGAACGAAGGTGGCGCCGGGGCTCGACGTGCGCAAGAGGTCGATCCACGCGCACCCGTGCAACCAACGTTGCGGTGACGTCATCGATTCGGTCGTACGGACGCATGAATGACCGGCGAGCTCACCTGTTGCGGCACGTAGGTGCGTCACCGCACCGACAGCCGCCGGGTTCGGCGTCAGGCTCGCCCAATGAACACACACACACGACGAAGCAGGACCCTTCCCCTCGCAGTGATTGCGGCCGCGCTCGCGATCACGCTCACGACGGCCACGGGTTGCGCCGTCACTCGAGGCCAGCAGACGGCCGGAGCCTACCTTGACGACTCTACGATCACTGCGAGCGTCAAGACCCGCATGCTCGACGACGCCAGGGTCGCGGGCACTTCGATCACCGTCGAAACCCTGAACGGCACGGTCATGCTGTCGGGCTTCGCGCGCAGCGCCGATGAAAAGGCCGCCGCTGAGAGCATCGCGCGCAAGGTCGACGGCGTCAGGGACGTCAAGAACCAGATCACCGTCCGCCCGCCGGCCTGAGGAGGTCGCGTGGGCGACGGCGCGCATTACGACTCACCAACCCCACCCACCCAACCATAAGGAGAATCACATGATTGAGGCAAACGAGCCGAGACGGATGGTCGTCTGAACCCACGACTGCCCGTAGGCGCCCCGGAGTCCTTCGTGATTCCGGGGCGTTTTTCTGCCCGCACCCGGTCCAGTGCCATTCGCACCTCTTGTACGATCTGAGATCGATTCATCGGCGACGGCCAGGCATTCGGCCATGGCTTGAGCTCGCCGTCGGGTGATCGAACGATCTCAATCGCGCGAACCGGCCGATTGCGGTCCCTTGGGCAGAACCACCGTAAAGACGGTTTGGCGGCCCTTCGATTCGGCTGCAATCGCGCCGCCGTGGGCTTTGGCGATTTCCTGGGCGATGTACAGGCCCAAGCCGAGCCCCGAGTCGTGCCGAACGACCCCTGTCTTGCCTCGCCGCATGGGCTCGAAAATTCGTGCGAGCGTCTCCCCGTCGATCGCCTCGCCTGCATTCGCTACGGTCAAACAGACATCGGATGCGGCGCCATGCAAAGTCACGTGAATCGGCCCCTCTGGCTCGCCGTACTGGACTGCATTGACGACGAGATTATTGAGCATCTGCTGGACGCGCCCCGAATCCCATGCGCCGCTGCAGTCGCCCGTCACCTCCAGGTCCAGCGCGTGGTCGGCGTGCGCCGCACGGATGTGCTCCAGCTCCTCGTTGCACACCGAGCCCAGATCGATCACGAGAGGCTTCACACCGAGGCCGAGACCGAGCTCGATGCGACTGAAGTCGATTTGCTCATCCACCAGTCTCTTCATGCGTGCGCCGCTGCGGACCAGGAGTTCGGCGGCATGGTCGACGTCGGCATTTACATGGAGTCGCTGCAGCGCCCGTGCGGTCATCTGAATGGTCTGCAGTGGGCTGCGCAGGTCGTGGCTCAGCATGCCGAGCAGCAGGTTGCGCGCGCGGCTGACGTGTGCCGAAAACGCACGGATGGACTCGCCCAGCGCCTGATCGATCGCGTCGTCGAAGCGAATGATGTCCTCGACGAGCGGTGGCTCAGGCCGGCAAGCCTCGATCCAGCCGTTCAACACACTCGACCGCAGCGCGCGGTACTCGAATGCCAGTTGCTCGACGGTGTATCCACTCTCCGCCCTCGACACCGCGTGCGCCTGCGCCGCAGTGCGTTTCGCGTCTGCACCCGCCGGCGCGGGCCCGATCGGGTGGGCCGTCCGCACCTCGAGCGTCCCGGCGTGCGCCAGGCCGGCCACGATCAACTGAAGGAGTTCCAGTTCGTGACCTCGCGGCGATCGAGGCATCACGGTCGTCACATGGGCTCGCCACCCATGAACGATCGACTCTATGTCCCGGTGGATGAATTCGCTGAGACGCATACATCTTGCCGGCCGGGGCACGAAGCAAATCCAGGGCCAAATGCAGCGAACCGTTTCCATCACGCCCATCTTCATGTGTGTGCCGCTGGAGATTACGATCTGAATTGGAACCGGCCGTCATGGCACTGTCGGTGCGGTAGCGCACACGGCCATCGGCGGTACAGGAGACCGCAGGCGGAGCCCCGCGGGATGCGCGGAGCGACGCGCCGAGCGCTCGCGTGCGCGTTCAGACCCGGCGCGTCATTCCGCGCTGCAGGGCAAACGCATTGTCGGCGGGCCGGGTCGAACGGGCGTCGCCGGCCCTGCGGATGTCGGTCGCCGCCTGCTCGAGCATCCGTGCCGCCTGCTCGGCGCCGTATTCCGCGGACATTTCCTCGCTGAGCTCACGGGTGAGTCGCTGGATCCGAAGCGTGGCGTAGTTCATGCGCCGCAGTCTGCAGCAGTCATGCGCGCGATTTCGGTGCGCCACCGAACGGATGCGCGGGCGGCCTGGCTCCATGCTCTGCCGTTGCGAAGTCCTGGAGATTGCAGCTTGGAACGTGCGCCACGGCAGAATCGATTGCTGGCCCGGCTGCCGCCGCAGCAGCGGCGTCGTGTGCTCGAGCGCTGCGAACCGGTGGACCTCGTCCTCGCAGAGATGCTGCAGGAACCGGGCGCACCGATCCGCCAGGTGCTGTTTCCGCTGGGCAGTTTCGTTTCGCAGCTCACCCCCGCCGATGGTCACGATCGCATGGAAATCGGCCTGGCCGGCGACGAAGGGATGGTGGGCGCCACGCTGGTGCTCGGCACCGCACGCGCGCCGGCGATGGCGCTGGTGCAGGGCGCGGGACAGGCCTTGCGGATGGAGACGCGTCTCTTCCAGCAGGAACTCGAACGCAGTGACGAACTTCGCGGTGCTCTACTGCGCTACGTCTACGTCGTGATGTGTCAGCTCGCACAAACCGCTGTCTGCACGCGGTTCCACGTCGTGGAGGAGCGGCTGGCCCGCTGGCTCCTCATGACCAGCGACCGTGCCCACTCCAGCTGCTTCCACATCACGCACGAGTTCCTCGCGACGATGCTGGGGGTGCGCCGGGCCGGTGTCACGCGCGCCGCCGGCTCCCTCCAGGCGCTCGGCCTGATTCGGTACGGTCGCGGCGACATCGCGATCTTGGATCGGCGCGGGCTCGAGCGCGCGGCGTGCGTGTGCTACGCGACCGACCGCGCGACCTACGCGCGCGTGCTTGGCCGAGCCGGACGCTAGGCACTCCGTGCGGTAGCGCACCAAGTTCGAGTCTGGAGTACGATCGGGTCATTCTTCGATGTGCGTGCGCGTCGTGATCCCCATTGCAAAGACTCAGGCCCCACACGTCCCCGAGCACAACCTGCTGCTCGGCGCCCTCTCGCCGGACGAACGCGAACGCATCTATCCGCACCTGAAGCCCGCGCTGCTGCCGCTCGGCAAGGCGCTCTACGAGTCGGGCGACGTGCAGCGGTTCGTCTACTTTCCGACGACCGCCATCGTCTCGCTGCTCCACGTCATCGAGAGCGGCGCCTCGGCCGAAGTGGCCGTCGTCGGCAACGAGGGCGTGATCGGCATCGCCCTGTTCATGGGTGGAGAAACGACACCCAGCCGCGCGATCGTCCAGAGTGCGGGCCACGCGTATAGCCTGATCGGGCAGCGGCTGAAGGACGAGTTCCACCGCAGCGGCGGGATGCAGATCCTGCTGCTGCGCTACACGCAGGCGCTCATCACCCAGATGGCGCAGACCGCCGTGTGCAATCGACACCACTCGGTCGACCAGCAGTTGTGCCGATGGCTGCTGCTCTCGCTGGACCGCCTCGCGTCGAACGAGCTCGTCATGACGCAGGAACTGATCGCGAACATGCTGGGGGTGCGTCGCGAAGGCGTCACCGAGGCGGCGGGCCGGTTGCAGCGGCTCGGGGTGATCCACTACAGCCGCGGGCGCATCACCGTCGTGGACCGCCCCCAACTCGAGCGGTTGTGCTGCGAGTGCTACGGCGTCGTCAAACGGGAGACCGACCGCCTGCAGGCGCTCTAGCGCCACATCGTGGCCCGCGTCATGGGTCGGGTGCACAGCGTGAACACCGTCGGCCGTTGTTCCCGCGCGTCGGGTTGTGGAGAGGCGCGGTCCACACGGGGTCGATGCCCGGTACCCGGTCCACTCACTCCACGCGCGATCCGCTGATCGGCCGCAAAGGCAGTATCAACGTCATCCGCGGGCCCGCCCATGGTCCGATTCGATGTTCACCGTGGCGCCGAGCGCCTGGGCGCGCCTGGTCAATTCACTGGCGCCAGCCAGGCGCTGGCGGCGTCGACCATCGCCTCGATCCCGACGCGCAGCGTGGGTTCGATCACCGGCGCAAACTCGGGCGAATGGTTCGAGGGAATCTCGTTCTTGCGACCGGCCTTCACCGCCGCCGCGTATGCCCGCGGGTCGATCCCTCCCACGGTCCAGTAAACGGAGGGCACCTGCCAGGCGCGAGCGAACACGCTGAAATCCTCGCTCGCCGACGCCGGCTGGATCTCCTGCACCTGCCGGTCGGCAAGACGACCGTTGAGCGCATCCACCACCTTGCGCGTGGCCGCCTGGTCGTTGGAGGTGAGTGGAAAGCGGCCTTGCTCCACGAACGCAGGCGGCTTGGGAGCGCCGGACGCTTCCGCCTCGGCATTGATGATTCGCTTGATCGAGGCCAGCACCCGCTCTCGCACCTGCTCGTCGTACGTCCGGACGTTGAGCCGGAGCAGCGACTCGTTCGGGATGATGTTGCCGCTGCTGCCGGCCTGCAGCGCACCGACGGTGACGACGGCGCCCTCGGTCATGGCCAGCTCCCGTGACACGATGGCCTGCAGACGCATGACCGCAGCGGCCGCCATCACGACCGGATCAACGGTGGACTGCGGAGACGACCCGTGCCCGCCGCGTCCGAACAGCGTCACTTCCAGGCTGTCCGACATCGACAGGAGCGTTCCGGCTCGCGTGCCGACCTGGCCCGCGGACATGGGCATCACGTGCTGGCCCAGGACGATGTCGGGTTTCGGGAACCGCTTGACCATCCCGTCGGCGACCATGGCGCGCGCACCTTCGCCGGTCTCCTCCGCCGGCTGGAACACCGCGACGACGGTCCCGCGCCACTTGTCCCTGTGTTCGGCCAGGATCCGCGTCGCCCCCATCAACCACGCAACGTGCATGTCGTGACCGCAGGAATGCGCGACCGGCGTGTCCTGGCCTGACGCGTCCTTGACGACCTTCGTGCTCGCGTAGGGCAAGCCGCTGTTTTCCTTCATGGGCAGGGCATCCATGTCCGCACGCAGCAGCACGGTCGCGCCCTCTCCATTGCGCAGCACCCCGACGACACCGGTGCCGCCGATCTTTTCCGTGACCTCGTATCCCTGCTTGCGCAACCAGGCGGCGGCGATGCCCGCGGTTCGGTGCTCCTGCATCGCCAGTTCGGGATTGGCGTGGATGTCCTTGTACGCGCTCGCGAGCTGCGTGAGCAGGCCCTCCGACGGGCCCGGGATGACGACCGTCCCTCGCGACGTCGTCTGCTCCTGGCGCGCGCCTTGGGCAGACGCGGACGGCATTGCGCACGCAGCTGCAAGACCCAACGTGAGTGCGACCGACGGCAACGAGATGACGCGACGGCTTGGACGGGACGGCGTCATCGTCGTGCTCCCTTCGATTTGCGCGAACACCGCGACCATCACGCTTGCGATAACGACAGCACGTTGCCGTCCGGATCGGCAAGCCACGCGACCTTGACCTGGCCGTCGGGGGAGGTCCAGATGCCGAGTTCGTCCTGCCCCATGCCCGGGTAGACGGTGAACGCAATGCCGCGCTCGCGCATCGCCGCGGCCGCCGACGTCATGTCGGGCACGTTCCAGCCCAGCACCGGGTGCGGGCCCGCCTTGAAGTCGCTCAGCACGGTCAAGCGAAGCAGTGCGCCGTCGAGCTGGAGGAAATCGCCGAAATCGTCGGAGCTGCGCACTTCCAGACCGAGCAGGTCGCGGTAGAAGGCCAGCGCGCGATCGCGGTTCGCGACGTTGACGAACGTCACCGGTACGCCGGAAATCCTCTCGGCCATGTCGATCCCTCGCCTGGGCCCGTCGGTCGCCTCGGCGCAGCCTACCGGGCCGCCCGCACAAGTCCAAGGACGGGGTCGCAGCGCGGTTCGGT
>Ga0065704_10071200_pt1 | contig 12529 bp, 13 predicted proteins | sample SwiRhicommuniRL2_FD_59091 | JGI IMG/M metagenome (GOLD analysis project Ga0065704, IMG submission 59091) | Switchgrass rhizosphere bacterial communities from Rose Lake, Michigan, USA - RL2 v2 (version 2) | ecosystem: Host-associated > Plants > Roots > Rhizosphere > Soil | place: East Lansing, MI
TGCACTGCCTTCAAGGCTTGCGCTTTACCTGTAGGAGCTGGCTTGCCTGCGATGGGCCGCAAAGCGGCCCCAGGTTTACCCAAAACGCATAAATAACAGAAGAGCGCAGTTGTCATTTCTTGAACTGTAAAGGATGGCGAATCAGCCATCCGCCCTACAGCTAACCTTCAGTTTTTTCCCCTATCTTGTAGTCCATTTCCCAAACATACTGCCGATCCGCTCAAACTGTTGCGAGTGCTTGGGTCGCGCTCTAGTCTCGCCGTGTCGTTGCCAAATCAACGACTGGCTTTGACAGGCCGACAACCCAAGTTTCCGCTGCAGCGCTTCATGGCGGCTGTACATAGGGCACATTCGTGTGCGCCGGGTTGCTTGGGTACCGGTCTGTCAACCTGTGTATAGCTGCCTCCATTCGTTTGACAGCGTTGCCAGGCAGCTCCACTTACCCAAGGAGCTTTCATGCGCAAGATAGTCCCCGATCCGCCCTACTCCCTCGATTCCTCGCAGATATTGCAGGACACCCTGATTCAATCCACAGAGTACGTCCTCTGTGCCCTGTCTGTAGCCCGCCAATCAGTGCAACTCAAGCCCACCTCCCCCAACTCGATCGTGATGCAGGCAGTCATCCACGAGATGGAGGCAGTACAAAGCCTGGTTGAGTCCGCATTGATGCAATTGCAGATGCAGCCGCACATCCCCGCAGCGCCTCGCACGGTGCATTGAACGTTCGATTAGCTGCGTACCGCTCCCACAGGGCTCTTCTCCATACCTGTGGGAGCGGGTTCACCCGCGAAGGGGCCAGACCCGGCACTAAAGATTTCAGGGAGTTAAATGACGACTACAGCCACCCCAAAGCCGCCCACCACGGTCGGCCTGACAACGTTCTACCAAGGCGAAAACCAAACCCACCCACTCTTTCGCATCGAGCCAGGCATCTGCTGCCAAAGCGCCCGCGAACAGGCATCCGAGCTGATGGGCTATGTACGCGACATGACCCTGACAGGGTTGATGGAGGGCGATCAGAAGTTGATCTGGGCTTCGCATTACCTGAGCGCGATGGCCAAAGCGCTGCTTGATGATGCGGAACTGGGGATGATGAAGCTTTAGGGACAGGCAACGAAGGCATCGAACCTCTCCGCCAAGGCGCCATCATCAAGATGGCTATCTCACTACTACGTGCGTACAGGCACAACCCGCTACCTGATGCTCTACGGCAGTGATAAGACGGCTCAATCCAGAAGCATTAAACGAGCGAAGGAAATTCTTGACGCCCTGCGAGGTAAAAATCATGAGTAACACAGCCCATCACGACGAGATGCCAATCCTCGATCTAGATTTGAGCAATACCAAGCCTTTCGAAGCCTCTCGGTTCCTTGATAGCCCTGAAACCATTGCCGCGTTTCTAGCTGAAGCGATGAAGGCTAACGACGCTCAGGTCTTGATGCACGCCATGGGAGAAGTGGCAAAAGCAAGGGGCGTGAACCAGTTCGCTCAGGATGCCGGGGTAAACCGAGAATCTCTTTATAAAACACTCAAAGGTGGCGACAAGACTCGTTTCGCTACAGTTCAAAAGCTCATGCTTGCCCTGGGAGTGGAGTTAACGGTTAGGCCGCTTGATAAGCATCTAGCGTAAAAGATGCCGCCTAGACCAAGGTGACGTCTTTTATGACGCCGACCAGGCGACCGATGAGGGCGTATTAGAGACCAACGAAAAAGCCCCTGAAAACTCATCGTTTTCAGGGGCTTCATCTACCACATATATGGCGGAGAGATAGGGACTCACCACAAACTACCACAAAGCCCTTTAAACCCGTAGTTACGGGGCTTTTAGCTTCAATAGTGGTACAAATGAGTAGTACAATCCGCTGTATACCTCTCATCCTACAGCGACACCTCCATGCCTGACAATTTGATCCAGAAGAAGGGCGAATCGACGTGGTACGTCCGTCTCGCCGTACCTGCTGACGTGCAGAACGCCATGGGCGGGGCGAAAGTCCTGATCCAGTCGCTGAAAACTGGCCTTCGCTCCGAAGCGATGGTTCGACGCCTCTCTGTTCTCGCTGGGTGGAAGTCCCAAATCAAGGCCGCACGCGACAAGCGAAGCAACCGTGGTGATGGCTGGAAGGAGCGTATTGCGGAGGATGCACAGGACTTTAGCCAAATCATCCGCCAACTCAAGATTGATACGGCACTAGGCGAGTCGAAGTTAACGCCGCTCGACATTGATCCAGCAGACCTAGAAGAGTTTCGCCGATTTGTGTTCAACGATTCTGAAAGCGGCCTAAGTCGCCAGGCAGCAGCAGAAGCAGCATATGCGAAGCAGGGGCTGGACAGGGAATTGGCACTCAACGACCTCGCTCACAACGCTCTGATCGAAACCTTGGGCGACCTTATTGCTTACAAAAACGACTTCTCGGCGGAGGAAAAGGAAGAGATGCAAGCCATCTTCACTGAGCCTACTGCCTACAAGGTCAAGTCACCGATCACTAAGCAACGCATCGCAACCTTCCGCCAGTATCGAGAAACTCGGAACGTCGCCACCAAGACGATTGATCAGCAGCAGTCGAAGCTTGAGAAGTTATCGGCGTATCTCGCCAAGGAGGGCCGCCAACTCGATTTCGACGCTGTTTCGGCGTGGCTCGACTCGCTCAAACTGGCGAGCAAGACTCTTGCCCAATACTTGTTGGCCGGTAACGTGTTCTGGAAATGGGCAATGAAGCATGACGCACGTTGGCGAGACGATTTCAAAGACAAGGCCAACCCCTTCGAAAACCATGAGCTGCCACAGATACGGGGCAAGGAACGTGCAGACCGCCAAAGGAAGGACTTCCAACCAAGCGAAATTGCAGCGTTGCATGACGCAGCCCTGAACACTGGGCTTACATCTCTGGCTGACTTGATCCTGCTCGGCGCATATACCGGCGCCAGGATCGAGGAGCTTTGCCAGTTGAGGACTGAGCATCTGATCAATCCAGACGGCATCGACTGCTTTGATATCGTGGACTCCAAGACCGCAGCAGGTATTCGAGTCGTGCCCATCCACCCTGCTCTCAGAGCCGTTGTGGAGCGTTTGAGGACCGACTCGAAGGATGGTTACCTGATCCCCTCGGACAGTAGGAACAAGTACGGTATACGATCTGACGCGCTCTCAAAGGCGTTCGGCAGACTCAAAGAGACGCAAGGTTACGGCCCTCAACATGTCTTCCATTCGATTCGCAAAACTGTGATTACCCAGTTGGTCAGAGCAGGCGTGCAAGGAACCCTGATTGCCGAACTGGTAGGCCATGAAACAGGAACGGTGACATTTGACGTTTACTCGCAAGGCGCTTCATCCGCACAAAAGCTTGAGGCAATTTCCAAACTTGTGCTCTGACAGGACAACGAATAGAACACCACGCCAAGCCAAACCACACTCGCACGAAAATTGCAACTAGTGGTTGACAGTCGAGAGACTAATGTGCGAGTATACAAACCTGCCCAGAAGCAGACATACAACTTCGAAGCCTCCACCGCAACCACTGCTCAACCAGTGTCTTGTATGGGGGCTTCGTCTTGTCTGGGATTTACAAAACTAAATCGGCACACCCCGAGAGGAACTGCCCATGCAATGAACTTGAAGAGGAGAACGAACAATGGCATACGAGTGCCCAGCTTTTACCGCATCATCCTTCCTTAACGTCGATGGACTGCTGATCAGCCCAACAACCGGCGAAATCTTTGGCTATGATGACAAGCCTTCTGTCTTCAGCGCCCCCTCTGATTACCAGCCAGAACTCAGCAAATGCCGTAGTGCAGATGATCTGAGCGCGGTACTGAAACACGTAGACCGTCGCAAGCTGCCACCGCATACACTGCACTCCCTGATTGACGCTCAGGATCAAGCCCATGGTGTATGGCGCCGAACAGGCGTGGACTGTCGTATCACTGTTCCGATGATGAACACCCTGAGCCAACTGCACGAACTGGTGCTGTACCGAAACATGATCATCATGCCTCAAGTCGATCTGGCGAAGGCTCTGGGTACATCAGAGTCAAATCTGATGAAGAAGCTGAGCACGTTGATCAACAGCAACATGGTCAGAGTCAGCACCTCAAGACACGGCGGAATTCGCACTGGCGAGATTAAGCTGACGATCAATCCTCGTCTGGTCTTCCGGGGCGACGATCATGCACGAGAGAGATGCGTGAAGAATTGGTATCTGAACCCTGCGAGCGACAGGCCGACGCCTGCCAAAGCCACACCGAAACTCGCAGCTTAGATCACATCAGTTTTTCAAAAAAACTACGCAAGAATCTTGCTGCAAGCCCCGGACCACAAGGGCTTGAGCAAAATCCTATTACTAAAGAAAGACCTTTCGGCGGGCATGCCGAGCAACCTCAATCAGAGAAGAGGAATACCACCAACCAACACAACACAAGGAGTCAATATGTTCATGACATACGAAACACAAGCAACAGAAATCCTTCCTTCTCGTGGTAAGGGTTCAAGAACACGAACGCCAGACTACGCACCAATAGAATTTACGATACCAAAACCAATCACCGACAAATCGAAAGGTGGTTTGTTGTTCGGTGTGGGTATTGACGACTTCAAAGACACTCCCGGTGCAGACGACTGGTCGTACAACGTTTGGCAGAGAATGTTTGACTGCTGCTACAACGAACACTCAACAAGGTCACGAGCGACCTACGAAGATTGCACCATTTCACCATGCTGGCACAGGTACTCGGACTTCAAAGCATGGTTCGACCAGAACAGCATCGTTGGCTACCAACTGGACAAAGATATTCTTGTTCCGGGAAACAGGGTCTACAGCCCCGATACATGTTGCTTCGTACCTTCGCACATCAATATGGCCGTGCGATGGCGGAGGAAAACACCCCGCTCAGGGTATCCGGGAGTCACCATGTTTGGCGGCGGATTCCAAGCTCAGATCATGCACAAGGGTTCAACCCAGCTCGGAGAGTGGAGAACGGATGCCGTAGAAGCCCATTGCGACTGGCAGAGAATGAAAGCTGATGTGGTTGATGACCACCTTCGTGACTACCTGCGAGAGCCTGCACCTGATCTACGCGTAGTACGAGCATTGATCAAGTACGCTGATCGACTGCACTCCAATGCGGAAGCAATGATCCCAACGTTCCGTTACCAGCACTGATGTGCAAAGGAGCGAGAGTTATCCCCGCTCCCACACGATTGACCAGTACGGAAGAATGACACCTCCGTCTTCTTCCGCTTGCACAACTCAGCGTAACCAACCATCCGCAGTGAAAGCCGTCTTGCCGCTCGGGAGTTGGATCAGTGCAGAGTCACCAATGAATTTGGCTTCCTCGATGTAGCTGACCTTAGTGGCATTCGAAACCGCCCTGCACTTGCCGGTGCCGATCAGGCGTTCAGCCGCCTCCTCATCCTGATCGAGCGAAGCCTCCACCATATCCCTCCAGTCACCACCCTTGAAGCAAACCATCGAACCAGCAACCAAGGTCTTCTTGGGGTAGGTTTCGGCCATTGCAGCAGATGCAATCAGCGGCAAAAGGCAAAGCATACGGGCAACAGTCTTCATCGTGCGATCCTAAATCGGTCAGTAGCAAAGAAGCCATAATGCCAGCACACGAGGAAAATGTAACGATTGGTGTGTCATCAATTGGTGTGTTCACGATTGGGCTGCACCTCCCCATCATTCATTGATGCAGACAAACCACATCCTCAGAACAGCTTTCGGTCAACGAATCCGCGACCTACGCAAAGAGCAAGGCATCAGCCAAGAAGCCTTCGCCGACAGGTGTGGCGTGATGCGTACTTACATGTCCCGTATTGAGACCGGCACCGCCAACCCCAGCCTTGAAGCGGCCAAAGTGATTGCCGATGGTCTGGGCATCACCCTCTCCGATCTGCTGCAAGGTCTTTGAACCGTCAAACCGTCAGGTTAGCGCTACAGTTACGCTACTGATCTAAACGGACCCGCCACCCATGGATGACCGTACTGCCATCACCGCTGACACCCTGGAACTACTCTTACTCAACCAGCAGGCTCTGAGAGCTGGCCTTGAGGAGCTGTCGCTATGGATCAGTCAACGTGGATCAACTAACGTGCATGACAACATGCTGAGCATCCTTACCACCCTCGACACCAACGCTGAAGCCATCGCCTCTGGAATCGAATCTCTTCGCTCTATGTAATGTGCGACACATTCAAAGCACCAGATACAGTTACCGAATAGTCGTAGATAAACTGTTGAAAAACCGTACAGAAACCCATTCGAAACCTCCTTATCTGCCTCGATCTGGAGACACTGCCCCACCCACACCCAGTCCTGCACCCTAGATTTCATTGGCCTGCGGCTAGTCAGGTGAAGAGCGAACGCTGGAGAAACCCGTTTTTGCTAAGCAAGGCGCTTTCTCTTTCTCAATTTCTCAAAACCCGCATCAAGTCTTTCGAACCAACCGCCACGCAGCTCGGAAAAACAGAGCCGTCACCATTCCTCTCGTTCAGCTCGTCCGTTAACGGTATGGGGCGACCTTGCACCGCGTGTACGTATGCAATAGATCAGGGTCTACGGCACACACCCAGTGCATACAGAAATGTTTAAGAATTCGTGTGCATTAGAGTTGCTTTCGGTAATACACACAGGCACAATGCACACATCTAGAGGCAAATGCACACAAGGACTCTCTCATGGCTAACATCGGTTACATCCGGGTATCAACAGCAGACCAGAACACTGATCGTCAGCTTGATGGTGTCACCTTGGACAAACGATTTGAGGACAAGCTGTCAGGCTCTACCACTGATCGTCCTCAGTTGCTTGCCATGATTGAGTGGGTGCGAGAAGGCGACGTGGTACACGTTCATTCCATTGACCGCCTTGCACGCTCAATGTCCGACCTGCTCAAGATCGTTGCCGACCTGAATGCCAAGGGTGTAGCTGTACGCTTCCATAAAGAAGATATGACCTTCACTGGTGAAGACTCGCCCATGCAGAAACTCATGTTGAACATGATGGGTTCGTTCGCCCAGTTTGAACGTGAAGTGATGAAGGAGCGCCAGCGAGAAGGCATCGCCAAGGCAAAGGAGAAAGGCGTCTACAAGGGCCGCACCAAAACCATAGATGATGCTGCAATCTTGGCACTGCTGGCAGAAGGCAAGACGGTACGTGCTGTAGCCTCCGAACTGGGTATCAACCCCTCAACCGTCCAGCGAGCCAAGAAGGCAGCAATCTACGAGCAGGCATTCTCAAGCACCCCCGTCTAGGAGGATCCCCCTCTCAGGCAGCTACAGATGGACACCAAGTTACTTTAGAAAAGCCCAGCGTTCTGCCTGGGCAGGTTGCACAGCGTTAAGCAGCGCTCCCTCAAAACCGGCGTTTCCAGCGCCTATCCCGGTTTCCGAACGGCCCTCGCCTCGACTTATAATTTCCAGCCAGAAATCAAGAACACGCCCGAAGTGCTCACCTCTCGCGGCGCGGGCGATGGAATCGTGTGAACTATCTCTTTCAAGCTGAGGTGATTGAAAACTTCCTCTCGGGCCGCAACCCCATCAACCTCAATGCCTAATGACTAGCCGACCGAGCTGAGTCAAGCAGCCGTAGCTTCTGATCCAGCCTCTCCAACGTGTCGAGCCCCCTTTTCAGCTGGCACTCCCAGACGATCAACACACTCCAGCCTGCGGCTTCAAGTGCGTCAATGTTCGCCAAATCTCTCGCCACGTTCTTCTTGAACTTCTCGCTCCAGAAATCAAGTCGTGTGCTAGGAGTCGTTGCAAAGGCACATCCCGGATGACGATGCCAAAAGCAACCATGGACAAAAATGCACACTTTCAGGCGAGGGAGTACCAGATCAGGCTTGCCCGGTAGATCTTTCCGGTGGATCCGGTAGCGATAACCCCGACTATGCAGGAATCGCCTAACGATCATTTCCGGCTCAGTGTCCTTGCCGCGAATCGCAGCCATCATTCTGGAGCGAGTAGCTGTGTCCACTCTGTCCATGTCGGTACCCAATGGAAATTCTGCAGTTCAACAGCGTCTTGGAGCTCACCAAATGATCAGATTTTGGTCGCTTGCCGAGAGGGATGTCTACCTCCAGCATGAGCGAGACTCGACCAGTTAAGCCTCCACACCATACACTGTATTGATATACAGCAATCTTTAACGCACGATACCGACCTAAGCCATCAAGCTCCCGCATAAAGGGCTTCACATTTGACGGAATAGGGATACTATAGTGATACCTCGTCACAGATTTGACCCAGAAGATCGCCAATGAATTTCCTTGATACTGAGCTACCTACCCACTCGGACGGCACCATCTCTGTCGCAGTCCGATCAGATGACGATGCAGGCAGCGATCTGGCACTCCTGCACCAATTGCTCGAAATTTATGACCAAGGGTACCTTGCCGAGGTACTTAACGAGGCCAGCCCCGGCCATTGGTGTCGAGAAACAATCAACCGCTGGTACAAAGGCAAGGCATCGCCAAAGCTATCCTATGTTGATCACAAGCGGTTGAGTGCCCTTCTGCCCAGTAAAGTCGAAGGCAAGCGTACGTTCTCTTTCATCGACCTGTTTGCAGGTATCGGCGGCATACGCAAGGGGTTTGAAGCAATCGGGGGCGAGTGCCTCTTCACCTCCGAGTGGAACAAGTACGCGGTCCGCACATACAAGGCCAACCACTACTGTGACCCCGCTCGACATCGCTTTAATCTAGACATAAGGTCAGTCACCCTCTCCGACAAACCTGAAATCAGCGAGGAAGAGGCATACCGCAACATAGATCGTGAAATTCCCGATCATGACGTGCTACTTGCCGGCTTTCCTTGCCAACCGTTCTCTTTGGCTGGCGTGTCTAAAAAGAACTCTTTAGGCCGCAAGCACGGGTTTGAATGCGAAACCCAAGGGACATTGTTTTTCGACGTCGCTCGAATCATTGCGGCCAAACGTCCTGCCGCGTTTTTGCTAGAGAACGTGAAAAACCTCAAAAGTCACGACAAAGGTAATACCTTCCGCATAATCTGCGAAACGCTGGATGAACTCGGCTATGAGGTTGCTGACATCAATGCACCAAAGGGCTCTGACCCTAAGGTCGTAGATGCCATGAAGTTTCTGCCACAACACCGCGAACGTATCGTATTAGTGGGCTTTAGAAGAGACCTCAATGTCCATCAAGGCTTCACACTGAAGGACATCGTCAAGTATCAACCTACGCAACGCCCGTCATTTGGCGACCTTCTTGATAAGGACGTAGACAGTAAGTACATCCTCACACCCAAGCTCTGGGAGTACCTGTACAAGTATGCTCAGAAGCACAAGGAAAAAGGTAATGGGTTTGGTTTTGGGCTGACTGGCCCGAATAGCGTAGCCCGTACGCTATCGGCTCGATATCACAAGGACGGCTCTGAGATTCTAGTTGACCGAGGCTTCTCAGAAAAATTGGATTTCCATAGCGAAATCAACCAGATGAACCGCCCCCGCCGGTTGACACCTCAGGAATGTGCTCGTCTTATGGGATTCGACAAGCCGGGTGAAAGCACATTTGTCATTCCTGTTTCAGATACACAGGCGTACCGCCAGTTTGGCAACTCGGTTGCCGTTCCCGTCTTTGAAGCAGTAGCTCGAATGATGAAAGATCGCATTCTCGCTGCCAAGAGAAAGAACGAGGAGATCGAAAGACCACAACTGGAAATGCCCCTCGTCGACTGATATTGCGTCGAGGTAACTACTTCACAGTAAATTATTGAGGCTCAGGGAGCAGCTTTCATAAGCTGCTCCTTGAGTAACTTATTCAGCCCCACCTTAGATATTCCGGTCTAATCCTCTCGTCTCCTCGATGAATCCATTCAGGGACAAAAGCTTGTCACGCACCTCTGGCGGATACTTCTTGTGCAACGGCTCAGGCACGACCAATGTAACCTTCTCAGTAGTCATTTCAGTGAACTGCTGAGGCGACACCCCCTCCTGAAGGGTGAAAAGATGGATATTCTCAACCCGATTGGCTTCATTGAGAATCTGGCGCCAGCGATCCTTGCAGGTCGTCTTGACCGCTAGCATTCGCAGTTTTTCCTCAGGGAACCCCTGATCATGATAGGCAGTACAAGAAGGGAAGATAAAGTCGGGTCGCTTGTTACCTTCAGTCTTACACTGGGTGCTGAACGCCTCAAGACCAAACTGCCGGAACAGATGCTCAAGATGGATCTCCAGCGACTTTCCCGACCTCGACTTACGGCGGTTACTGACCGAGTTTGCCACCTGCATAAACTCGTCTACGGAGTCGAACCCCTTTCTCACCTGATGCAGAATGTGGAGTTCCTCGATCTGCCGGAATAGCTTGTACTCGTTGTCTCGCCGCTCGATGATGAGATCATCGGGCGTTGTCTTTAAAAACCGGAACACCTCCGGAAGGTAGGCGATAATCTCTTCGCCACTGGGGAAGACGTCTACCCAGCCTGGCGGAACTCTTACACTACTAGGCTCTGCATCCGGCCTATAAGCGAAGCCTGCGAATAACCTGTCGCCTCTACCCAAAAGCCACTTACCGGGGATCACTTCGCCAATCTGATTCTCGACAAGCTCCTCCTCCTCCAAGCCCTTGCAGATCCAGACGTCCAGAAACTCAGCATCCTTTCCAACATTCGGCACGTAGAACGCAAAGAAGGCCAGCGCCCCAGTACTTTCAGGGTCTTGAATGGGGCTGTCCTTAACATCAGTGTTCCATCTCGTGAGGCGATGCTCGTTACGAGACCCTCCGAAAAGGCGATTGTTGTAGTAAATACCCCTAAGGGTCTGCTCCGGAAGCCCGTGCGAAGTAATCTGCGCTTTGAGACTGCATTCAGGGTTCTGGAGTGTCGTGGCCGAGATCGAAGGCAATGTCGCGCCTACCGCAGCCTTGGGCAGGTAGATGCCAACTTGATGCCCCCCCGTCAGGCCGGTGTCATTGGCTGACAGGCGCTTAGCGTAGATCCACCACTCAACACTGTTCTTGTTTTCAATCCATTGAGAAAAGCTTGTCATGTGAAGGAGTACTGACCAATTTATTTGAAATCGAAAAGGAATACGCAGATTAGGCTCACCGAATTGCTGCAAGCCGTTTGCGGTTCAAATGATTTTCTCATAACGCAAAGGCTCTAAGCGAGGAGCAATGAGCAGCTTCCGCACAGCCCAGTGCGTCATTTGAGAGGCGCAACGCCACATCAATAGTGAGCCAAAGCATTTTAACCTCGCTAGGCAGCGAGCAGATCACAGCTCATCCATGTGGCACGTGACAAAGAACCAATAGGCCACAGGAAAAACGCCCAAAAGACCGCTTCGGAAGGAAGACTTGAGTAGTACAACAGAGTAGTACAATTCAGAAACGAAAAACCCCCGCAGACCTTAATCTACGGGGGTTCTCGATGTATGGCGGAGAGATAGGGATTTGAACCCTAGGTACTGTTGCCAGTACAACGGATTTCGAATCCGTCCCGTTCGACCACTCCGGCATCTCTCCAATGGCGCGCATCATACCAGCGAATTTATGAAACGCAAACCTTTATTTCAAAAAAATTCGCGTGGTATCAGGCGCTTGCGTGAACGGGCCGCTTACAGCGGCACGCCCAGGCGCTTGGCAACTTCTTCGTAGGCTTCGATGACGTCGCCCAGGCCCTGACGGAAGCGGTCTTTGTCCATCTTCTTGCGGGTTTCTTTGTCCCACAGGCGGCAGCCGTCTGGGCTGAATTCGTCGCCCAGGACGATCTGGCCGTGGAAGACGCCGAACTCCAGCTTGAAGTCGACCAGCAGCAGGCCGGCGTCATCGAACAGCTTGTTCAGCACTTCGTTGACTTTCAGCGACAGCTTTTTCATTTCGACCAGCTGCTCGGCGGTGCCCCAGCCGAACGCGACAACGTGGGATTCGTTGATGAAGGGGTCGCCCTTCTCGTCGTTCTTCAGGAACAGTTCGAAGGTGGACGGCTCCAGCTTGATGCCCTCCTCCACGCCCAGGCGCTTGACCAGGCTACCGGCAGCGTAGTTACGCACTACGCATTCGACCGGGATCATGTCCAGCTTCTTCACCAGGCACTCGTTGTCGCCCAGCAGCTTGTCGAACTGGGTCGGCACGCCGGCTTCTTCCAGTTTCTGCATGATGAAGGCGTTGAACTTGTTGTTCACCATGCCTTTGCGGTCGAGTTGTTCGATACGCTTGCCGTCGAACGCCGAAGTGTCGTTACGGAACAGCAGGATCAAGCGGTCGGCGTCATCGGTCTTGTAAACCGATTTGGCCTTGCCGCGGTAAAGTTCTTCGCGTTTTTCCATGATTGGGCTCCGCTTGCTTGAGGTGTTGGGCTAGGCGATTTCGCGCCAGTCGAGCCCGTGTTCCTGATTCGCCATTTGGAGCCAGTCCGGGTCGCACCCTAAGGTGTCGACGAAGCACTGGCGGGCCAAGTGTGGCAGGTTGTTCTTGCTGCTGAGGTGGGCCAGCACCAGGTGTTGCAGGTTGCTCCAGCCCAACTCGTGCACCAGGCGCGCGGCCTGGTGATTGTTCAAATGCCCTTGCATGCCACCT
>Ga0065704_10071205_pt1 | contig 12525 bp, 9 predicted proteins | sample SwiRhicommuniRL2_FD_59091 | JGI IMG/M metagenome (GOLD analysis project Ga0065704, IMG submission 59091) | Switchgrass rhizosphere bacterial communities from Rose Lake, Michigan, USA - RL2 v2 (version 2) | ecosystem: Host-associated > Plants > Roots > Rhizosphere > Soil | place: East Lansing, MI
GCCGGCGGCACCGCCGCGGCGCGCCGCGCCGGCGCGAACACCGCGAGCTGGCCGAGCAGCCACAGCGTCGCCGCGCCGAACGGCAGGTAGTACAACGGCAGCCGCGGCAGTTCGTACTTGCCCATCAGCCATTGGTTGATCGCGTAGGCCAGCAGCATGCCGAGCACGATGCCGGTGCTGGCCAGCAGGAAGTTCTCGGTCTGGAAGTAGCGCAGGATCTGCCCGCGGGTGGCGCCGAGCGCGCGGCGGATGCCGATCTGCTTGGTGCGCTGTTGCACCCAGAAACTGGCCAGGCCGACGATGCCCAATGCGGTGACGATCAGCAGCGCCACGCACACCGCGCCCAGCAGCCACACCATCGCGCGGTCGCCCTGGAAGTAGGCGTCGCGGATCTCGGCGTAGGTCTGCTGCTTGAGCACCAGGCGGCTGCTGTCGACCTTCATCAGCGCCGCGGTCGCCGCGGCGAGCACTTCCTGGCGCCGCGCCGGGTCGGTGACGCGCAGCACGTACAGGCCGTCGGTGTAGTTCAGGCGCAGCGGCATCAGCATCGCGTAGTCGATCTGGGCCAGGCCGCCGGCCATGTTGGGACGCGCCAGCGTGTCGACGATGCCGACCACGCGCAATGCGATCGTCCCGGTATAGACGGTCTTGCCGAGGGCGTTCTGTCCGGGGAACATCTTCTCCGCCGTGGCGCGGTTGAGGATCACCGCCGTGCCTTTGTCGCGCACCGTCTTGTCGGTGGTCGCGACCTCGAAGTCGATGTACTCGTCGGGCGCGAAGTCGCGCCCGGCGATCAGGCGCAGGCCCAGGGTGCGCAGCGACCCTTCCTCGGCCATGTATTGCGCGGCGTTGAGCGTGGAGCGCTCCTGGTCCGGGGTCAGTGCCAGGCCGGTGTTCCAGGAATAGCTCACGAACGGCACCTGGTTGAGCACGGTCGCCGCGCTCACGCCCGGCACCGCGCGCAACGCGGCCAGGTCCTCGCGGGTGCGCGCGGCGGCGTTGACCTGCTGGCCGATGCCGCCCAGCGAGATCGTCACCAGTTCCGACTCGGCGACGCCGCTGGGCCGCTGCAGGGTCTCGATGCGGTTGCCGATCAGGAACAGGGCGTTGCACACGATCGCGCAGGCCAGCGCGATCTCGAGCACGATCAGCGCGGCCGCGGTCTTGTGGCGGCGCAGGGTGGAGAGGATGGGGCGGATGTCCATGGCGATAACCTTGTAGGGGACCTTGGATGGCGGTCTGCGCGGCGGGTGACGGCCGCGCGTGGGGGTCAGGACGATTTGAGCTGCAGCGCCGGTGCGACCTGGATCGCGCGCCAGGCCGGCAGCAGGCCGGCCAGCAGGCTGGCGACCAGGGCCAGGGCGAAGGTCATCGCCAGCATCGTGGGATCCAGATGGGCCAGCTTGGCGTAGCCGGTGGGCTGCTGGCGCACCGCCCACAGGCCGAGCAGGGACAGGCCGAGCCCGGCGATGCCGCCGGCCAGGCCGATGGTGCCGGCCTCCACCAGGCATTGCGCGAAGATCGCGCGGCGCGAGGCGCCCAGCGCGCGGCGCACGCCGATCTCGCCGCTGCGGCGCAGGAACTTGGCCAGCAGGAGGCCGACGGTGTTGAGCAGGCACACCAGCAGGAAGCCCATCGCCAGCCACAGTTGCAGGCGCACGTCGCCCGGCACCACTTCGTTGTGGTCCAGCCACTGCATCACGTTGCGCAGGCGCACGTTGTTCGGGCGCTGGAAGCGGCCGGCGGCGCGCTGCTGGTTGGAATAGTTCTCCAGGTAGGCCTTGTAGTCGGCGACCTGGGCCGCGTTCTCCAGTTCGGCCCAGTACTGGACCCAGGTGCAGGGCGCGTTGAGCGCGGTCGGGTCGCCGTCGTTCTCGCCGGAGCAGTTCATGCTGCCGTTGCGGTCCATCTTCAGGTCCATCGCCACCGTGAACGGCACGTACACCTGTTCGTTCGCGCCGTAGGTGTTGGTGATGTCGTAGAAGCGCGGGTTGGGTTCCCAGGTATCCAGCACGCCGACGATGCGGAACGTATTCTGGTCGATGCGCAGTTCGCGGCCGACGCTGTTGGCGCCGTCGTAGAGTTTCTCGTTGAGCTTCTTGCTGATGACCGTCACGCGCTGGTGGCGTTCGTCTTCGGTGCCGCTCCAGCCGTGGCCGTACAGGAACGGCGTATCGAACAGCGGAAAGAAGTCCGCCGAGGTGAAGCGCGCTTCCGACTTGAACGGCTTCAGTCCGCTCCTGCTCGGTTCGACCGCCACCGATCCGCCGGTCATCATCGCCTGCCGCTTGGCCCGCTTCTCGCGCAGTAGCGTCTCGGCGTCGAAGCGCCGGATCTGGAAGTCGGGCTCGTCGCCGGGCTGGAAGCCGGCCTTGGGCTCGGCATCGACCTGCACGTAGAACAGGCGCTCGCTCTTGTGCGGGATGGGATCGCCGGAGAGCACGTAGAACACGGTCAGCGTGGTCATGCTGGCGCCGATGCCCAGGGCGATGGCCAGCACCATCAGGGCGGTGAGGACCTTGTTGCGGCGGAAGCTGCGCAAGGCGAGGCGGATGTAGTAGCCGAACATAGGAACTCCGGGTTCAGGCGCTGCGGGTGGCGGTAGCGGGAGGGACGGCGGCGGCGCGCAGCGCCGGGCCGAGGACGGCGAGTTGGCCGAGCGCGCACAGCAAGGCCGCGCCGGCCGGCAGGTAGGCCGCCGGCAGCCGTTCCAGTTCGAAGAAGCGCATCAGCACGACGTTGCCGGCGTAGGCCAGGAGCATGCCCAGCGCCACGCCGGCGCCGACGATGAGCAGGTTCTCGGTCTGGAAGTGGCGCAGGATGTCGCGGCGGGTGGCGCCCAATGCGCGGCGCACGCCGATCTGGCGGGTGCGTTGCTGCACCCAGAAGCTGGCCAGCCCGACGATGCCCAGCGCGGTGACCAGCAGCATCGCGGCGATGACCGCCAGCAGCAGCTTGGCCATCGCCCGGTCGCTCTGGAAGTAGCGCTGGCGCAGTTCGTCCAGCGGCTTGCTGTATTCGCCATCCAGCACCGCATCGGGCGCCACGCGCGCCACCGCGCTGCGCGCCTGCGCGACCACGCGCGGCAGTTCGCGCGGATCGGCGCGCAGCACGTAGGTGCCGGACTGCGAGGCCTCGCGCACCGGGATGAGCACCGACCAGTCGCCGCCGATCGCGCCGTCCTCGCTGCGGCCGGGATCGGGCCGGGCCAGGTGGCGCAGGATGCCGACCACGCGATAGTGGCCGCCGGCCCACAGTTCGCGCCCCAGCGGGTCCTGGCCTGGCCACAGGTGCTCGGCCAGGGCGCGGGTGATCCACACGTCGGCGGTGGCCGGCGCGAAATGCTCGAATGCCTGGTAGTCGCCGGCGCCGAACGTGCGGCCGCTGTCGGGCTTGAGGCCCAGCGCGGCGATGGCGCCCGCGCTGGCGGTGTAGAAGTGCGGCACGCCGCCGACCTGGGTGCAGGCCTGGTCCAGGCACACGCCGTTGTTGCCGGCCGCCGGCGCGAACGGCACGGTGTTGATGGTCCCGGCCGCGCGTACCCCGGGAATGCGGCGCAGCGCATCGAGCACGCGCGCGTTGAGATCGGCGTCGCTGCAGCCATCGCAGCCGGACAGCGACACCAGCCCCAGCGCGGCTTCGTCGATGCCGCTGTCCAACTGCACCAGTTGCAGCCGGTTGCCGATCAGGAAGAACGCGTTGCACAGCACCGCGCAGGCCAGCGCCACTTCCAGCGCGATCAGGCTGGCGGCGATGCGGTGGCGCGACAGGGCGCGCAGGATGGGGCGGATGTGCATCGTGGCGGTCCCGGTCACAGGCTCTTGAGTTGCAGCGCCGGGGCGATCCGGCTGGCGCGCAGGGCCGGGAACAGTCCGGCGGCGAGGGCGCAGCCGATGGCCAGCACGAAGGTGCCGGCGAACGCGGGCAGATCCAGACGCGCCAGATCGGCGTAGGCGGTCGGTTGCTGGCGCACGCTCCACAGGCCGAGCAGGGTCAGCAGCCATCCGCCCACGCCCCCGAGCAGGCCGATCACGCTGGCTTCGGTCAGGCACTGGGCGAAGATCGCGCCGCGCGGCGCGCCGAGCGCGCGGCGCACGCCGATCTCGCCGCCGCGGCGCAGGAACTTGGCCAGCAGCAGGCCGACGCTGTTGAACAGGCACAGGCCCAGGAACGCCAGCGCCAGCCAGCTCTGCAGGCGCACGTCGCCGGGCACGACCCGGTTGTGGTCCAGCCACTGCGGCAGCGACAGCAGCCGCGCCGTGTCGCTGCGGCCGATGCGCCCGGCCGCGCGCTGCTGCGCGGCGTAGTCGGCCAGCAGGCGCCGGTAGTCGGCGACCTTGGCCGGCGTGTCCAACTGCACCCACAGCTGTACCCACACGCACGGCGCGCTGCGCAGGTCGAGCGGCCGCGCCGTCTCGCCGTAGCAGGTCCATGGCTGGATGTGGCCGTCGTTGAGTTCCAGGCTGGTGGACAGCGGCGCGAACACGTCCTGCGGCTTGCCGTAGAAGCTGCCCGTATCGCCATGGGCGAAGCTGCCGCCGGCCAGCGTGTAGAACTGCGGCGATGGCCGCCACGGCGCCAGCACGCCGACGATGCGCACCGCGTTGCCGCGCACCAGCAGGCTGCGGCCGACGCTGTTGCGGCCCGCGAACAGGGCGTTGTTGAGATCGGAGGAGATCACCACCACCCGCGCGCGGTCGCGGTCGTCCTGCGCGCGCCAGCCGCTGCCGTAGGCGAAGGGCACCTGGAACATCGGGAAGAAGTCGGCCTGCGTGGACAGCAGTTGCGCCATGAAGGCCGGGCCGCCGCGTTCGGGCGCGCGCAGCTTGACCTGGCTCTCGGCGACGATCGCCTGGCGATCGGCGCGCGCGCTCTGCCACAGGTCCATCGCGCTGCGGTAGTCGAGCTTGTCGTACGGCCGCGGGCCGGCGTCGCCGGCAGGGCGCGGATCGAGCTGCGGGTAGAAGATGCGCTGGCTGTGCCCGGGCAGCGGATCGCCGGACAGCAGCCGCATCACCGTCAGCGTGGTCATCGCCGCGCCGATGCCCACGGCGATGGACAGCACCATCAGCGCGGTGAGCACCGGACTGCGGCGCAGGCTGCGCAACGCCAGCTGCAGGTGATAGCCGAACATGCCTCGTTCTCGCCTTCTGCCGGGCCGGTCAGGAACGGGCCGTCGCGTCGCCGCCGCGCGCCAGCACCGGCTCGCGCTGCAGGTCGGTGGCCTGGCCGTCGACGATGTGCACGTTGCGCTGCGCGCGCGCGGCCAGTTCCGGATCGTGGGTGACCATGACGATGGTCGAGCCCTGCGCGTTGATCTCCTCCAGCAGTTCCATCACCCCGCGCGCCATCTGCGAGTCGAGGTTGCCGGTCGGTTCGTCGGCCAGCAGCAGGCGCGGGCTGCCGGCCAGGGCGCGCGCGATCGCCGCGCGCTGTTGCTGGCCGCCGGACAGCTCGGACGGATAGTGCTTCATGCGCGAACCCAGCCCGACCCGGCCCAGCGCCTCCTCGATGCGCTGCTTGCGCTCGGCCGCGGCCATGCCGCGGTAGCGCAACGGCACGTCGACGTTGTCGAACAGGTTGAGGTCGGGGATCAGGTTGAAGCCCTGGAAGATGAACCCGATCTTCTGGTTGCGCATGCGCGAGCGCGCATCGTCGTTGAGGTTGCTGACGTCCTGGCCATCGAGCACGTACTGGCCGCTGGTGAAGGTCTCCAGCAGCCCGGCGATGTTGAGGAAGGTGGTCTTGCCGGAGCCGGACGGCCCGGTGACGGCGACGAACTCGCCCTCGCGGACATGCAGGTCCAGCGAGCGCAACGCGTGCGTCTCGACCTGTTCGGTGCGGAAGACCTTGGAGACGGAGCGCATTTCCAGCATGACGTAGTCCTTGGAGTGGTGGTTGGTTGCAGCCGACGAACCGCTGCGATGGTTACGACGAAGGATCGGAACTCGGCACGACAATCGGAAGGGAGAGGCTGAAGCAACGGCCTTGGCTTTTCCCATTCCCCATTCCCGACTCCCCAATCCCGGCTTTCAATGCACCGTCACCTGCGGCGCATCGCCGAACAGGTCGCTGCCGGAGACGACGACGCGATCGCCGGGCTGCAGGCCCGAGCGCACCTCGACTTCGCCCAGGCTGGTGACGCCCAGTTCGACCGGACGGCGGATCGCCGAACTGCCGTCCATCACGTAGGCGTAGCGGCCGCCGGACTGTTCGACGAACGGACCGCGCTCGACCTTGAGCACGTTCTTGCGGGTATCCAGCAGCACCCGCGCGCTCATGCGCTGGCTCTGGCGCAGGCCCGGCGGCTGCTTGTCGGTGAAGCGGATGCGCGCGTTGACCTCGCCGTTGACCACTTCCGGCGATACCGCCGAGATCGCGCCGGCGAACGGTTCGCCGGCGCCGCTGGTCAACTGCGCCGGCATGCCGATCGCCAGGTCGCGGGCGAAGCTCTCCGGCACCTTGATCTCCAGTTCGAACTTGGACAGGTCGACCACGCTCAGTACCGGCGCGTTGGCGGCGACATTGGTGTGCTGCGACACCTGCACCTGGCCGACCTGGCCATCGAACGGCGAACGCAGGGTCAGCAGGTCCACCTGGCGCTGCACCTCGGCGACCACCGCGCGCTGGCGCTCGGCGAGCAGGCGCTTGTTGCGCGCGTCCAGGCCCGCGCCCTGGCTCTGCAGGCCGGAGTCCTTCTGCGCGTGGCTCATCGCGATGTCGGCCTTCTTCAGCGAATCCTGCGCCTTGGCCAGTTCCACCTGCGGCACCGCGCCGCCGTCGAAGCCGCGCTGGTAGCGCTCCAGGTCGCGGCTGGCGGCCTGCCGTTCGATCTGCGCCTGGTCGACCAGCTTGCTGGCATTGGCGCGCGCCAGCACCGCATCCAGGTCGGCGCGGCCGGCCTCGGCTTCCAGGCCGGCCAGGGTGGCCTCTTCCTGGGCCAGCTTGCTGCGCAGTTCCGGGCTGTCGATCTCGGCCAGTTCCTGGCCCTGCTTGACCACGTCGCCGGCCACCACCTTCAGGGTCACGGTGCCGCCGGAGATCGCGTACAGGGTGGGGCTGTTGGCGGCGATCAGGCGGCCGTCGGCGGAGATGTCGCGGACCAGGTCGCCGCGGGTCACGGTGGCGATGCGCACGCGCTGCGCGTCGAACGAGCGGCTGCCGGCGATCCAGCCGCGCGCGGCGAAGACGATGCCGACCAGCACCGCCAGGCCGATCAGTCCCGGCCACAGCCAGCGGCGCCAGGTGGCGGCGGAGCGGGGGCGGGCGAGAACCTGGTCCTGGGCGGAAGTGTCGCGGATCATCGGGTCGGGTCGCGCAGTGGAAGGATGAACGTTTCCAAAGCACGCCGTGTGCCAATCACAAGTGTTTGAAAATGTTGGATTATTTTTGCGGCGGATGGCTGTCCGCGTGTCCGCGGACACGTTCGCGGACACCCTGTCCGCGTCCGCCGGAACATGCGGACGCCTCGCGCGCGGCGCGCCAGAACCGGCCGCGGCCACGCCATGGCCTGGCCGAGTCGCGCCGGCGGGCCGCATGGGACATTCAGCGGACAAAGCTAGAATGGCGCTCTTTCGATGCAGGGTGTGCGGCTATGTGCGGGATCGTGGGGGCGATAGCGGAGCGGGACGTGGTGCCGGTCCTGATCGAGGGCCTGAAGCGTCTGGAATATCGCGGCTACGACTCCTCCGGCATCGCCGTGGTCGCCGCAGACGGCGTGCGCCGGGTGCGCCGCACCGGGCGCGTGGCGGAGATGGAAAGCGCCGCGCTGGCCGAGGACGTCCACGCCCTGCTGGGCATCGGCCACACCCGCTGGGCCACCCACGGCGGCGTCACCGAGGCCAACGCGCATCCGCACATCAGCCACGGCGACCTGGCGCTGGTGCACAACGGCATCATCGAGAACCACGAGCAGCAGCGCGAACGCCTGCGCGCGCTGGGCTACGTGTTCGAGTCGCAGACCGACACCGAGGTCATCGCGCACCTGATCCACCACCACGCGGCGCAGGGCCTGAGCCTGCTGGCCGCGCTGCAGGCGGCGGTGAAGGAACTGACCGGCGCCTATGCGCTGGCTGCGGTCAGCCTGTCGCGCCCGGACGTGCTGGTGTGCGCGCGCATGGGCTGCCCGCTGCTGATCGGCCTGGGCGAGGGCGAGAACTTCATCGCCTCCGACGTGTCGGCGGTGATCCAGGCCACGCGCCGGGTGATGTTCCTGGAGGAAGGCGACACCGCCGAACTGAGCCGCACCCAGGTGCAGGTCTACGACGCCGAGGACCGGCCGGTGCAGCGCGAGGTACACATGTCCGAGGTGTCGCTGGCCTCGCTGGAACTGGGCCCGTACCGCCACTTCATGCAGAAGGAGATCCACGAGCAGCCGCGCGCGCTGGCCGACACGCTGGAGGCGCTGTTCGACGCCGGCGGCTTCGACACCGCGCTGTTCGGCGGCAAGGCCGATGCGTTGCTGGCCGACGTCGAGGGCGTGCAGATCATCGCCTGCGGCACCAGTTACTACGCCGGGTTGACCGCGCGCTACTGGGTCGAGTCGATCGCCGGCCTGCCGTGCAGCGTGGAGATCGCCAGCGAGTACCGCTACCGCGCCGCCTACGCGAACCCGCGGCAACTGATCGTCACCATTTCCCAGTCCGGCGAAACCCTGGACACGATGGAGGCGCTGAAATACGCCAAGTCGCTGGGCCATGCCAAGACCCTGTCGATCTGCAACGTCCCCGAGAGCGCCATCCCGCGCGCCAGCGCCCTGGTGCTGTACACCCGTGCCGGCGCCGAGATCGGCGTGGCCTCGACCAAGGCCTTCACCACGCAGCTGGCGGCGCTGTTCCAGCTGAGCTGCGTGCTGGCCAAGCTGCGCGGCCGGCTGAGCGCCGAGCAGGAGGCCGAGTGCCTGGAGCAGCTGCGCTTTCTGCCGGGCAGCGTGCAGCACGCATTGAACCTGGAGCCGCAGATCGCGGTGTGGGCCGAGCGCTTCGCCGACAAGCACAACGCGCTGTTCCTGGGCCGCGGCCTGCATTACCCGATCGCCCTGGAAGGCGCGCTCAAGCTCAAGGAGATCACCTACATCCACGCCGAGGGTTACCCGGCCGGCGAACTCAAGCACGGCCCGCTGGCGCTGGTCGACGCGAACATGCCGGTGGTGGTGATCGCGCCCAACGACGCGCTGCTGGAGAAGGTGAAGTCCAACATGCAGGAAGTGCGCGCGCGCGGCGGCGAACTGTTCGTGTTCGCCGACCAGGACAGCAACTTCAGCGAATCCGAAGGCGTGCACGTGATCCGCACCCCGCGCAACGCCGGCCTGCTGAGCCCGGTGGTGCATACCATCCCGGTGCAGTTGCTGGCTTACCACACCGCGCTGGCGCGCGGCACCGACGTGGACAAGCCGCGCAACCTGGCCAAGTCGGTGACGGTGGAATAATTGCCGGTGTGCGTCGCCCGGGCCGGCCTGCGTGCCTTCGCGAGCCGGCACGCGCCGCGCATGGATCGCCCTGGCGCAGCGGTGGTGTGAGAAGCCCGCAGCCGCTGGCCGATGCCGATGCGATGCCGCCGTGCCGGCGCGAGGCGGCACGGCCGCTTCTGCGTAGCCGATGCGCTAGCCAGCCACGCTCTGGAAGAACGCGACCAGCCCCCGTGGCGCGTCGGCGTCGAAGAACATCGCCAGGTTCTGCGCCGACTCTTCGGCGAAGGCCGCGCTGCGCGGGAACAACTCGCTTTCGTACGCGGCGAGCGCAGCGTCGAGCGCGCCGGGATGGGCGGCGATGGCCTTGCCGAGTTCGGCGCCGTCGTAGAGCGCGAGATTGGCGCCTTCGCCGGCGAACGGCGACATCAGGTGCGCCGCGTCGCCCAGCAATGTCACGCCGGGCCTGCGTCCCCAGCGGTGCTCGATCGGCAGGGCATGGATCGGGCGCAGCACGGGGGCGGTGTCGCTGTCGGTGACGAGTGCGGTCAACGCCGGGGCCCAGCCATCGAATTCCGCGGCGACGCGGGCCAGCGCGGTCGCCGGATCGGCGAAGTCGAGGCGCGCGAACCAGTCTTCCGGCCTGTTCAGCGACACGTAGCCCTGCAGGGTCCCGTCGGCATGGCGGTGGGCGAGGATGCCCTTGCCCGGCGCGACCGCCATCAGCGTGCCGCCGCCGATCGTCCGCGCGCTGGCGGGGTGGCGGGTATCGCCGTCGAACAGGTAGGTTTCGATGAACGAGGTGCCGGTGTAGACGGGCACCGCGGCGGACAGCAGCGGACGCACGCGCGACCAGGCGCCGTCCGCCCCCACCAGCAGATCGGTGGTCACGGCCGCGCCGTCGGCGAAGCGCAGCAGGTGGCGCCCGTCGGCGAGCGGGATGGCCGTGGCCAGCTTGCGTCCCCAGCGGATGCTGTCCGCGGGAAGTGCGTCGAGCAGGAGCCGGCGCAGGTGTCCGCGATCCACCTCGGGTCGGGTGCCGCCGCCCATGTCGGGCCGGTCGATCAGGAGCGCGCCCTGGCTGTCGACGATGCGCTTGGCGTCCGCACCGGGAAGCACGAGGTCGAGGAACGCGTCGTAGAGGCCGGCGGCCTTGAGCGCGCGCTGGCCGTTGTAGGTGTGGATATCGAGCAGGCCTCCCTGCGGGCGGGCATCCGCCGAGGCCTCGGCTTCGTAGAGCGTGGCGGCGATGCCGTGCACGTGCAGCACGCGGGCGAGCATGAGCCCGCCGAGCCCGGCGCCGATGATCGCGATGGGAGTGCGCATCTGAATCCTTGGTCGAGGAGGCGCCGGGAGGGACGCAAGCAGGAATGGAACGTCGTTCCAATATATTGGAATGGCGTTCCACTCGTGTCAACATGGGGCATGGCCAAGACAACCCGCGGCACCCCGCGACGCGAGGCATCGCTCTCGCGCGAACAGATCGTGGACGCGTCGATCGCGCTGCTGGACAGCGGCGGCGAGGGCGGGCTGACCTTCCGCGCGCTGTCCGAACGGCTCGCCACCGGCCCCGGCGCGCTCTACTGGCATGTCGCCGACAAGCGCGATCTGCTGACCGCCGCCTGCGACGCCATCGTCGCGCGCACCTTGCAGGCGCCATGCGCCGACGCCACGCCGGAGGCGGCGTTGCGCGCGCTGGCGCTGGGCATGTTCGATGCGATCGATGCGCATCCGTGGATGGGCTCGGCGCTCACCCGCGCGCCCGGCGAGTTGCCGATCGTGCGCGTCGTCGAGCGCATCGGCCAGCAGGTGCGCGCGCTCGGCGTGCCGGATCACGCGCAGTGGGCGGCGGTCGCCGCGTTGTTGAGCTACATCCTCGGCGTGGCCGGGCAGAACGCGGCCAACACCCAGATCGCGCGCGTGCGCGGCATCGTCAGGTCCGAGTTCCTGGATGCGGTGGCGGACGCGTGGTCGCGGCTGGACGCGGACGCGTACCCGTTCGTGCGCGGGATGGCCGTCCAACTGCGCACGCATGACGACCGGATGGATTTCCTGGCCGGCATCGACCTGATCCTGCACGGTCTGGCGGCACGGCGCGCGCAGGCGCAGCCGGCTCCTGGATCGGCCCGCAAGGGCGCTGCCAAGAAGAAGTAAGGAGGTTGCCGCCGCGTCGCGGTGCCGGCGCGTAAAGAGGACAGGTTCTGTCGACATGCTGGCGCCATGCGCCGGCAATGCGGTCGCGAGCCTACCGTTGCGAGATTGCCGATGCTCGTCGATCCATGCCGCGCCGATGTGCGGTGCGCTTGTCGGTGATTGCGGCATCGCGCTGCATCCGCATGTCCGCGAGCCCTGCGCGGCGCGTTCGCCGCGCGCGCACGCAGGATTGGCAGCCGCGGCGGTCGGCTGCCAACGCAGTGGCCCGGGTTATGCATAAGCTTCTGGCGAGGGTTCCCACCACGCAGGAGGACGCATGTACGAGTCTTTCAGACAGGGGGCGCCGGCCGAACTGTGGCAGGCGCTGGTGCACGAGGCAGGGCAGCGGCTGGGCCGGCCGCTGGACGAATCGCGCGAGAGCTACCTGGTGTTCGTGTTGCTGCGCTACCAGGCCGATGGGCATCTGCTGTCGCGCACCCAGGCGCTGGCCTGGCTGCATGCGCAGGAGCAGGTCGGGCGCGCCCGCGCCGACGCGCTGCGCGAGGTCGGCGACGGCTGCCTGCTGATCGCCGGCCTGTTCCCGGGCGTCGCCGCGCGGCGACGGGTCAGCGTGGACTACTTCATCGACCTGGGCCGTGGCGCCTATTACGAAGTGGCCGAAACCCGCGCCAGCGACGCCGGTCTGTTCGCGCAACTGGCGCGCAGCTACCAGGAGTTGGTGCGCACGCTGGGCGCGCTGCGCCCGCCGCGTGGATGGCGGGTCGGTGAGGATGGTGCGCTGCGCGCGTGAGCGGTTGCGAGGCGTTATGGCGGCGCCTGCTGCGTGGCGTGCCATTTCGGTTGGCGAAGCAGTGTAGATACCGTCTTCCGCTCTACCAGGCAAGGGCCTTATGAGGGTCGAAGGGCGTGCGTGATTTGAGCACGCCGTAGGCGATATGCAGCAGCTTGCGCATGGCGGCGCAGAT
>Ga0065704_10071206_pt1 | contig 12516 bp, 8 predicted proteins | sample SwiRhicommuniRL2_FD_59091 | JGI IMG/M metagenome (GOLD analysis project Ga0065704, IMG submission 59091) | Switchgrass rhizosphere bacterial communities from Rose Lake, Michigan, USA - RL2 v2 (version 2) | ecosystem: Host-associated > Plants > Roots > Rhizosphere > Soil | place: East Lansing, MI
CACATGCAGATGCTGCGCGCTCTCGGCCAGGTGGGGAATAGCCTGCAGCGCGGTCGCGCCGGTTCCGATGATCCCCACACGCTTGTCCGACAGCCGATCCATTCCGGCAGCAGGGTTTCCCCCCGTGTAAGCGTAATCCCAGCGCGACGTGTGGAAGCTGTGGCCGGCGAAGCTTTCGATACCCTCGATCCCTGGCAGCTTTGCCTTGTGCAGCACACCTCCCGCAACGATCGCGAAGCGGCTGATGATGCGGTCGCCACGGTCGGTTGTCATTACCCAGCGGTTGTCGGCGTCGTCCCAGCGCAAGTCCTCCACCTCGGTGTGGAACAGCGCGGACTCGTACAGATCAAACTGGCGCCCTAGCTGCTGGCAATAGGCAAAAATCTCCGGCGCGGTGGCGTACCGCTCCGTGGGAACGTATCCGGTCTCTTCCAGGAGCGGCAGGTAGATGTAGGATTCGACGTCGCAGCGTGCGCCGGGGTAACGGTTCCAATACCAGGTTCCGCCAAAGTCCCCGGCCTTCTCGACGATGCGAAAGCTGTGCACCCCGGCCTGCCGCAGCGCAATAGCGGCGAGCATCCCGCCAAATCCGCCGCCGACGATGGCAACGTCGACGCTCTCCTCGCAGGCGGCGCGCTCTCGCCGCTGGGTGAACGGATCGTCCTCGGCGAAGTGATCGGCAAGGGCGTGGTACTGATTGCTTCCTTCGGCCCGGAGACGCTTCTCGCGTTCGATCCGGTACTTCTCGCGCAGAGCGTCGGGTGAAAACGGCAGATCGCTCATGGCGTCGGCGCGGCAGAAACGATGAGAGCGGCCGTCATGATAATCCTCCTGATCCGAACGCGCGGGTCACATACCAACCGGTATTTTCCAGATTGACCGACGTCAACGGAAGATGCAGGATTCTAGAAATGAGGATTTGAGATCTGTTTAGTTATCTCGGAGGGACAACCCGCTCGCTTCCCGTCCCGCCGAACGGGAGCGCGTCTTTTTAAAGAGCCCGATCCCGTTCTGGTGACCTCAAGAGTTCGGGCTTCGGCTTGTTCTAAACCTGATCAGGATTTAGCGCCGAGCGCGCGGGGGCGTGTCATGGAACTTTCGCGCGTTAGCTACTGTGCCATGGCGGTGTTTGCTTGCCCTCCACAGGCACGGTTGCGTGATCTTGGCAGCGATCGAAGCCTTGACCGGCGGCCCAGGCATCGACCAGCAGGTTCTGGTCACGACGCCGCGTGGTTCTGCGTCAGCAGGATGATGTGATGATGTAAGCAGGCTGGATGAGCCCGTCAGCAAGGCGGCAGCAGCCCTTCCGAACAGACCAGTGGAGTGGAGTTGAAATGCAGCACGATTATCTTGGCAAAGCCGCCCTCGTCACCGGCGCCGCATCCGGACTTGGGCGCGCCACTGCCCACGCCCTCAACGAAGCGGGGGCAGATGTGTTCGCGGTCGACATCAACCAAGCGGCCCTTGAAGAGACGATGCGCGAGGCCAGTGGCGCCGGGCGAATGCAGATTCTTGCTGCCGACCTTTCCAACCTCGCGGGCTGCGCCGCCATTGTCGAGCAAGCCACCACCGTGTTCGGGCAACTCGATCTCCTCTGCAACATTGCCGGCATTGCGCGCATGGAGCGGATGTCTGACGTGACACCGGAACAGTGGCGTCGGTTGGTCGACATCAATCTGTCCGCGCCCTTCTTCCTGGCGCAGGCAGCTCTGCCGCATCTGATCCGGACGAAGGGGGCCATCGTCAACGTCGCCTCGAACGCGGGGCTCCAGGGTTTGGCGTACATGACCGCTTACTGCGCGAGCAAGGCGGGGTTGGTCGGACTTACCAAAGCGATGGCTATGGAATTCATGCATGCCCCGGTCAGGATCAATGCCATCGCTCCTGCCGGGATGAATACGCCCATGTCGGCACCCGGCGCGCTGACCCCGCCCGAAGGATTCGAAGTGGACCTTTTGAACCGCTATGTAGGCATGCGCGGCCCCTCCGATCCGGAAGCTGTGGCCGATTTCATCCTCTACGTTGGATCAGGGCGAGGCGCATTCTTCCATGGCGCGTGCCTTAGCATGGATCAAGGACAGACCGCCGGTTGATGCTAGCGAGCGGGGCGCGGCAATTACGCTCTTGTCGATCTTTGTCTGGACAGTCCTGCGATGGATACTCCCGGGTAGCCAGGCAAAGACATCAGCGGGCGGTTTCGGCACACTACATGGCGCGACGTGGCTTACCCGCCTCGCGCCAGAGGTCCCGGTTCGCCAAGATCGTGGACACAGCCTTTTCGTAAAAAGCTGCACTTTTCGAATAGTTCTGGAAATCCACATTGATCGTGTGGCGGAACTCCAGCACCTCGACGCCATCTGCCCCGGCGCGATAGGTATATCGCACGTCGGCGGGGACAAATACGCTGTCTCCTGCCGACAGTTCGTCGGTGCCTAGCCGAAGAGAGCCCGATACGACATGATAGAGACAATCGCCGCTGTGGCTGTGCAGCGGAAGGGGATAGTCCTTTTTCACCCAGGCATGGATCACGGCAAAGCCGGGTATGTTGCATAAGACGGAGAACTCCGCACCGTCCATCACACCCGCATCGAGCATTCGATGGAGCCCTTCAGCCTGCACCGGAGTGGGATCAGTCGTCAGAACGCCTTCCACCCCGATCCTGTAAGCATCAGCGTGGCGAAAAATCTGCATACGCTTCGTGTCAGAGGATGAGGTCTCGTCCGCCCCGTTTCCTTGGAACTGATCAACCGCTTGCTCGGACATGGCCGGTACCTCTCCGCTATTGTTTTGGCTATTGGTGCCGATGATTACTGCGTGCAAGGACTTTGGCAACCTCGGTCGAAATTGCGACCGAGATCGGCTGTGTCAACGCCAGCTTAAACGCCTCCGCCGTAAAGAAGCGTCGGGTCGTCTCTGCTCGGTTCTGAGCTACGTTTGCAAGGCTCCGCACCGCGAAGCGCCCCCAACGACGAACCGGTAAACTCATGTTTTCTGCCGATCCAGCCGTTATGGTGCCCTGCGGGTTTTCGGGAGGTGTCATACACTGTGCCTCATGAGCAACCGGTACATTCATGCCGCCCAGACTTTGTCTAACAGCGAACGCGATGCCCATACCGTCAACTTACGGTATCAGAGCCGCGGTCGGCTGTTCCGCTGGCCTGCTGCGACGATGCGGCCCAGCTGACGTCAACTCATTCGCCTTGGTCTTGCACGGTAGCATCGCGTTTGTCGATTTGGCGGCCGCTCGCGCCGTGAGGCAGCATCAGTTTGACCAAGGTATCCACTTCGGCTCTTTTGAGATCCAAAGGATCGAGCACCTCGGTCGCAGAGGGTTCGCGCCTCGCCGCGAAGACGCTTGCGGTCATTTGCTGCATGCCCGACCACAGCAAATTCGCCCTCGCGACCGATGAAACGGGTCCTAGTTCGTCAGTGCCAACGTGCAATGAAAGCATCTGCTTCGCCAGGGCACGAATGACAGGATAGCTGGCCTCAAGGCGGAGCCGGGCTACTTCCTTGTCCCCGTTATTGATCGCGAAGATTGAATACACCAAAATTCCGTGGTGAGCGTACCAGTATTGGTGAAAAGCTTCGACGAAAGCCTCTGCATGGGAATGAACCAGATGAGGGCTCCAAGGAGTGCTTAACAGGCGAACAAGATCGCCCATCTTTTCCAACGTCTCAGAGGTCAATTCCAAAAGGAGGTCCTGCATATCATTGAAGTAGATATAAAACGCGGCGGGTGACATCCCCGCAGCACGGGCCACCGATGGGGCCGAAAGGGTATCGAGGGATACGCCCTTGTTTAGCAACGACGCAGCGGTTTCCAATAGACGGCGTCTTGTCTCCAGCCCCTTCGGCTTCAGGGATTGTCCGTGCTTATTCAGCAAGATAGCTTCTCACGGCATTCCAGGAACCAACCGGGCTGACGATAGCTCTGCAATCCCCACGGTCAATGGCTTATGGACCAATCGGGTTCGATTCGGTGAGCCCCTCAACTGCGCAACTCCCATCTATAGAGGTCACGCCAGATCGGCGGCGCAATGGCAGGTCTCAGCGTGCGTAAATAGCTACAGACTGAGCTAGCCTCTCGCTTCGCGGTGCAGTTGGTGCGCCTCGGTAAACCTTGAGAATTCCGGTTGTGCCGTGATCGTTTCTGCACGCGCACACGTGCAGGGTAGCTCGGCGGCTGGCCTGCGCACATGTCGTTCAGCTGCCGAAATTATACCGCAGGGACAGGCCGACAGTTCGTGGCGGGGCATGAATGAATGACTGAACCCCTGTTGCGTCTGGTGAACTGCCCGATGTCCCGAAGTTGTAGTTCGTGTTAGTGAGGTTCTTCGCATAAATTGCTACATCAAGTCCAGTTGCACCGATACTGCCCAACTCCAGGCGCGCGTCGGCAACTGTGTACCCGTTAACAGTCGATGTTCCAAGAAAGTACCTGTCAGAATACTTCAGACTCACGTTGAAACTGAGATCCCCGCCGAGAACCTTTCCGGGATAACTCAAGTTAAGGCCGCCGTTCGCAGAAAATTTCGGCTGTTGAGGAAGAATTATGGTGGGATTATCCTGCTGCATGTTGTTTGCCCGAAGGACATTCAGCAGGTTCCGATCGATGGTAGTGGAATCCACCGTGTAGTCGACGTAGGCAAAGCCAGCTTCGAATGTCATCCAACGACTAGGCGACAAAGTGGCGCCGATCTCGAACCCGCGAATCGTCAGATTGCCTACATTCCCGACGGTAGTATTCGCGGGGTGCCGGATAAGTACCCCGGGAGTTCCCTCGGCGAATTGGACTTGGGTAGCCAGGGTCGTGCAATCGGCTGCCCGGCCCGCCGAACCAATGGCTTGGGGGGTGCATACGCCAGCGACCAGTCCAGTCGTACTCACTCCGAACTGATTGCCTTGGTCCTTCCCACTGAACAGGGCAACGTCCAGCGTCCCTCTCGCACCGCCAACTGTCCAACGCAGCTTTGTGCCCACTTCCCAGTCGGTCAGTGTCTCAGGGGCGAACGTTTGCGAGGAGGCCAGGTAGGGATCGAACAAGGGCGTGTTGTAGCCACCCGCACGGTAACCGCGACGATGGGCGAGGTAGACCATGGCGTCAGGCGATATCTGCCAGTTCGTGCCCAACGTGTAGGTTATCTCCTTGAATTGGACTTCCGGCAGGATCTGGGAGGATGCCAGGATGGCGCCAGGAACATCGGCTGTGCTCAACCCCTTTCGGCAGTCAGCCTCAGAAATCCAGTTTGAGTTCCTGCCGGTGTAATAGACTTGGCCAAAGGGAGAGTAGGTAGCCGAGGCCGTGCAACCTCCCACGGTATCCCAGGTCTGGCGCAATCCGGCCGTGACCGAGAGGCCGCCGACAACATCATCCAGCGAGTAGTCGACCTGCCCGTAAAGCGCCTTGCTTCGATTGGTTACGTAGTCGGTTACTTGCGCGTGAGAAAGGCCCTGGAACAGATTGTATTCCGTTCCAAAGTTGCCACCAAGGCCCTTCGGTTGCTCTTTGTAGTAGAACCCACCCAGAGTATATTTCAACCTGTCACCCAGGATTTCTCCCGACAACTGCAGTTCGTCCGTAAACTCTTCCATGGATATCTGGGCATTGATATCCACGACATCGATCGCCGAGCCTTCATTATCAGTGGGATTGTACGAGAAAAACGACCGGTATCCAAAGATGTTCTTCAGCGTATGTTTGTCTCCAAGCCGGATAGTGGTCGTGTTGCTGATGCCTTTGACGATGGCGACCGAGTCGAAAGGATCCACGTTGGTGAACTGAACGCGACCGCTGGCTCGGGCCGCCTGTTGAGCGAGGCGGTAGTCGCAAGTCAGGCTGGTTCCGCACTGGGCCAATGCAATCATGTTTCCAGCCACCGCGGGTCCGGTGATGGGGCCGAATATGGTGGTCAGTGCAGCCGCGATGTTAGCGGGCGGCAGCAGGTAGAGCGCCGTGCCGCTGCCGTTGAAACCCTGCGGGAAGAATCCATCAAGCATGGTGTTGTTCGCGCCACGGATCTTGGTGTAATCCGCCACGGTGACGTTCTTCAGCCAATCAGTCGGCTCAGCGCGCACCGAGACCCGGAATGACTCTGTGTCGTACTCATCGTAGTTGTGCTTCAGCGGAATGATGTGCCCAGGCGTCGCGATCAAGGTTACCGGATCGACCGTGTAGGGGCTTATTCCGATGGCCTTGGTATAGCCGCCCCCTGACGACGCCTGCCCCGCGAGGCGAATGACGAGCTGATCCCCCGCCACCGGAACATTGATCGCTCCCTCGATCTGCTTGAAGTCAAAGCTCGCAATGTCGGCTTTGACATATCCCCCAAAACTGTCGCTTGGCGCTTTTGTATAGATCAGGACTGCCCCGCCAATCGAATTGCGGCCGAACAGCGTGCCTTGCGGGCCTTTCAGCACCTGCATGTTGTCCATGTCATATGTGGGGATCAGCGATCCCTGAGTCGGCAACGGCACTTCGTTTAGATATGTGATTACGCCGGGGTTGATGTTGCCCGTGACGCCGCGGCTCTGGCCTCGGATGGTAACGAACGGATTAGATTTGATAGCGCCAGCCGAGATGTTCAGGCCGGGGGTAATCTTCACCAGATCTGCGACGTTTACTACGCCCTTTTTCTCCAGCGTGGCGCTGGAGAAGGCGCTGATCGAGATCGGTACCTTGCTGACATCTTCCGCCCGCCTTCGGGCCGTAACGACGATTGCTTCGGATTGGTCCGTATTGACCGACCCCGTATCGACGGTGCCTTGCTGCGCAAAGGCAGGGGCAGCGTACAGCGCGACAGCGCTCGTCCCGCAAGCCAGGATAATTCGCCGTTTCACGGCACCTCTCCTTTTTATAATGTTATTATTATTATTATTATTTCTGTTGGAATTTACGATAACTAAATGAAAATAACATATATTCTGAAGTATAGAGTGTCGTGGCCGGTCTAAAATGTCATTGGACTTGCACTTGCTTTATGGACGGCGCTCTTGGGGGCCTAGGGCCACTGCTAAATATGGCGGCTTCGCAGGAGGTATCGCTATCGTCCAATCAAATGTGGTATCCGAAGGCAGTGTCTCGACACGAATGCTCCATTGATTTGCCATGGTCAATAACGACGTCGAATAAAAAAGCTAAATTAATTTCATTTATCTTTGTAAGTTTCATAATGGCAGGTTACTGATAATTTTTTCTTGTATCTCATGAGCTGAGTTCTTACCCAGGTACACAGGGCGCTGTTCTGCGGTGCGGCATAAATCATGTATCCGGGGAGGCTTGGCTGAATGTACTCGCGCTACCATTGTTTCAATTTGCCTGGGCGCGCCGGCGGAGACCGGAGGGTGGATGGCTTGGCCTTCGGCCGTGATCGCGCCAATCTCGCATACAGGGCGGCGCATTATGCTTGAGAACCTGTGTATCGGGATCGATGTCGGAGGCACTTTCACCGACGCCGTGCTGACCGGCGCCGGTGAAGTCATACGCGCCAAAGCGCTGACGACTCACGGCGATCCGGGGCGCGGTGTGATAGCGGCCTGCGACCTGGTGGCCGATCGTCTTGGTGTTGCTCTCGACGATCTCCTTCCGAACGTGAAGCGGTTCGGACTGGGGACGACGGTCGTGACCAATCAGATCGCCTCGCGCGCCGGGCGTCGGATCGGCCTGATCACGACGGCCGGTTTCGAGAACATCGTTCCCTTTTCCAAACTGCATTGGGCCAACGAAAACGGCTGGCTTGTTGTGCCGCCTCAAATCATTTCCCGAGATCGGATCATCGGCGTGCCGGAGCGGATTGACCGGCGCGGAGAGGTAATAACGCCGCTGGATGAAGACGCCGTACTCGCCGCTGCTACGCATTTGGTCGAAGCGCGGCAGGTTGAGGCGCTGGCGGTCTCATTCATCTGGTCGGTCCGGAACGACAGTCACGAACTGCGGGCGGTGAGGGCGATCAAGGAGCGCTATCCGGATCTGCCGGTGTCGTCCGCCGTCAGCCTGCTTCCGGTTGTGCGTGAATACGAAAGGACGATGTTCTGCCTGCTCAATAGCTACACCTCCGGAGCGCTCGCCGGGATCGACTGGCTAAGCCAGGAACTCACTCGGCGTGGCCTGTCCGCTCCACTGCTTCTCATTCATTCCGGCGGCGGCGCCACTAGTATCGAGGAAGCGCGGCAGGTGCCGGTTTCGCTTGCCGAGTCGGGACCAGCCGCGGGCGTGGGTGCTGCAGCGATGCTGGCCGCCAGTTGTGGGGTCAGCGAGGCGATCACCTGCGACATGGGCGGCACTACCTTTGATTTCTCGGTTCTAAGCCGAGGCGAACCGGCGCGGCGGGTGCGCGGAGACCTCATGGGAATATGGACCGCCCTGCGTTCGGTCGACGTGGATTCGATCGGGGCCGGGGGCGGCTCGATCGCCTCGGTCAATGCTTTCGGAGCGCTCCAGGTGGGCCCTCGTTCCGCCGGCTCGATGCCCGGCCCTGCATGCTACGGCCGCGGTGGAACCGAAGCGACGGTCACCGATGCACTGCTGGTTCTCGGATTGCTCGATGAAAGTACTTTCCTGGGCGGTACCATGCGGCTCGATCGCGAGGCGGCCGTTGCGGCCTGCGCCAGGGTGGGTGAGGCACTGGGCCTTGATGCGGAAGCCGTAGCGCTCGGTATCCGCGAGGTCGCACTCGCCGGAATGATCGCGGCGGTGCGCGGGCGGCTGGCGAAGCTGGGAGTTGACCCGCGGGGCAAGTCGCTTGTCAGCTATGGCGGCTGCGGATCGCTGTTCACGCCAGAGATCGCAGCAGCCATCGGGGCCCGCGACGTCCTGATTTCCCGCAACGCTTCGGTGCTTTCGGCAACGGGTGCCGCGACGCTCGACGTTCGCCGCGAGCGGCCACGCAGCCTCAATGCAAAAATGCCGGTCGATACCGGTTTGCTGGCGAACGTGTTGACCGAGTTGATGACCGAAATCGACGACGATCTCGAGCGGGACGGAATTCCGGTCGACGAGCGCGAGTACCAGCTGGAAGGCGAACTGCGCTTCAATCGCCAGAAATGGGAGCTCGCTATCCCGTTCCGGAGCTTGAAGATCGACGAGACAGTCGTCGCGCAGCTGGAGGACGATTTTCGCGACGAATACATTGCGCGGTTTGGCAGCGGTTCGCTGATGCCGGGCGCTCGGCCAGACCTTTCCACGATTCGCGCCATCGGCATCGGGCGGACGACAAAGGCGCCCGTGGCAACATCGCGCGAATCGGTCGAACGGTGGCTGGGCAGGAGCACTTCAGCGAACGGCTCGCGCGACATTCTGGTTGACGGGGACCGTGGTCGGCAGCCTGTGAAGGTGGTGGGCTATGACCAGGTAGGGCGACAGGAGCAGCTTACCGGTCCGGCACTGATCGATGGTGGCGATACAACTGTCTTCGTTCCGGCAACTTGCACCGCACAGCTGCACGACAATGGAACCCTTATCATCTCGGTGAACGGTTAAGCTCATGCAAACAGATACTCTGATACCTGCCGGAGAAACCGTCAGCCCTATAGCGCTCCAGGTCTGGCGCTCCAATCTAGAGGCGATTGGCAACGAAGGCCTCTACGGAATCGAGCGCACTGCCATCAGCCCCGTCGTCGTCGAGGCCCTCGACTGCGCGACCGCTATATTGGATCATGAGGGGAGGCTGATTGCCTTGGGCGGGATGAGCGGCAATCCCGGTTACACGGCGATCGCGCACATCAGGTCGGTAATCCGGCATCACGGCGATACCATTGCCGAAGGTGACGTGTTTCTTGGCAATGATCCTTTTGCCGATGCTTCGATGCACCCTAACGACGTGTTCGTGTCTGAACCGGTCTATGTCGATGGCGAACTCGTCGGGTGGATTGCCAGCACAGCGCACCTGATGGATGTCGGCGGCATGGTGTTCGGCTCGTTCGCTCCCCATGCCACCGAATGTTACCAAGAGGCGGTCCGTGTCCCACCTGTGCGGCTATTTCGCGGCGGTGCAGAGCAGACCGACGTATGGACCATCTTCCTGAACAACGTGCGTATCTCCGATCTTGTGGAAATGGATCTGCGCGCGCTGGTGGCCGGGTGTCATGTTTCCAAGGAAAAGTTGGCCGATCTGGCACGGTCGCTGGGTAAGGGCGGGAAGCAATTTCGCGCCATGAGCGACGCGTTCTACCGTCAAACCAAGCAGGAAATTGAACGTCGGATCAGTGCCCTGCAGGACGGGGTTTATTGCAAGACGTCCTATGCAGACTGGAATAACGAGTTCTTCAAATTGCCATGCCGCTTGACGATCCAGGGCAAGCGAATGGTTTTCGATTTCACCGGCGCATCGCCACAATGCGACCACTTCATCAATTCGCGTCCCTACCTGATCCAGGGCGCCATTGCGAACCCTCTTGGCAACTATGTTTTCGGGGACCTCCCAATTTGCCAGGCGATTGCCGAAGCAGTCGAAGTCATCTGCCCAGAGGGAACCATCGTCAACGCAAGCGCGCCCGCACCCTGTGGGGCCAGCCACTACGACGTGCCGGGGACCGCCGCCAGCGCAGCGACCGTTTGCCTCGTCCAGGCAATGGCGGCTTCTTCCGAGAATATCGAAGGCAATCAGTTCATCACCGCGCAGCAGGGCAACTATGCCTCGGATGCCTTCTCCATCTGGAGCTATGTCGGGGATGGCTTTGCCGTGATGGACGGGACCACGACAGGTGGCTCGCCGGCTGCGAAGGATCGGGATGGCAACGATCTACTGGACCACAACGTCGCGCAGCACGGTAGTGTTGAACTGATCGACGTCGAAGTGTTCGAGGATTGGTATCCAGTCCTGATCTCCGGAAAATGGCCAGGCGGCGGCCCCGGTTCGGAAGGGAAGTTCCGCGGTGGCGCGGGCATGCACATGATCTTCCAGCCCCATCTGATCGACCGGATTTATGGCGTGACCATGGCGAAGAAGGAGCATCTGCCCAATTCTGGTCTAGCTGGCGGAAGGCCCGGCGGGGGTTCCGAACTCTGGATCATCCGGGCCGATGGCTCGCGGGAGGCCGTCGACAACCACACTATGGGCGTAGAGCTTCGGGAAGGCGAGTTCTTCGAATTCAAGGCCTCGTCGGGAGGCGGCTACGGAGATCCCTTGGAACGCGATCCGCTGGCGGTGCAAAATGATCTCGCACTTGGCCGCACCACGGCCCAAACAGCCCTGGACACATATGGCGTGGTGGTCGGGAACGATGGAGTGGATTGGGAGGCAACCAAATTGCGCCGTCGGTCAATTCGCGACGAGCGACTTGCCCGGGCAGAGCCGGCTCGGCAGCCGCTTTCGGCGGCTGATGTGAAGAACATGCAAGAAGGCGCCGTGGAAGCCGTCATTTATCCCGGCATCGTGCGTAGCGGATCGGTTGCATACAGCCTGGCCAGCGGAGCACCGCTGGCCGTGGCGCCCAACCATTGGACCGACGGCTGCCCGGTGTTGCGAGAGCGTCATGCGAACCGCAGCGGTATCGACGTGATCTATGATACCTACCTTGATCCTCTAACCGGTGCAGCACTGGAAGTCGACGCGAGGCTTGACGGAGACGACCGGTCCTTCACATCGCTACCACGCAGCTGGACCGGATGATGGTCCAGTCGTGGATTTGATATCTGCGACGAGCTTCGTGAGGAAGGTCTTGAGGCACTAGGGCGCTCTACCCTGAGCCAATAGATGGCACGTCTACCGCCCATGATCTCACCGGTCCCCCCTAGTTTGCGAAGTTCCTCCTTGACCCCAAATCCTGTGTCCGAGGATCACTCTTATTGGCCATAGCAAGATCGAGAACATGGCTCGTTATCTGGGGATCGACGTGGAAGACGCGCTTACCCTCGCGGAGAATGCCGAAATCTGAACTGGAGGCTCCTTGCATTCGACGAGGGGCCACTTAGCCGGGCTTGGGACTTCCCGCAGTTCTCTCGTCGCTTATCGAACGCCAGGTCCGGCCAGCAGTGGACATACGCCTTCCTTAGCGAGCGGGATCGCAGGACGACGACAAGGGTCGCTGACCAAATCCGCCGCAGATCCCATCCTCGCGGATCGCCGGTCTAAGCCGAGGGACGCATATACATTGGCAGTGTCAGCAAACGCACCTGATTGACACGCCCGTGACGAAGCATGCAGGCGTGGATCGTCACTCCAGGTAGGCGGCCTGGAGCTTGGCTATGTCCGCCTGTGACACGCCGACTTCCTCGTTCAGATAGCCCTCGACCGAGCCCCATTTGCTCTCGATCTCGTCGAAGGCGTAGCTGAGGAACGCAACGCCCGCGGCGGTCTTGAGCGGCTGTGGCTTGGCCGCGGCGGGGTTGCTCTGGAACTTGGCGAACATCTGCGCCGCGACATCGCCTGGATGCGCTGCGGCGTCGATCTTCGGCATTTCCCATTCGGGCCGGCGCAGCGCGGTCGACAGGTGGTAGTCCGCCAGGATCGTCTCGCGCGGGACGCCCAGTGCCGAGAGGATCATCGCGGTCACGAAGCCGGTACGGTCCTGCCCGGC
>Ga0065704_10071208_pt1 | contig 12501 bp, 7 predicted proteins | sample SwiRhicommuniRL2_FD_59091 | JGI IMG/M metagenome (GOLD analysis project Ga0065704, IMG submission 59091) | Switchgrass rhizosphere bacterial communities from Rose Lake, Michigan, USA - RL2 v2 (version 2) | ecosystem: Host-associated > Plants > Roots > Rhizosphere > Soil | place: East Lansing, MI
CGGAAAAATAATTTAGTGTGTGCAATCGATTGAATTTAATTGTTGGGAATTGTTTGGGCAGCTTTTCCGCCTTCCGCTCCCAATCTTTTTTTTCCGCTTTGCTCCACAAAAAGGATTTCCGCTCAAGTCGGACTGCGAATGATTCAACACAAAAAAGAGAAGGAAACAAATTTATTATGGAAGGCGAAGATTAGAATTTGGCTTTGGTAAAGCGTAATTAATTATTCTTGTAGATAAAAAATTGAAATAAATTTTATCAGATCGCTCTTCTAGAGCTTTTATTCATTGAATAATTATTTTCTATTAACAGTTTGTCGCTAACGGAACTATTTAAATTCCCATCGGGATTTACTGTTAATAGAAAGTGAAGACCATAAAAACATGCTCCGTAGGAGCGACCTGTTTCTCATATTTGTTTAAAGAAAAAAAGTAAAAAAAGGTATAATTATGAAAATCAAATATATCTTCATAACATCCGCCATTTTTCTGTCGCAGTTATTTTTTGCCCAAAGACAAATGGAATATTTAAAGCGTGGAATCGTTGCCATTCCTGCAGAATCAGGTGTTTTTGTAAGTTGGCGATTGTTGGGAACGGAAGCTCAGGATACCCATTTCGATGTGTACCGCACAGAAAATAATCAGACCAAAAAGCTGAATGAAAAACCTTTGCTTAACGAAACTAATTTTTTAGATAAAACCGCTGACAAAAGTAAAAATTACACCTATTTCGTAAAATCAAATACACAATATCAGGACGTTGACCAGGATTTTGCAAAATATAAAGCCAATCAGAAACCTTATTTTTCAATTCCATTGAAAACACCTCAAGGTTACACGCCAAACGACGCTTCAGTTGCCGATTTGGATGGCGACGGAGAATACGAAATCATCCTTCATCAAACCGGAAGGTCGCAGGACAATAGCCAAAAAGGAGAAACAGACGCACCGATTATTCAGGCTTATAAACTGAATGGGCAGTTTCTCTGGGAAATCAATTTAGGCAAAAATATTAGGGAAGGAGCGCATTATACACAGTTTTTAGTTTATGATTTAGACCAGGACGGAAAAGCGGAAATCGTAATGAAAACTGCTGATGGAAGCAAAGACGGAAAAGGAGAATATATTGGTGACCCAACAAAAAACTACGTCAATGAAAACGGAATGATTCTTTCCGGACCGGAATTTCTGACAGTTTTTGACGGACAAACCGGAGCTGAAATTCATACCGTCAATTACCAGGTTCCAAGATCTGCAGGAAGTTTAAATCCAACCAACGAACAAATGACAGAAACCTGGGGCGACGCTAAAGGGAACCGTATCGATCGATTTTTAGGAGCTGTTGCTTACTTGGACGGAAAAACGCCAAGTGTCATTATGTCGAGAGGGTATTACACTAGAACGGCGATTGCTGCTTGGGATTTTAAAGATAAAAAACTCAGTCTTCGATGGCTTTTTGATACCGAAAGTTCCGAAGAAAACAAACAATACCGCGGACAGGGAAATCATAATCTGAGCATTGCTGATGTTGATAATGATGGAAAAGATGAAATTATTTTCGGTGCAATGACAGTTGATAATGACGGAAAAGTCTTGAACAGTACAGGTTACGGTCATGGCGATGCGTTGCACGTTGGCGATTTAGACCCATCAAATCCGGGATTGGAGATTTTTGATATTCAGGAAAGATTTGATGATGCGGGAGCGCATTTCAGAGACGGGAAAACAGGAAAGGTTTTGTGGAAATTACCATCAACAGTTTACAGTCAGGCAAGTAAATTTCAGGGTCCGGGAAGAGGTTTGTCTTTGAATATCGACCCTCGCTACGAAGGCTCAGAATCTTGGGCGACAGGAGCAGGGTTGAAAGGCGTTTACAGTGCAAAAGGAAAGAAAATCAGCGATAAAAATCCTCCTGCCAATATGGGAATTTACTGGGATGGCGATTTTTTAAGTGAAATTTTAGATGGAACCGTTGTTTCAAAATGGGACTGGAAAAAAGAGAAATCAAATGTCCTATTGGATGCCAAAGATTTCCAGTGCGAATCAAATAACGGGACAAAGAAAAATCCGGCTCTGGTTGCCGATTTATTCGGAGACTGGCGTGAAGAAGTGATGTACAGAACTGCCGATAATCAGGAATTAAGAATTTTCAGTACAAACATTCCGACGAAACACAGATTGTACACTTTGATGCACAATCCGCAATACCGATTGAGCATCGTCTGGCAAAATGTAGGGTATAATCAGCCGCCGCACACCGATTATTATTTGGATGAATCAATTAAAGAACTGCCGAAGCCAAATGTTGTCTCTGTAAAAAGAAATTAATTCCAAGCAATTAGAAATTCAATTTAAAAAATAAAATCAATATAATGAAGAAACTATTAACAACAGGTTTTTTGGCACTCATCATCGGAGGTTTTACTTCTTGCTCTGTACAGAAAAGCAACACAGCGTCAAAAGTTGAAATTCCTAACAAAAAAGAAGTTCTGGAAGTTTCAAGACGTGCCAACCAATATTTTATGAACAAGTGGCCAGATACGAAAAAAGAGATTGTCGGGAAAAAAGTCTGGCCGAGTAATCTGTGGACGAGAGCGGTGTATTACGAAGGGTTGATGGCGTTATATTCTGTTGACCCAAAAAAAGAATATTATGACTATGCGATGTCTTGGGCAAACAACCACAACTGGGAACTGCAGCGAGGAACCTACACCCGAAACGCCGACCACCAGGCTTGCGGACAAACCTATATTGATTTGTATGAAATCGACGGAAGAAAAAATCCCGAGAGAATCAAAAACGTGAAAGCTGCGATGGACAGTATGATTGCCACCAATAAAGTGGATGATTGGTGGTGGATTGATGCATTGCAAATGTCGATGCCGATTTTTACAAAGTTGGGTAGAATCACTGGCGAACAAAAATACTTCGACAAAAATTACGAAATGTACGCCCACACCAAATATAAAGAAGGTGGAAACGGCCTTTACAATCAGGCAGACAAAATCTGGTGGAGAGACAAGAGCTTTGTTCCGCCGTACAAAGAACCGAATGGCGAAGGCTGTTACTGGAGCAGAGGAAATGGTTGGGTAGTTGCTGCTTTGGCAAAAACACTTCACAATACCCCGAAATCTGACCCTCATTATCAGGAATATCTCCAAGATTACAAAGATTTGTTGGCGGCTTTGTTGCCGATTCAGCGGGAAGATGGTTTCTGGAATGTAAGTCTTCACGACCCCACGAATTTTGGCGGAAAAGAAATGACCGGAACTGCACTTTTCGTTTATGGAATGGCATATGGTGTCAACAATAATTTAATCGACAGAGAAACTTATCTGCCGGTCTTGGTCAAAGCGTGGAATGCCATTGTAAAAGATTCTGTACAGCCGAACGGATTTTTAGGCTGGGTTCAGGGAACAGGAAAGGAACCGAAAGACGGACAACCTTTAGCGGTTGATAAAGTGCCTGATTTTGAAGATTACGGATTAGGCTGCTTGTTGTTGGCTGGAAGCGAGGTTTATAAGTTGAAATAACAAAAAAGCAACAGCGTATGCAAATCAAAACTAATATTACATTTCCAGAAGGTATTTCAAATATGCTTTTCAAATTGTTTAGAATTGAATTTAAAATGAGGCTGTTGCTTTTCCATAACAAATTCTTAACGGAGCAATGTTCATTCTCAAGAAAAATGAGTTTAATAATTTTGATGTTTTCGATATCATTTTTTAATGCCCAGAATGACCGAGTTAAGGATATTATTGTTCCGGCGTCCGATTTCGTAGATGAAATTCCGAAAGGTAATTATCTCACCGATGCCAATGAGCAAAAGCAGGAATGGCTGTTCAACAATACGGGGATTCTACTCAATTCAGAAACCAATCTGATGACCAGAATTACTGTTCCCGAAGCAGGTGAATATTACCTTTTTGTCAGTAGCAGTGGTAGTGAGAAAAGTTCTTTCAAAGTGATTGTTAATGACCAAATTACCTCGGGGATTTTTGGGCGTGATGCTGTAAGCTGGCAAAATGGGGGTGTTTTTAAGCTGAGAAAAGGTATTAACAACATCAAAATCACAAGAATTCGTGGCGGAGCAATGTTCGATGTTTTGGCATTCAGTAAAAATCCAAATCTCAAAATTGAAGATATTCGTTCGAAACAATTGAATGAAGACGTAGTTCTCATCAAAGAATATAAAATTCCGACAAGCAATGCTGTGAAATTCGGTGATGTGAATGGTGACGGAAAAACAGATTTTCTGGTTTTGGAAAGAGATTTTTCTGCTCGTGTTTATGATAACAGCGGAAAAGAACTCTGGCAATGGAAAGCGCCTGAAGAATATTCTAAAGAGCGTTCCGAGTTTGAGGCGCCGGGCGTTCTTTGGGATTTTGACAATGACGGAAAGGCTGAAGTGGCACAATGGCGAATGATTGACGGGAAAGAACTTCTTGTGATTGTCGATGGAACCACTGGAAAACTAAAATATAAAACCGAATGGCCGACTCAGCCACTTCCACACGTGTACAATAATTTCCGTCTTGCTGTTGGAAAACTTACCAAAAACCGTCCGAATGAACTGGCCGTTTTTACCGATATGGGAAATACAATTAACATTACGGCTTATGATAACCAACTAAAAAAACTTTGGCAACACACCGAGAAGCGGAAAAAAGATAATTTGGGACATTACATCTATCCGGTTGATTTAAATAACGACGGAAGCGATGAAGTTCTCATCGGTTCACTTTTACTGGACGCAAAAGGAAAAGAAATCTGGAATAAATTTGACTTATTGCCCGATAATCACGACCACGCCGACAGTTATAAATTGGCTGACATCAACGGGGACGGAAAAACAGACCTTGTCACCGCCAACAGTGAAACCGGGATTTTTATTTATGATGGAATGACGGGGAATATCATCTGGCAGAATGTTGCGGAACATACGCAGCAGATTCAGGTAGGGGATTTTCTGAAAAATACGCCCGGATTACAGGTTGTTGCAGGCGCACGAACTTATGGTAACCGAAAATTAGGCGAGCCTTATCTCTCGAGTCAGCTGTACTGGTTCAATCAGTCAGGAGATTTTCTTTTCAAATGGCCGGGAAATCCCATCAATGGCAATCCGGATTTTGTAAAAGGTTATTGGAATGGCAGGACAGAACAGCTTTTCTGGTATAAGTTTTTAATCAATGACACTGGAAAAGGGAAGCTTTGTTTCCCTGACCCGGTTTTCCATATGTTCGATTTTACGGGCAATGGTGCGGAAGAAGTAATAACGCTGGGGTCAGGGTATCTGCGGATTTGGGGCAGCAAATCTGCAGAAAAATCAGGAAAGGATAGAAAAAAAGATGAAACGTATCTGAAAAATACGGTTGTAAATCATACGCATTATTAAAATCATGATCTCTTTCAGATTATTTTTATACATTTCGCAACTTAATTTTACGTTTGCAGGACAGGACAAGATGCGCAATCGGTTTCATCTTGTTAATTTTCAGATTCAACAATTAGATCAATTATGAATGCACTATTAGGCGTTATTTTCCATTTTTTAGGAGGCTTTTCATCAGGAAGTTTCTATCTGCCCTATAAAAAAGTAAAAGGTTGGCAATGGGAAACATTCTGGTTAATCGGAGGAACTTTTTCCTGGATCATTGTTCCGCCGCTGGCTGCATTTCTTACCATTCCAAATTTCTGGGAAATCATCCAAAATGAATCTTCCTCCATTTTAGGACTGACTTTTTTGTTCGGTGTGCTTTGGGGAATTGGCGGTTTTATGTATGGTTTGGGCGTTCGTTATCTGGGTGTTGCGCTTGGAAGCAGCATTATGTTGGGACTGACAATGGTGATTGGTTCGCTCGTTCCTTCCATTTTTTACGAATTTTCGCCTCAGGCAGAAAAGGACAATATCGGGCTGATGATTTCAAGCACATGGGGGAGAATGGTGCTCCTGGGACTTTTTGTATGTGTTATCGGAATTATCATCAGCGGAAAGGCCGGTGTTATGAAAGATAAAGAACTTCAGAAAGAATCTATGGATCCTCACGGTACATCGGTAAAAACCGAGTATAAATTTGGTCTTGGACTTACGGTGGCCATCATTTCCGGAGTATTGAGCGCTTGTTTCAATTTCGGACTTGAGGCCGGAAAACCAATGGCACATGTGGCTAATGAAGCTTGGAAACTGGCAAATCCCGGTCAGGGAGAATTTTTGTTCCAGAATAATGTAACGTATGTTGTGGTGCTTTGGGGCGGTATGGCATCCAATCTTCTGGGCTGTCTTTATCTCTCCATTAAAAATAAATCCTATTCGGATTATACAAAAAAAAATGTTCCTGTTGTAAAAAATATCTTTTTCTGCGCGTTGGCCGGCACGATTTGGTTCTTACAGTTTTTCTTCTACGGAATGGGTGAAAGTAAAATGGGGAATGGCCCGAGTTCATGGATACTGCATATGGCATTTATCATTTTAATTGCCAATCTCTGGGGAGTAATAATCAACGAATGGAAAGGAGTATCCAGGAAAACGATATCGACCATTGTCGTGGGAATGATTGTGATGTTTATCTCTATTCTTATCGTGGGATACGGAAATTCTTTACGCTAGTAAAGCTTTACTCTGGTATTATTTCATACAGTTTATATAGTTTAATTTCTCTTAGGTGTTGATTTTTCAGCACCTTTTTTTATGCTATGCGTATAATTTCGGGACAAGGTGTTTGATATATATTGAAATTTATCTATTGCGAATTTTTATTTTAATTCATTTAATTGTGATAAAGTTTTTATATTTAACTGATTTTAATTGTAAAATTGATATTTAATTAACGTAAATAATGAATATTTTAATACAGGATATTGCAGGATGGCTGAATATTTCTAAGGATGTATTTTGGTGATGTAAAAATTAATATATGTCTATTAAAATCAAACAGAAGAATTTTAAGCCACTTATTGCACCGCTGTTTTTGCTTGCCACTGGCTTTATGTTCGGACAAAAGGCAGTAAAGGACACTGTAAAAGACAAGACTAAAGATATTGAAGAAGTAGTTGTTATCGGTTATGGAAAAGTTAAGAAATCAGACTTGACGGGATCGGTATCTTCAGTTTCTTCAAAAGATTTGGCTGCAACACCAGCAATGAACGCTTTACAGGCATTACAGGGAAGAGCAGCCGGTCTTAACATCGTGACGGCAAGTGGTGCTCCTGGTGCCAATGCTAATGTGACCATCCGGGGTGGTGCTTCCATTACACAAGGGACAGAACCACTTTACATTGTTGACGGTTTCCAGTTGGACAACGCCCTTAATATTATTAATCCGAACGATATTGAAAGTATTGACGTACTAAAAGGTGCTTCTGCAATCGCCATCTATGGTGCGCGTGGCTCCAACGGTATTATCGTTATCAAAACGAAAGGCGGAAAGAAGGGAAGAACTATTATCAACTATAATAATTTTACGTCATTCGATACATTGTCCAAAAAACTGGATATGCTTTCCAATGCGGAAGATTACGTAAAATATCAGTACGAAATGGCCAATCTGGCCGGCAGAACTGCCCAGTGGAGCAATTACTTCAATAATAATCTACCACCGGAAACTCCGGGTTTTTATACGGGTGTATATAATACGATCAGTGAAAGATATGCTAATGCTCCCACATTGGACTGGCAAAAGAAAATGCTTGGCGGATCGGGTATCACCACCAACCACAACTTCAACTTTTCTGTGGGATCAGATAAAACACAGGCCTTTGTAAGTTATAACTATAACAAGCAGGACGGATTGTTGAACAATTTTAGCGAGACCAGAAACTCTTTGAGAGCCAATATTACCTCTGAGTTGTATAAAGGAATTAGAGTGGATTTCAATTCTGTTTTCAATAACAATTCCCTTAATGGTGGCGGGGCTTATTCCGGGATGAAGAAAATTTTGCTTCAGCCGATTAGCGGTGGGACGCGTTTTAGCCTGGATCAGCTTTTCAATACACAGACTTACGGTGATTTTACAGCATTGGATCCAAGCTATGACACAGAAAACCCTTTCATAGAACTTCAGGCTTCAACATCCAATGCACGTACGAGAAACATTGTGGCCAACGCCGGCGTAGAAATTGACTTTCTGAAGAATTTTACATTCAGAACAGCGGGACAATATAACTGGAAAAGTATCAAATCAACTTCTTTCTCTGATGAAAATTCAAGAGCCAATCTCACAGACCCGACCACAACGGGAATTAACGGAAAAATCGGAAACAGCGAATCTTATGGCTATCAAATTACCAATACGGTAACTTATAACAATACATTTGGTGATAAGCATAAACTTAATGCGTTGATCGGTCAGGAATTCGTTTATTCTCAGTCAGAAAGTAATAATATGACTTTGATAAAATTTCCATTTCCTAATTTCGGACTGGATGATATTTCTACCGCAACTGTGTCTGACAAATCTACAGACAGGAGCAGTAACTCTTTGCTGTCCTACTTTGGTAGGGTAAACTATACTTATGATGACAGATATCTATTGACAGCCACCATTAGAAGGGATGGGTCATCAAAGTTCGGACCGAATTATAAATGGGGTGTCTTTCCGTCAGTGGCCGTAGCCTGGAGAACATCACAGGAAAGCTTCTGGCAGAATTCCAAAATAACAAATGTTATTAATGATTTAAAATTCAGATTCGAATACGGTGTGACAGGGAACAATGACATTGGGAACAATCTCTTTAAAACAACATATTCTATCACGGATTATCCTATGAACAACACGCCTGGAACACCAGTTTATGTGACGAGTTCTAATCTGGGAAATCCTAATCTGAAATGGGAAGAAATGAAAACAACCAATGTTGGTGTTGACCTGGCGCTGTTTAATAACAGGATAAAACTGACGTCCGAGTGGTATAATAATATTGTTGATGGGATGCTTTTGGCCGCCGTTATTCCGACATCGTCAGGTTACTCAAGACAGTATCAGAATATCGGAAGTATGAGAAACCGGGGTGTCGAGTTTACGTTGAACACTATTAACTGGAAGTCTGACAATTTCAGGTGGTCCACGGATCTCAACATTGGTCATAACCGCTCCAAAGTACTTTCTTTAGAACGGGGGAGAGATTCCAGAACATTCAGTGTCGGAAGTAACAGAGCAGGTGTGGTAACTTATTATGCAACGGTAGGAGAGCAGCTGGGCGAGATGTACGGATATGTTTATCAGGGAATCTATACCACAGACGATTTTATTCAGAATGCTAATGGTACGTTAACTCTAAAAGATGGTGTTGTAAAACCTGCAACAGGAACACCGAAACCCGGAGACATCAAGTTTGCAGCCGATAATGAATCAGGTGACCAATTCACGAGAAAAATGGTGAAGATTGGTGACGCAACACCAGATTTTATCGGGGGTATCAGTAATAATTTTTCATACAAAGGTTTTGACCTCGCTGTATTTGTGAAATTCAGTTTTGGAGGTGATGTTTATAACGCTACAAAGCACAGTTTAAGCCCTTACGCTTTGTTTCAAAATGTTCCGTCTGAATTCGGGACTAATTTCTACCATTTGGTTGATCCTAATACAGGCCAGCAAACTCTTGACTTGGCGAGGCTTAAGGAACTTAATCCTAATGAAGATTCCCGCCTTTGGAGCCTTAGCAATACTAATACGCAGGCCATTACTTATCCGTCATCTTATTATGTAGAAGACGGTTCTTATCTTAGAATTGCACAGCTGACATTGGGCTATTCTTTACCTAAAAATTTCCTCAGAGATATTATGGTGACCAATGCAAGAATCTATGTTACAGTTAACAACTTGGCTACGATAACAGGTTATTCCGGTTTTGACCCCGAGGTTTCAGCAGCAAGTGGTGTAGCAGTGACACCAGGCTATGACAGTTCTACTTATCCAAGATCCAGAAGTTATGTACTTGGAATTAACTTAACATTTTAATTTTTTTAAATTGATTTAAAATGAAAAATATATTTAACCAACATAGATTTATAAAGAAGACGTTCATCATGTCATCAATGGTTTTGGCTGTTTTGGCAACCAATTCCTGTAATGAAGATTTTCTGGACCAGCCAGCTTACAATACAGCAGATTCGGATGTGGTTTTTCAAAATATAGAGACCGCTGAGATGTTTGTATTGGGATGCTACAGAGGTCTGGTGCCGGCGGAGATGTTTTATCAGTTAGGGGCCGGTGACACGGTGAACCATTCTATTGAAGCGCTCAATAATTCCAAATACAACGTTTGTAATTATAATTATGACGCCTACACACCATTTACAGTAACTGGGATTTATTCTGCAATGTATGCTGTTATTGAGCGTACCAACATTGCAGTTTATCAATTAGGCAAAATGCCCGCAAGTGAGAAGCGCGATGCCTTGATTGGCGAGGCGAAATCTATCCGTGCATTTTGTTATTATAACCTCATCCGGATCTATGGCGATGTGCCTTCGGTATTCGAGCCATTGGAAACATTGGATCCGAATGATGAAAATACATTCTATCCGAAACGTGCGTCACGCGACGAAATTTATGACAGAATTGTAGTCGATTTGCAGGAAGCTGCGGTTACTGTGCCTACCTTGGCAGCCAGCGGTTTCGGAACTACAGAACGTTTGTCGAAAGAAGGTATCAATGCACTTTTAGCAAGAATTGCGCTGTATGCTGCGGGTTATTCATTACGTTGGGAGCTGAACACTTCCAACCCGGGAGTGGTTTCCCGCCGCTCAGACAATGCAAGAGTGAGAGAACTGTACCAGATTGCGGACAATGCTTGTGCGGCCGTCATCAATGGCGGAACTAAAAGTCTTGTGCAAAGTCAAGGAGGAAAAAGCGGTTTTGAGGCATTATGGTTCAACTTTGACCGTAGAAACTTTGGTTCAGTCAATTCCGAAATGCTTTGGCACGTCGCATCATTAGGACAAAATACCAATTCAGCATTCCAGGTCTATGCGCATCCGGGCTATAGGAATGGTGTTTTTGGGTCGCGTTCTTCTCAACAGATGATTTTGCCGTCATACTATCTTTCATTTAATCAAAATGATACGCGTAGAGATGTCACTTGTACTTCTTACAGTGTCTACTTCCTGGAAGCCGGAGGAGCAGGTGATACATTTGTAGATGTAGGGACAACTTATTCAGCTATTATGCCTGGGAAATTTAGATTGTCTTGGTGTGTTGAACCACAGGGAGCTGCTGACAGAAATCTTAATATTCCATTACTGAGATATGCCGATGTTTTATTGATGTATGCAGAGACTCAAAATTATCTTAACAATGGGCCTACAGCTGCTGCCAATGCTGCATTGACAGCCGTTCGTACAAGAGCTGGCATTGGCTCATTACCATTGCCATCTGGACAATCTGACTTTTTGAAAGCGATTGTTCAGGAAAGAAAATGGGAATTTGCAGGTGAGTTTATGCTTCGTACAGACCTTATCAGAACCAATAGCCTGACCACAGAAATCGAGGCTACAAGACAGGATATGAAAGACCTGACCAAAAGAGTTGGGAAATATGCCAATGTAGCCACGTACAGGCTTTATAAATTTCATAAGAATTCTCAGGTGTATGGTGACCCGTTTTTAGCTTTGCCTTACATTGACATCATTGACCCAACGGAAATTGCGACCATCAAAAATGTTCCTACCAGTTCTGCAAATTATGCAGCTTATCAAACGGCATTAAGAGCTATCGTAGCAGCACACGGACAGCCAACTTCAACGGACGACAAATGGTATCCTACGCAGATGTTCGAGGCTTATACCAGTACATTTAACGGCAATGCGAGAAAAGCGGTAGGGTTTGGAGCAGGATTCAATGTTTTGGGAATGGGTAACAATATGTATTCTAAGCCGTTTGGTTATGCTGAGAATGGAAATGCGTACCCAGGTTGGGTAGAGTCTGCCAATGACGGTCTTTTCTTCGGTTTTCAGACCAACAAAACAGAATTGTTGCCATTTGCGGCAGCGTCTGCAGGGCACCCAATGATAGATAATCCTAATCTTACACAATTGCCTGGTTATTAATGTTTTGCAAATTAGATGTGCTTGGATTTGATATTAATGATCTTTGGATTGATAGTGAATGTTGTTTTAAATTAACCTTAAATCTTGGATTCATCAGTATAGTACGGGATGCCGTTGAAAATCCAACCATCTAATTTTGATAAAAAATTTAGAAATATAAAATGGAAAACGTAAGAACATTTAAATATGTAGATTATTTGTGGGATGATGAAAAAGCAGCATCTTTTGGAGATGACCAGGTAGCCTTATTTTTATACCGTTCAAATATTCTGGGAGCAGACTTGAGAATCACCAACTATGGAGGAGGAAACACAAGCTGTAAAACCATCGAAAAAGATCCTTTAACGAATGAAGAAGTTGAGGTAATGTGGGTGAAAGGTTCTGGTGGAGATATCGGGACTCTAACAAGAAAAGGAATCGCCGGCTTATACACCGAAAGATTAAGAAATCTTAAAAAT
>Ga0065704_10071209_pt1 | contig 12499 bp, 9 predicted proteins | sample SwiRhicommuniRL2_FD_59091 | JGI IMG/M metagenome (GOLD analysis project Ga0065704, IMG submission 59091) | Switchgrass rhizosphere bacterial communities from Rose Lake, Michigan, USA - RL2 v2 (version 2) | ecosystem: Host-associated > Plants > Roots > Rhizosphere > Soil | place: East Lansing, MI
GGAGCCGCAACCCGATCTGTCAGTACCCGTTGAAGCGATCGCCGCCAACAACGTCGTCGATGGTCTGGTGCTGTTACGCCGGTGGCAGAAAGGCAAGAGCACGACGCCACAGCAGTGGAACGGGGACACGATTCCGTTTGGTCTGTCGGTGAGTCCGCAAAAAGCGAAACTACCTCCTGCCGATCCGAACAATGCGCAATTCAAGAGTCTCGCAACCGAGTTTGGACTTCTCGAACAGGCAGTCGATGCAGTCAGCGACGCGTTGCTGGCTGAAGCCGTCTACCAGGCCGCGCGTGGAAATCCCCTGCGGGCAGCCAACACGGTCGAGTCGATTGCTGGTGGCGAAGCTCCGCCACCCGAGCTTGAAGTAGTACGCACACCGCGAACGGGTATTGCGTTGACTTACAGGTTGATGACGTTGTTCAGCGGCGATCCCTCACTCGCGCCTGGCTGGACCACGCCGGGCAATCCATTTCGTGCGAATGCCGAGCCGCAACTCAATGCGTGGGCCAGCAAACTGCTCGGTAATCCCGCCAGAGTGCACTGTTTAGTTGAAAGGCTCGACTCTGCGAGTGGCGCGGCGATCGAGTCAAAGGAACTTCGTCTGGACCAACTCGGCCTCGCGCCACTCGATTTCATCTACGCCGTCGAAGGAGGGCAAGCAGGACAGCAAGCGGAAATCGAGCAACGCATTCTCTACACGATGATGCGCAGCGCCGATGGATTCGCGCCCAATTCCCTGCTGCGCGTCAATCCTGCCCGCAAACCCGAATGGAAGACGAATGATTTGGGTTACGGTGAATTCAGTGAGCTCCTGCGCGCGGCTCGCAAACTGATAACCGGCGCGCGAGCAGTCGAAGATGGTGATCTGAACCCGCCGGAAAGAGAAGCCACATTCAACGTTGACGTTCCCAACCTGGAACAACGCGCTGCCGCGGCACAACAATCATTGACGGTATTGGTAAAGAACTTTGAAGACCAATTTGCAGACGTCACCAAAGCAAGTCTTGAAAGTCTGCGCGAACTGATCCTGCGTTCGGCTGCGTTCGGTGTTGCCGGAGCTGTGCCACTCTCTCCTGCCGGTGACGCTCCCGCCGACCGCGAGATCCTGACATCCCAGGCTGCCTCAATTCGCAAAGAGTTGACGCAACGTGCGACGCAGATCGATCAAGTCGTCAGCGCCTTCAACGCCACTACAGCTACGCCTGAACAGAAGCGTGACCACGCGTTCGCCCGGCTGCGCATCGTCTTCGGCAAAGCGTTCGTCGTCCTGCCGCGTTTTGTGGCCACAAACGCTGCCGAACTAAAGCAGGCGCTCGCCAACAGTACCAAACTTCTAGACAAGGATCCGCTTGCTTCTACGACCTGGTTTCAACGTGTCGCGCGCGTACGCGACGGTGCGAATCGGCTCAATGCGGCGTTGAGTTATGCAGAAGCAGTGGACAGCGGAGAGAAACTCAAGCTGACTGTCGCGCAACTTCCACACGACGCAAAAGATCGTTGGGTAGGTCTGCCATTCAAAGCGGGCCAGGCCTCGCCCGTTGGAAAACTCTCGCTCATCGTTCAGTCTGGTGCTGCTATTAATCCGCAGCAGCCAGTCGCTGGTTTATTGATCGACGAATGGGTGGAGGTCGTGCCCAGTACCAAAGAGATCACAGGCATTGCACTTCAATTCGATCAGCCGAATGCGGCGCCGCCGCAAACGATTTTGATTGCCGTGCCGCCTGACGTGGAAGTGCCCTGGACGATCTGGTCGCTCCAGCAGGTCTTACTCGAGACTCTCGACCTGGCGCGTATTCGAGGCGTCGACACTGACTCGCTTCATGAGGTGGGCCATTATCTGCCCGCGATGTATTTTGCTTACAACTCAAACAACGACACTGTTTCAACTGACTTCACCACGATTAAGTAGAGGTCTGTCATGCCATCAGTTACCAGTTGGCTGCGTTTGGAGCCACGCAATCGCAACGCCGAAATGAATACCAGCCTACAGGCACGAGTCTACGATCCGCTGTGGCTGTTAACGCGACAATGGCAGTTTGGAGAGTTTCAGGGCGAAGACAACGGCTCGCCGGTGATCGCGCGTTGGCGTGGTGAGGCAGCGCCGCTGACGCGCTACCAATCCGGTGCTATTGGCTCAGGCACAAACATCGTGGCCTCCAAGTACGACGGCAGTCGCATGCCACTCGAAGCTCTCGTAGAGCGTGAACCGGCACGTCCTGCAATCTCGCAAACGGACCGGCTACGGTTCTCGGTCGAGGCAGGCCAGCACTTTTTGCGATTACTCGATCAGCAGCCACTGCCCCCTCCGAAGCGTGCGACTTATCGCGCCGCTTTTATTCGTGAGTATTCATTGGCAGGACTGACCAATGAGCAACGAGAGCATTTGGATCGCGAGAGCCTGGCGTTTTGTGATCTGATGGCGGCGCGCGTTCCCGATGGTCGCAGGCTGTATGAAGCGTTGCGTTCGACGACGCCGGGCGAGATTGTTATTGATCCCGCCCTTGAAGTTGAGGAGTCAGACGTCGCGGAAGTTGAAAAGGCGGCACGGCTCTGGTTGCAGTGGTTCGAAACATTCTTCAGCGAACCTCGGGAAGACAATCCATCGTGGTTACCGGAGCGAATGGAATATGGCTTTTCGGTCGCGACCAGATTCGGTGATGGCGAACGCGTTTTGACGGCGCCCGAGTACTATGAAGGCCATCTCGATTGGCACTCATTCGACGTGAATCCGGATGTGACGTTGGGCGCCGCCGGTGACAAACCTTTTAAGGAAGTCACAGGTACAGCTATTCCAGCGCCGGCGAGTTTTCGCGGGATGCCGGCGCCGCGATTCTGGGAGTTTGAAGATGCCCAGGTGAACTTTGGATCGGTTGACGCTGGGCCAACTGACATTTTGCGTCTCCTCTTGGTTGAGTTTGCCCTCGCTTACGGTAACGACTGGTTTGTCATTCCGATCGAGCTTGAAGTTGGCGCACTTTATCGGAGCAACTCGCTGGTCGTTGTCGATTCGTTTGGTGTTCGTCACTCACTCAAGCCTTCTTCAGAACTCGGCGAGCCACACTCGAGTTGGCGGATGTTTCAGCAGTCGCAGTTGCGCGGCAATGGACCTACCAAGCCGCCTGCGTCGAATTTATTCTTTCTGCCGCCGTCGCTGGTGAAGAGTTTGGAGAGTAGTCCGATTGAAGAAGTGCTGTTCCTGCGTGATGAAATGGCGAACATGGCGTGGGGAGTCGAGCGGGTGATCGAGAGCGCGACTGAACGACAGTTGAATCGTTTCGAGCAACAGCGCACGACGGCGCAATCGCCGCCGCAAACATCAGCGACCAAATCGATCTACAAATTGGCGAGTGAGGTTCCCGGCTACTGGGTGCCCCTCATTCCGGTGAAAACGACCGCGGGGTTGCGTTTGCGACGAGGCAAGGTGCTCAAGCTCGACGGGACGCAGGAGTTTATGGAAGCACAGGGTCGCATTCTGAGGGACGAGCAGAGCCTCAGCATTTTCGAGGAAGAGATCCCGCGCGAAGGCATTCGCGTGACGCGCAGTTATCAACTCACCCGCTGGCACGACGGCTCCACTCATCTCTGGATCGGCCGCCGCAAACGCGTCGGCAGCGGCGAAGGCTCAAGCGGACTCAGATTTGACACCCTCGAATCGTAGGCTGCGTACTTGGACACAGTCAGTGAGCCGGATCACTCGTATCGCAGCGCCACGATTGGATCTACTTTGGCGGCTCTTCGAGCCGGTATGTAACTGGCGAGGAACGTGGCGACGAGCAGGACCAAGCCTGACGCAATGAACGTCGCGACGTCTGTGGGTTTGACGTTGAATAGAAGCGTTGCGATTAACTTGCTCAACGCGTAGGAACCGGCCAGTCCTATTACGATACCGGCGGCCGCAAGCACGATTCCCTGCCGAACGACGAGTCGCAACACCGTCTGACGTGTTGCTCCAAGGGCCATTCGAATTCCTATTTCCTGTGTTCTCTGTGCGACCGTGTACGACACGAGGCCATAAACACCGGTCATCGTCAGCACTAATCCGATCACGCCGAATAAGCTGAACAGAAACGTGTAGAAGCGCGGCTGAGTTACAGTCTCCGAGATCGCAAGTCTGAGTGGTCTAATTTTCGTTACGGCAACGGTCCGATCGACATTGCGGATTTCGTCACGAAACGCCGCCGTAAGGTTTGCAGGATCGTTCGTGGTACGGATAAGGAAGTTTCCCCAATTCCAACTGTTCTGCTGGTACGGCAAATAGATTTCCGGATTCGCTGACTTGATTAGACTCCGGTGATGAACATCGCCGACAACTCCGACGATGGTCCACTTTTCGGGATCGCCTTCATTTTGATTTGCACCGATGTGAGAAATCACCTGTCCCAGCACTTCTTCATTTGCAAAATAGGCCTCTACGAACGTTTGATTTACGATCGCGGCGCCCACTCCCCCACGCCTGTCGCTATCGTTGAAATACCTGCCCTTAATCAACGGGATCTTCATGGCCTGAAAATATTCCGTCGTAACACTCCGGTTATTCGCGGACGGTTCCTCTCCCGGCGCCGGCGCTGGTCTACCGTCGATGCGGAAATCAGATCCGACGTCTCCGCCGCTGAATGGCATGGGTGCAACGAAAGCTACACGCTCGACTCCCGGTAAAGAACGCAAGCGCGAGAGAGTTTGATCTACGTAACGTGCACACTCCTCCGGTTTCGCATAAGTCGCACGAGTCAAACCAATCTCACCAGTTAAGACATTGTCGGGATCGAAACCCGGCGGAACGCTTACCAGTCTCGAGAAACTCTTGATCATCAAACCGGCTCCGACCACCAGTATTAAACTCAATGCAACTTCCGCTATCACCAGAGCGTCGCGCCAAAGCTTCAGGCCGCGACTGCTGGTCGCACTCTTATTCGCAGACTTAAGCACGTCGTTCACTTTAGGTCTTGAAGCGTTGAGCGTAGGCAAGAGACTGAACAGGAATCCGGTTAATACTGAAACTGCGAACGTGAAGATGAGGACACGCGAATTGATTTGTACTTCAGCCATCCGGGGCAGCTCATCCGCCGCATAAACGCGAAGGGCGCCCAGCGCCCATGTCGCAAGCAACAGACCAACACCACCTGAAACAAGTGCCAACACGAGTGCTTCCGTAAGTATCTGCCGCCCGAGTCGCCAGCGACCCGCTCCCAACGCCGCGCGTATTGCGATCTCCCTTTGGCGCGAGATGGTACGCACTAAGAGCAGATTTGCCGTGTTCGTGCACGCGATCAGAAGTATGAAGCCAACGGCGCCCAACAGGAGCCAGAGGGCGAGACGCACGTCACGACCGACTATCTGTTGGTGAGCACCAACGACGTAGGCGGTCGAGTTTTGGTTGGTTGCGGGATATTCCTGGGCCAGGTTCGCCGCGACCGTTGCGATGTCGTTTCCTGCCTGCTCGAGTGTCGCCTCACGCTTCAGGCGTCCAACAGCTCTGAGAATTTGCGCACCACGCTCCGGAAGGTTCCCACCTTCTCCTCTCACCGTGGTCCAAATCTGAGCGTGTTGCGCAAGTAATGGAAAACGAAAGTTCTCGGGAAGAATACCGATGATGGTGTGCGGTTTTCCATCCAGGATGATTTGTCTGTTCAGTGTGTCTTCCGTACCGCCGAACGCGGTCTGCCAAAGATCGTTACCGATTATCGCAACACGATTACTTCCCGGTTTCTCCTCTGCTTCGTCAAAGTTTCGACCACGAGCAGGCGCGACTTTCAAGAGCGGGAAGAAGTTGGCTGTGACCCGCATCCCCGACACTCGTTCTACTTCATCATTTGTCGTCAGGTCGAACGCGTAGGGTTTGTAACCTGCGATTTCTTCGAAGCTGTGATTACGTGCGCGCCAGTCTTGTAAATCGAGGTAAGAGACAAAGCCTTCGGTTCGTTTGTCGGTTGCCGATCGCCAGATCGCGACAACGCGATCCGGATCATGTATCGGTGGAGGACTCAGGATCAGAGCGTTAACAACACTAAAGATTGCTGTGGTCGCTCCGATTCCCAACGCGATGGTGAAGACAGCAGCGCCGGTAAAAGCCGGGTGCTTCAGAAGAGTTCTTACTGCGTATCGAAGGTCTTTTAGCAGCGTGTCCATAAGCACTCCTCACGATTTTGGTAGAAAGATCGATCCGTAGTTTCGTATGCAGGCGCAGCCAACTCAGGCTGCCAGGACATCATGTGCAGATGCAAAGTTCAAGAGCTGTGCCATATGAGGCAAAGGCATTAATACTCAGAATTCAATAAGGTTTGAATGTGAACGAGTTTGGATGGTTTCGGTTGCGGGATTCACCAATCCCACTTTCGAACCAATCGGGGTTGGTCCAACTAGTAAAAAGTGTACGGATTCAAGTACGGCACTTGGACACAGTTCATGTGAGTTCATGAGCGCAGATATGTTTCATCGCCCGAACCGCAGAGTTGAACGCCGTGATGATCGAACCACCCTTCTTACCCACCACTAAATCCCCGAGCAAATAGAGCCCGGGAACGTTTGTGGCGCCGGCGTCGTCGAAAATTGGCCCTTCGTCATTAAACGCAATTCCCAACGTCCGCAGGAAATTGGAGGGTGTTGTTCCTCCGAGCGCAAAGATCACACGGTCGAATGTCCGTGGAGTCACTGCATCCTCACGGAAAACAACCTGCGGCCGGCTGTTGTCATCATCGATGCGTAGAATGTTTGTGCTACGCAGTATCTCGACCTCTTTCTGTTGCTCCAGCGAAAAGAGCGCCGCGCGATTCTGATCGCTCAAGCGTATAAAATCCGCCTGCCGGTAAGAGAGCGTAATTCTGTTACCGGCCGCGTGTAGATATTGAACGTACTCGGATGCGGTGTCGCCGCCACCAACCACAAGCACATTCTCATTTCTGATCGGAATTGAAGTGATATCGAAGAGAAGCTGCTGGCGAAGAGACGGTGGGAATGAATAATCTTTGGGTTTGTTGGGCCTTCCGAAAATACCTATGGCCACGCCAAGAATTCGACTCTCGAAAGTTCCCTTCGATGTTCTGATACGGAAACGTGCGCCATTAACTTCGTCTAGCCGCTCCATCCCAAATACTTCAGCACCGTATTCTATTTTGATATGGTGATCGCTAATCACCTTGTCGAAGAACTCCAGCGTCTCAGCCTTGTTCATGTCTTTGATGCAAAGCAAACCCTCGCATCGAGCTTCAAAGCCTTTATAGTTTGCTGTGGTAAGTTTCTGCTCCGGATAAAGCTGACGGATAGCGGAGTTATGGTGGTCAGCTTTTTCCAGCAGCAGGATACGATTGGAGTCAACTCCAGCAGCGCCTGCTTCGGCTGCCAGCGCAATCCCACCGGGACCAGCACCGATTATGACTAGATCGAACATATGGTTTCAGTCACCCTTGCCTGAGACGTTTCAATTCCGTCCCGCAGTCACGCCACCATCAACCGGCAATACAACCCCTGTGATCCAACCGGAGAGTGCGTCGTCTGCCAGGAACATCACTGCTGAAGTAATATCCTGAGGCACACCGTTGCGTCCAATTGGGTGGAACGCATTGAACGACGCGAGTTGTTCCGTCGAAAGCAGCGGGTCGAATAGAGGCGTTTCCACAACAGCAGGCGCGATTGCATTCACGCGGATTTTCTCAGGCGCCAATTCGATTGCAAGTGCTCGGGTAAACGAGTGAATACCACCCTTGGCCATTGAAGGCGCAGTCGAAGGTGTGGCGCCAATTCCCTGCAGAGCCCAAATCGATCCAATGCTAATGATTGCACCCTTCTCACGCTTCCGCATTTCCGGAACCACGCTTTGAGATAGAGCGAAGTAACCGCGCATGAGATTGAAGTAATCGTCGAGCTCTTTATGCGTCACATTCAGAAATGATGTCGGCTTGAACACGCCCGCATTGTTGAATAACACATCGATGCCACCGAAACGCCCTACAGCAGTTTGTACGACGCGTTGAATTGTCTCTGGAGTCCCGATGTCACCGGCAACGTAAACGACGTTTTCGCCGCTGGGATCTATGCTCAGCGCAGTTTGTGCCAGCACAGCCTCCCGACGACCGTTGAGCACAACTTTGGCTCCTGCCTCATTGAAACCACGCGCAGCGTCTGCACCCATGCCTGTGCCGCCACCCGTGATGATAACTACTTTGTCTTTTAGACTCATGTTTTAATTCTTCCTTTCTTCTACTAGAGCAGTGCGACCGTAAAAATTGATTTGTGGCCGCACAAAAGGAATAATGCGACCGGCCGGAAGGTAAAACAAGAGAGCACTTTTTTGTTAGTGTGGTCACTTTTGTGAAAGAAATGGGGAATCTTGCAGAAAAGAATTTAGCTGGACCGCATGATGTAGCGGCTACGGTCGAAGCGGTGTTTGGTTGCAAGTGGTCTCTGCGTATTTTGGAGTTGATTCGGCAAGGTGTGTGCAGGCCAGGCGCTATTGAGCGTGCGCTGGATGGGCTCACGCCGAAGGTCCAGACATACTATTTTAGGCGCATGGTGGCGCTGGGGATTTTGGACCGAGTGGTTTACCCGGAAATTCCGCCACGCGTGGAATATCATCTGACGGAGTTCGGCCGGCATTTTTTGCCAATCCTTGACTCCATTGCAAACCTACAGCGCGAACTCACGAATAACAAATCGTCGTAAGTTATTTTCTGCTAGCGGCAGCCACGCTACAGGTTGGATCCGAGCCTTCCCAATCGTCCGGGGCGAATTCGTTCCAAACCGAGTTGAGCTTGTTCACCTCACTCGCATAGGTTTTTAGCAGGTGCTGAAAAATGCGACTCGAAGCAAGCGGAACGTCCGTGTCTTTGATAGCAACGTCGTTGTATTCCATCTTCAAATGCTCCACAAAGAACCGCGGGTATTAGGATTTCCGGATTTTCATGATTTACAAGATTCATCTTGTGAATCGTGTGAATCCTGAAATCCTGTCTAAGACAAACGCTAGAACGTAAAGATTGCCGCAAACTCCGAGCGGATGTTATGGGTTGTGTAACTCGGGATGCCGCGGAACAGCGGCAACAAGCCGGTGCGAGAATCCGCGCGTGTGCGGTAATAACCCTCCTCATAAGCAAACGTCACCCACTGGTTCCATTTGTATTGGATATTCCCCGAGAACAAATCACTGCGGCCGCCACGCAGACCAAACCGTCGCGCGTCACGAGCAAAAACCTGATCGCCACCGTAATAGAGGTAAGCAGTCCAGCCGGCATTACGTCCTTTCGGATCGGCATCGAATATTCGCGATAACGGAAATCCGAGTTGCACAAATCCGCCCTGAGCACGCACCGGTCGCTGCGGCGCAACTACGGGAATACCGTTGTCTAATCCGAAGACAACTGCCGAGGCGCCATCGATCGAAGTCGCAGTTGCAGTGTTTGTCAGTCCCGCAGTGTCGTTGAAGTTGGAGAGTAATTGTCCCGCGAGAAAGAAACGCAGATCGGAACCGCCGTAATACTTTCCAACGAGCGTTACGAAATGCGTCGGCAACTGAAACTCGGCTGAGTATCCATTGCTATCACTGCTAACTTCCGCACCACTGGGAAAGGCCGGCCTGAATGCAACGGGCACATTTGCGGCAGTAACGATCGCCGTGCGCTGTGCATGTTCGAAGCTGAATATGATCTGAGCCGGAGCAACGCTCGCTGCTTTATCGAGTTGCCATTGAAACACCGCGCGACCCTGAACTCCCGGCTGCTGTGAATCCACACCTTGTCGTTCACCGAAAGCTAACTGATTCGCCACATCAGCCGGCAGATTTCCGAAAGCCGGCAGCACAATCGCGATCTCCGGCTCGAACTGGAAATCACGTGACCCGCCAAATTTGTGATTGAAACCAAACTTAGCCTGCGGGATCCGAGTGTAGGCAGCACCGTAACCAACGCCACCGAAGTTTGTGTTTTCGACCGTGTTAGGCAGCGTCGATGAAACGAACGGCGACCAGTCCTGCCCAAATAAAACAAAGGCACTGTTTTTATCACTGAAGCGTCGATCGAGTCTGACCCATGCTAAACGTAACGACGGCTGGCTGGATCGAATCGAAGTGATGTTGCGATTGTTGACGCGCGGGAAATCACCTTCAAAGTCGAACTCAATCTTTCCTGTGATTGTCATCCTCGGCGCCGGATCCAGCCATTCGAAGTTTGCTCCCAGTCGCAGCCCGCGGACGCGCAGGTGAAACTCCGGCGAGTTGTTCGGGCCTGTGTCTGCTGCCAGCAGCGGCAACGGAAAATCATTTCCCTGGGGCGATGATGAATCGTGAATGAGACTTGTCTTAAAGATGCCATAAAGCTTGAGGCGCGCACCGGTGCCGAGTTTGATGTCCGGGATCAGTCCTTCTCGTTTGGGTGAATCAATTCCCTGTAATCGCACAGGCGCGATGGCGGCGATTACAGCAGGCGCCGGCTGCGGTTCAGGTGCGACTGGCGGCGGCGGTGAGCTCGTTTTGTACTCGGCAGTGATCGTCTTCATCTCTGAAGAAACCGCCGGCGCGCGTAGCGAATCGTATTCTGTTGCCGAGATCACTCCCTTGTCGCGCAACAGCGTCGCCAACCGATCTCTTTGCTCTTCAGGTGAAGCGTTCGTAAGTATAGCCCGTGCTTCGGCTTCCGTTAGGATTCCTTTGGATTGCAGCACGCGGACGAGTGGATCACTTTTCTCAGCGCTTTGCGAAAAAACGGCAAGCGCACTTCCGAAACTAATAATCACAATTAAAGTAAGACGTAGATACACGCTCATGATCAGATCCTTTCTGCCACAAAAATGCGCAAAAGGCACAAATCTATTCTTCTGTTTTTCGTGCCTCTCTGCGGCTATCGGTTGCAGTGCGATACCAGGCGGGATGGTGTGTATCGGCCCACTCTTCTGTCACTGTACCGTCCATCATCGATCGGAACGTGCCTGGCTGGTGGGCAGTGCCTTCGTAGACGTGAATGATGAAGCCGGCCAACATCACGAGCGCAGCAATGTCGTGAATCACATAACTCACGGCGACAGCCCAGCGCCCGAATACATTGTCAAACCACATGATGATTCCGGTGATCAGGAACAAGATGCCGCTGACGACGATTGCCCAGAAATATAGCTTTTGACCGCCATTGAAAAATCCGACGTCCTCTGATTCGCGTCCCTCTTCATTCGTCGCATAGTGGCGAAGCCGCTTCGTCCAACGGCGATCTGCTTCGGTCCATGCCATCGGCCCTATCCAGTTGAGGAACTGGAAAAAGAAGAAGATCGTGAACAACAATCCAAACCATGGGTGAAGCAGTCGCGTTCTTGGCCCACCGCCGAAGAGTGGTGTAATCCAGTGGAACAACCACGGCGAATAGATCGCAAATCCGGTAAGTAGAGACAGGATGAAAAAAATCGCGACCGACCAGTGGAGAAAACGCGTGTAAACCGGATGGCGCAGCAATTCGCCGCGTCGAACACGAGTAGTACCGATGCGAGCGAATTCGCCTCGAGCCTTTTCGTCAAAGTCTGTCGCGCTCACGGCCTCTCCTCTCGACCAGCTTCTATTTCGTCACGTGGACCAGTTCGAACTTCGCGCACTTCGGGATTCGGTAGTTTGGGCCCATAGAAAACCCGATGGAAGAAGACAGCGCCAATGCCAAGTAAACCCAACAACAATCCGGTCGGCTTTGCGATCCATTTCCAGTACGTATAGCTCGGCGGAATGATCGGATTAGCAGGCAGGCCGTATCGCTCGGGCCGCTTGATGTCGTGAAGCACATAAATGACGTGCGTGCCGCCAATCGACGGCGGATCGTAGACACCGGCATCTGCAAAACCGGAAACTTCGCGTAGCTGCTTTGCGCGCAAACCGGCGATCTGCACCATGTCAGACTTCGTTCCAAACTTCAGGCAGCCGGTCGGACATGCCTTAATGCAAGCAGGTTCGAGGCCCTGGCCCACACGGTCGGAACAAAGCGTGCACTTGTAAACTTTTTTCGTGTTCGGATGAAACTTGGGAATATCGAACGGACAGCCTGAGATACAGTAGCCGCAACCGATGCAGTTCTCCTGCTGGAAATCAACGATGCCGTTTTCGTACTTGATGATGGCGCCGTCAGCCGGGCAGGCACGCAAGCAGCCGGGATCTTCGCAGTGCATGCACTGGTCCTTGCGCAACAACCACATCAAGTTGCCGTCGCGCTCGTCTTCAGCGAATTTGATCAGGTTGTAGTAGTTCCACTCGGTCGTGGGCATCGTCTGGTAAGTGTCGTTGAAGGTGGTCTCGCGAAACGGATGATCGTTCCATTCAACGCAGGCGACTTCGCACGCTTTGCAGCCGATGCACGTCGACACGTCGATGTACTTGCACACCTGCTCTTCACGGCGTGTCCCCCGCCCCGGCACAGGACCAGGATGAGCCGAGATTTCCTGTATCTGAAATGTGCGTGGGTTAGCCATGCCTATACCTCAAGAATCAGAATTTCGCTTGGGCGGTTGTACGGCCTCCTTGGAGTGCGGCGGCCTGGCGCCG
>Ga0065704_10071210_pt1 | contig 12483 bp, 14 predicted proteins | sample SwiRhicommuniRL2_FD_59091 | JGI IMG/M metagenome (GOLD analysis project Ga0065704, IMG submission 59091) | Switchgrass rhizosphere bacterial communities from Rose Lake, Michigan, USA - RL2 v2 (version 2) | ecosystem: Host-associated > Plants > Roots > Rhizosphere > Soil | place: East Lansing, MI
CATCGTGCCGGCGGACTTCCAGTACCACGACACCTACTTCGTGGTGGCGCACTTCCACTACGTGCTGGTGACCGGCGCGCTGTTCTCCATCATCGCCGCCACCTACTACTGGTGGCCGAAGTGGACCGGCCGCATGTACAACGAGTTCTGGGGCAAGTTCCATTTCTGGTGGACGATCGTGTTCGTCAACCTGCTGTTCTTCCCGCAGCACTTCCTGGGCCTGGCCGGCATGCCGCGCCGCATCCCGGACTACAACCCGGTGTTCGCGGACTGGAACTTCATCAGCTCGATCGGTGCGTTCGGCATGTTCCTGACGCCGTTCATCATGGCCGCGATCCTGTGGTCTTCGCTGCGCAACGGCAAGAAGGCCGAGGCGCGCGCGTGGGAGAACGCCAAGGGCCTGGAGTGGACCGTGCCGTCGCCGGCACCGCACCACACCTTCACCACGCCGCCGGTCATCAAGGACGGCGACCTGGCGCACGGCGACGTGACGCACTGAGACGGCTGAGCCTCGCGCCATGAACGCCCCCGTGCTGACTCCCGAGGAACTCGCGCGCCGCCGCAAGGCGGTGCTGCGGACGGCGTGGGTGATCGGCGGCATCGCGTTCGCGATCTTCGTGGCCTTCATCGGCCGCGCGGTGTTGAGCGCATGAGCGCGGCCAAGTCCAACTCGGCCGGGCTGTTCAAGCTGGTGGGCGTGGCGGTGGCGGTGTTCGTGCTGACGTTCTCGCTGGTGCCGCTATACCGCATCGCCTGCGAGAAGGTATTCGGCATCCGCCTGGAGCAAGGGCCCGGCCAGGTGGCCGCAGCGGCGGCGACCAAGGTCGCGCGCACGGTGACCGTGCAGTTCGATGGCGGCGTCAACTCCAAGCTGCCGTGGGCGTTCCGGCCGGAACAGCTGACCATGGAGGTGGTACCCGGCGAGCTGTACGAGGCGAAGTATTTCGCCCGCAACGACAGTGAGCGCGCCGTCGTCGGCAGCGCGGTGCCGTCGGTGGCGCCGGCCCGCGCCTCGGGCTATTTCACCAAGACCGAGTGCTTCTGCTTCACGGCCCAGACCCTGCAGGCCGGCGAAAGCCGCGACATGCCGGTCCGCTTCATCGTGGACCCGGACCTGCCGGCGGAAGTGAAGACCATCACCCTGTCCTATACCTTCTTCAAGAACGATGCACTGACCGCGCAGATCGGCACGGGCAACGCGTCGCCCTCGCCGCTCGCGGCACCCTGACCACGTCTTACGCAACGGAAACAACGCCATGGCACAAGCCCAATCGCCAGACGCCAACATCTACTTCGTGCCGCACAGCTCCAAGTGGCCGTTCGTGGGCTCCATCGCCATGTTCGTCACCATGGTGGGCGTGGCCAGCTGGCTCAACGACGCGGCCTGGGGCATGTGGGTCTTCTATACGGGCGTGGTGATGCTGTGCGCCACGCTGTTCATGTGGTTCGGCGACGTGATCCGCGAATCGGTCAGCGGCCACTACAACCGCCAGGTGGACGTGTCGTTCCGCATGGGCATGGTGTGGTTCATCTTCTCGGAAGTGATGTTCTTCGCCGCGTTCTTCGGCGCGCTGTTCTATGCCCGCACGCTGGCGTTGCCGTGGCTGGGTGGCGAAGGCGACGGCGTGATGACCAACAGCCTGCTGTGGGAAGGCTTCTCGGCCGCGTGGCCGAGCGCGGGTCCGGGCCAGGTGGGTGGCCAGTTCCAGACCATCCCCGCGTGGGGCCTGCCGCTGCTCAACACGCTGATCCTGCTGACCTCGGGCGTCACCATCACCATCGCGCACCATGCGCTGAAGGCCGGCAACCGCAGCCAGCTGCTGATCTGGCTGGGCGCCACGGTGCTGCTGGGTTGCACGTTCCTGTTCTTCCAGGCCGAGGAGTACATCCACGCCTACAAGGAACTGAACCTGACGCTGGGCTCGGGCATCTACGGCTCCACGTTCTTCATGCTGACCGGCTTCCACGGCCTGCACGTGACGCTGGGCACCATCATGCTGGCGATCATCTGGTTCCGCTGCGCCAAGGGCCACTTCACCAAGGACAACCACTTCGGCTTCGAGGCCGTGGCGTGGTACTGGCACTTCGTGGACGTGGTGTGGCTGGGCCTGTTCCTGTTCGTCTACGTGCTGTAAGGGACGGGATAGGTGATCCGGGATTCGTGATTCGCGATAGCGAACGCCGTATCCAGCAAAAAGCGACGGAAGCCCGTCGCTTTTTTGCTTCTGCGAACCAGGAATCGCGTTCCGCGCCTCACGGCGTCAGCCGGGATTGACCCCGTGCGGGGTGATCCATCCCATGTAGATGGCCAGGACGACCAGCAGGATCAGGCCCACGGACAGCGCTATGCGACGGGTCAGCGCATTGACGGTGCGCTTGCTTTCGCCCTTGTCCACCAGCATGTAGTACAGGCCCGCGCCCAGGTTCCAGACGATGAGGATGAGGAAGGCGATGATCAGCAGGGTTTTCAGCGAATCGTTCATGGCGTCCTCGACGGGGCCCGTGCGGTGAGGCGCGCATTATCGCTCCCCCGGCGTGAGCCGAAGGTGGGTGCGACATTCGGACGCAGTGCGTGAGCCGGCACATGCCGCTGCCGATCGGTTGGACGCTGGCCGTGCTGGCCATGTCGCTGTTCTGCAGCCTGGGCGCCTGGCAGTCGGGCCGGGCCGAGCAGAAGGAGGCCATGCTGGCGGAGACCGCGCGCGTACTCGCGGAGCGTCGCCCGCAGCCGCTGGCACTGGCGGAAGATGCGGGCCGCACGCAGTCCTACGACTGGGCCGGTGGCGAAGGCGAGTTCCTGTCAGGACCGGCGATCCTGCTGGACAACCAGACGCGCGACCGGCAGCCCGGCGTGCGCGCGTATCGCGTCTTCCAACCCGTCGACGCTGCCCCCCTGCTGGTGGAACTGGGCTGGTTGCCCGTGCCGGGAAACCGCGTGATGCCGGCCGTGGCACCGGTGGCCGGCCGGCAACGCCTGTCGGGACTGCTGGTGCCGCCGCCGTCGGAAGGCATCGCGCAGGCGCCGCCCGCCGTGCAAGCCGACGGCAGTCTGCTGGTGATCGCGCTGCAGCGTGAGGAGCTGGCGCAGGCACTGCAGCTGCCGGCATTGGCGCCCCGCCTGCTGAAGCTGGACCCGGACCTGCCGCTGGGCTATGCCCGCGACCTCGACGTCCTGCCCAATACGCTGCCGCCGGAGCGCCACATCGGCTACGCGGTGCAGTGGTTCGGGTTGGCCGGTGCGGTGCTGGTCACCGCGCTGCTGCTGACCTGGCGCAGTCGGAGAGGCGCGCGAAAGGGCTTGTAAGTGCCGGGTGGACAGGTCCTGCAGGGAATCGCAAAGAGCGTGGTTCGACAGGTCCGCCCCGAACGGTCTTCAAGAGGCTTCGCCAGCTGGTCGGTGTCGCCCGGCGTTGCCAGAGGGGCAATGATCGCCCGGGCGTGAGAAAATGACGTCCATGGACCCAAAACCATTCGATCCCGCCCAGCGGCGTCGCGGGCGGTGGATGCTCGTCGCCTTGTTCGCCCTGTTCTTCGGCACCGTGTTCGGTGCGGGCATCCTGCGCTTCTCCGGCTGGCAGCCGGCGACGCACAAGAACCACGGTCTGATGTTGCAGCCGCCTGCGGACGCGCGAAGCATCGCGCCGATGCTCGTGGACGGCAGCGCCTACGACTGGAAGCCCGCCGAACGCCGCTGGCGCATCGTCGCCGCGCCGGCACCGGGGTGTGCGGAGGCTTGCCTGAAACTGGCGCAGGACCTGGACAAGGTGTGGCAGCTGTTCGGCCACAACGCCGACGAAGTCGACATCCTGTGGGTCGGCGACTACCCGGACGGGGCGCCGAAGCACAGCGCACTGCGCCTGGTGCGCTCGGATGACCCGCTGCGTGGCCTGCTGCCGCAGGTGGACGACCCGGCCGGCACGCCTGTGTACGTGATCGACCCGCACGGTTTCGTGATCCTGCGCTATGCCCCGGGCTTCGATCCGGCCGGCCTTCGCACGGATGTCTCGAAACTGATCAAGCTCATCTGAGCGCTCGCCCGAACTGCAGACGATGATGAACGCTGTCGCACGTCCCGTGATCTACCGACATTTCCATAGAATCGCCTGGCTGGCGGTCGCCCTGACGCTGTGCGTCGTGGTGTTCGGCGCCTTCGTGCGCCTGTCCGATGCCGGCCTGAGCTGCCCCGACTGGCCCACCTGCTATGGCCGGGCCGCATGGCCGGGCGCGGTGAACGAAGCGGCCTCGCACGCGGCCAGCGACATCCGGCCGTTCGAGACGCACAAGGCATGGCGCGAACAGGTGCACCGCCACATCGCCGCCTCGCTGGGCGTGCTGGTGCTGGTGCTCGCACTGCTTGCTGCACGCCGCCGGCGCTGGGGCATCGCGCAGATCCTGGTTGCTGCCGGCCTGGTCGGCGCGGCGATCCCGCTGTACATGCATGGCGAACACGGCGCAGCTTCAGCGCTCGCGATCCTCGGCGAAGCGATCCTGCTGTTCGCCGCGCTGCGCTGGTCCAACATCGACTTGGCACGCGCGGGCGCGCTGACGCTGGCGGTGATCATCTTCCAGGCGCTGCTGGGCATGTGGACGGTGACCTGGCTGCTCAAGCCCATCGTGGTGATGGGCCATCTGATCGGCGGGCTGACCACCTTCTCGTTGCTGGTGTGGATGGCGTGGCGCGCGACCGACCGGCCGATCACGCTGGCCGACGCGACCGTGCTGCGTCGCTGGCTGATCGGCGGCTTGGTGCTGCTCGGCATCCAGATCGCGCTCGGTGGCTGGGTCAGCGCGAACTACGCGGCGCTGGCGTGCGGACTGGATTTCCCGAAGTGCGTCGGCCAGTGGTGGCCGTCGGCGGACTTCGGCGAGGGCTTCGTACTGTGGCGCGGCATCGGCGTGGACTATGAAGGCGGCGTGCTGGATGGCGCTTCGCGCATCGCGATCCAGATGACCCACCGCATCATGGCGGCCGTGGTGGCGTTCTATGTGCTGGCGCTCGCGTGGCGCCTGTTCCGCACGCCGGGCATGCGCAGCTGGGCGTTGACGCTGCTGGTGCTGATCACCGCGCAGGTCACGCTGGGCATCCTCAACGTGAAGCTCAACCTGCCGCTGCCGGTCGCGGTGGCGCACAACGGTGGCGCGGTGCTGCTGCTGTTCACCCTCGTATCGCTGACCGCGCGCCTGCGCAGGCCCGACTGACATGGCCGCGACGTTCCGCCAGTACTGGGCGTTGACCAAGCCGCGCGTGGTGGCGCTGATCGTGTTCACGGCCATCGTCGGCATGTTCCTCGCCATCGATGGCCTGCCCGACGGCGCGCAGGTGTTGCGTGGCGGATTGGGTTTCCTCGGCATCTGGCTGGCCGCTTCCAGCGCGGCCGCCATCAACCAGCTGCTGGATGCGCGCATCGACGCGAAGATGGCGCGCACCTCATGGCGCCCGCTGGTGCAGGGCCAAGTGAAGCCATGGCAGGCGCTGGTGTTCGCGCTCGCGCTTGCCGCGCTGTCGATGGCCATCCTGGTGCTGTGGGTCAACACGATCACCGCGATCCTGACCTTCGCTTCGCTGATCGGCTACGCGGTGATCTACACCGTGTTCCTCAAGCGCGCCACGCCGCAGAACATCGTCATCGGCGGTATCGCCGGCGCCGCGCCGCCGCTGCTGGGCTGGGCCACGATGACCGGCATGCAGGGCGAGTGGGATTGGCCGCACGCGCTGCTGCTGGTGCTGATCATCTTCGTGTGGACGCCGCCGCATTTCTGGGCACTGGCGATCTTCCGTCGCGAGGACTACGCGCGCGCGCTGGTGCCGATGCTGCCGGTGACGCACGGCGTGACCTACACGCGCTGGCAGATCCTGTTCTACACCGTGCTGCTGGTCGAAGTGACCGTCCTGCCGGTGGTATTCGGCATGAGCGGCTTCTTCTACCTGGGCGGCGCGCTGGTGCTGGGCGCGGTGTTCCTCTGGTACGCGTGGCGCCTGCTCGATCCACCGGACGAGTTCTTCGCCATGCGCGTGTTCAACTACTCGATCGTCTACCTGATGGCGCTGTTCGCGTTCCTGCTGGTGGACCACTGGGTGATGCCGCTGCTGCAGCCGGCCGCCTCGGCTGCCGGCATCGAGTTCGTGCCGGCGAGGTAATGCCGTTGTAGGAGCGACGTCAGTCGCGACCGCGGTCCGCCAGTATGCATTGACGATGTACGCGGTGCCGCTGCGCTCTCCAGCGGGATGTGGATTCAATGTGGCCGCGTTCGTGCGGTCGCGACTGACGTCGCTCCTACAAAAGCCTTAGCGTTCCGGCTCCGCCAATTGCTCCACCACCACCGGCTCCAGCGACTTCAATCCCGCCGCGCGACCCAGTGCGAGGGCTTCCTCCGTCGATGCGCCGTCCACCTGGGCAGCGCCGAGCGCGAGCAGGGCGCCGACGCGATTGCCCGAGGCGCAATGCAGCAGCACCCCACCTTCCCTTTGCTTCAGCAGGGCATGCAGTGCCTTGGCGTTTTCCGGCGTGAGGTCGTCCTTGCCGGCGATGGGCATCGCGACGTATTCCATGCCCAGGCGGCGTGCTTCAGCGGCCTCGTCGTAGCCCCGCTCCTCCTGCGGTCCGCGCAGGTCGATCACCGTGCGGACGCCCTCCGCACGCAAGCGGGCAAGATCATCCAGCGCGGGCTGGCCGCCGGTGTGCAGGCCGGGACGGGGCTGGGTGAATTCCGCCGCCAGCGTGGAGAGCGAGGTGCCGCACAGCAGCGTGGCGAACAGGAAAAACGCGAAACGTGTCATCACGGACTCCTCAGTGGCGGCCGATGCGGGCCTGCAGCAGTGTGCGCAGTTCGTACTTGTCGGCTTCGTCCAGACCCATGCTGCGCTGCTTGGCCTGGAGTTCGTCCAGACGCTGCTGCAGCATCTGCTTCTCCAGTTGCACGGCGGCATCGAGGACTTCGAGACGCCAGTTGTCTTCGTCGCCGGGCAGTTCCTGCATCGCCAGTTTCTGCAGCGCGACGACCTCCTCGCGCTCGGCGAAGTGCTCCAGCAGCGCCCCGGTGGTGATATCGGGGCGCGCGTGCACCAGCGCGATCACCTCCAGCAGCAGGTCCATACCTGCCAGCCGCAACGCCGAGAAGCCATGCGTGGATTCGATCGACAACGCCAGCGCCGGCTTGTGCAGGAGCCGCACGATCATGCTGCGCACGAGGCTCGGTTTCTGGCCGGCCTGTGAAGGCGCAGGACGGCGTGCAGGCAGCGGCGCGGTCGGTGCCGTGTTGCCGGCGCCGACGCCGGTGATCTCGGTGAGGCGCTGCCGCATCAGGTCGCCGAACGCGCCGTCGGGGATCTGCGCCAGCAACGGCCGTGCGCGTTCCGCGAGGCGCGCCTTGCCGTCGAGCGTGGACAGTTTGATGTCCTTGCCCATCTCTTCGAAGAAGAATTCCGACAGCGGCATCGCCTGTTGCAGGCGTGCGTCGAAGCCGGCCGCGCCCTCCTGCCGCACGATGGTGTCGGGATCCTCGCCATCGGGCAGGAACAGGAAGAACGCCTGCCGTCCATCCTTCATGCGCGGCAGCACCGATTCCAGCGCTCGCCATGCGGCACGCTGGCCGGCCGCATCGCCGTCGAAACAGAAGTACACATCCGGCGCATTGCGGAACAGTAACTCGGCATGCTCGGGCGTGGTCGCGGTGCCCAGCGTGGCGACGGCTTCCTTCACGCCGAACTGGAACAGCGACACCACGTCCATGTAGCCCTCGACCACCACCAGCCGCGCGATCTTCTGGTTGGCCTGCTTCACCTGCCACAGGCCGTACAGCTCGCGGCCCTTGTGGAACAGCGCGGTCTCCGGCGAGTTGAGGTACTTCGGCCCGTCGTCCTTCTGCAGCACGCGGCCGCCGAACGCGATCACGCGGCCGCGGCGATCGTGGATGGGGAACATCACCCGGTCACGGAACTTGTCGTAGACGTGGCCGCGATCGTTCTTCGAGAACAGGCCGGCGCGGTCGAGCAGCTTCATCCGGCGCTCGTCGGTGCCCAGTGCATCCTTCAGCGCGGAGTAGCCATCCGGCGCGTAGCCGATCATGAATTGCGTGCGGATCGCCGCATCCACGCCGCGGCCATCGAGATAGGTCTTCGCCTTCTCGCTGGTGTCGAGATTGCGCTGGAAGAAGCGCGCGGCGGCTTCGAGGGCGTTGAACAGATCGCGGGTATCGTTGTTCTCGTTGCGCTGCTGCGTTTCGCGTGGCACTTCCATGCCGCTGCGGCGCGCCAGTTCCTCCACGGCATCCAGGAACTCGAGGCGGTCGTAGTTGATCAGGAACGACAGCGCGGTGCCGTGCGCGCCGCAGCCGAAGCAGTGGTAGAACTGCTTGGTCGGCGAGACCGTGAACGACGGCGAACGTTCATCGTGGAACGGGCAGCACGCGGAGTATTCCTTGCCCTGCCGCTTCAATGGCACGCGCGCGCCGACCACCTCGACGATATCCGTCCGGGCGAGCAGTTCGTCGATGAAGGCGTCGGGGATGCGGGCCATGGGCCACATAGGATGCCATGCCGGGCCGGCACGCCGTCGGGGCGCGTTACCATGCGGTACATGTCCTCCGACCCCTCTTCCGATGACGCCCTGCTGGCCCGGTTGCGCAGTGCGGTCGGGACTTCCCATGTGCTGACCGGCGCCCGCGCCACGCGACGTTTCCGGCGCGGTTACCGCTTCGGCGAGGGGCCGGTGCTCGCGGCGGTGCGCCCCGGCACGCTGCTGGAACTGTGGCGGGTGCTGCAGGCGGTGGTGGACGCAGGCCGCATCGTGCTGATGCAGGCGGCCAACACGGGCCTGACCGGAGGCTCCACGCCGGATGGCGACGACTACGATCGCGGCATCGTCCTGGTCAGCACCCTGCGCCTGACCGGCGTGCAGCTGATCGACGAAGGGCGACAGGTGGTCTGCCTGCCGGGCGCGACGCTGGATGTACTGGAGAAGGTGCTTGCCCCGCTGGATCGCGAGCCGCATTCGGTGATCGGCTCTTCATGCATCGGGGCGTCGGTGCTGGGTGGCGTCTGCAACAACTCAGGCGGGGCGCTGGTGCGGCGTGGGCCGGCCTATACCGAACTGGCCCTGTTCGCGCAGGTGGATGCGGAAGGCAGGCTGCAGCTGGTCAACCATCTCGGCATCGCGCTGGGCGACACGCCCGAAGACATCCTGTCACGGCTGCAGGCGGGCGATTACGGCCAGGGCGACATCATGCGCGACCCGGCGCGCGCGGCATCCGATCCGCATTATGCCGCGCACGTGCGGCAGGTGGATGCGCCCACCCCGGCCCGCTACAACGCCGATCCTTCGCGCCTGCATGAAGCGTCCGGCTGCGCAGGACGATTGGCCGTGTTCGCCGTGCGCCTTGACACCTTCGAGAAAGAGGCCGCGTCGGTCTTCTACATCGGCAGCAACGATCCGGACGATCTCACCGCGGTGCGCCGGCACATGTTGACGGCCTTCGAGCGCCTGCCTATCTCGGGCGAGTACCTTCATCGCGATGCGTTCGACATCGGCGACCGCTATGGCAAGGACACCTTCCTGTTGATCGAACGCTTTGGCACCGACAAGGTGCCCGGGGCCTTCGCGCTGAAGAGCCGGCTGGATGGCTGGTGCGAACGCATCGGCCTGGGAGGCCTGACCGACCGGCTGCTGCAGGCGGCGACGTCGCTGCTCCCGGACCATCTGCCACCGCGCCTGCGTGCCTGCCGCGACCGTTTCGAGCATCACCTGCTGCTCAAGGTGTCAACGCGCGATGCGGAGGCCACGCGTGCGTTCCTCGAACACTTCTTCGCCGCACGCGCGGGCGGTTTCTTCGCCTGCGATGCCGACGAGGGACGCAAGGCCTTCCTGCTGCGCTTCGCCGTGGCGGGTGCGGCGGTGCGCTACCGCGCCGTGCATCGTGCACAGGTGGAGGACATCGTTGCGCTGGATGTCGCTCTCCGTCGCGATGATCGCGACTGGGTGGAGGCACTGCCTGTGGACGTCGCAGACACGATGGTGGCGCGGCTGTACTACGGGCACTTCTTCTGCCACGTATTCCACCAGGACTACATCGTGAGGAAGGGCGTGGATCCGCTGGCCGTCGAGCACCGCCTGTGGGACCTGCTGGACGCCCGCGGCGCCGAGTATCCGGCCGAACACAACGTCGGCCACCTCTATCGCGCCAAGCCGCCGCTGGCCGATTTCTACCGGCGACTGGATCCGACCAACACGTTCAATCCCGGTATCGGGATGACCAGCAGGCACGCCGGATGGAAGGAGTGAGTGGAAGGGAGCGACCGCGTGCCTTCCTCACTCGTCCCTCCCCACTCTCCGCTCATCGATGACCGCCGTGAGCAGCGCGCCGATGAAGAACACCACGCTGGCGTAGTAGATCCACACCAGCAGCAGAACCAGCGCCCCCATCGAACCGTACGCGCTGCCGGGCGCGGCCTGGGCGAGGTACAGGCCGATCAGGTAGCGTCCGGTAGCGAACAGCACCGCAGTGATGGCGCCGCCCAGGAACGCCTGCCGCCATGCGACGCGCCGGTCCGGCAGGTAGTGGTAGAAGAACGCGAATGCGAGCGTGTACAGCAGCAGCGTGGTGGCGTAGCCGAGCATGGGCAGCAGCGAAGGCAGCCGGGCGAACACCACCTGCAGCGCGGTGGTGGCGATCATGGACACGATCAGCAGGAAGCCGATGGCCAGCACGACACCGAGCGAGAACACCCGTTTCATCAGCCATGCGGGCAGGCCGTTGAGGCGCTGCGCATCGGTGCGGAATATCAGGTTCAGCGCGCCCTGCAACTGCGCGAACACGACGGTGGCGCCGACAAACAGCAGCGCCGTGCTCCACCATCCCGCCAGCGAGCCCACATCCGGCCGGTCGCTGGCGTTGCGGATCACCGTCTCGGCGACCGTGGCGGCGCTGGGGCCGGCCAGCTGGTGAATCTGGTCGAGCAGCGACTGTTGCGCGGGCGGGTAGAGCGAGGCCGTCAGCCAGAGCAACAGGACCAGCAGTGGTGCAAGCGACAGCAGCGCATAGAACGACAGTGACGCTGCCTGCGTCATCAGGTCGGTCTCGATGAAGCGCCGGCCCAGCGCGACGGGCAGGCTGCGGCTGGCGCGTTCGCCGGCATCGCGTGCCAGCGTGCGCAAGGTGGCGAGGTCGTTTCGACGGGGCATGCGCCGAGGGTGGCGTACGCCGTGTCAGCGGTTCGTTAGGGTTGCGTGGCGGTGGTGTTCATGCGTCCGCGCCGGCGAGGGCGTGCAAGGCGGCGCCACTGACGCGTTGCACCGTCCATTCGTCCAGGCCGACCGCGCCCAGACTGCGGTAGAGGCGGATCGCGGGTTCGTTCCAGTCCAGTACCGACCATTCGAAGCGGCCGCAGCCACGTGCGACGGCCAGCTGTGCGAGATGCACCATCAGCCGCCTGCCGAGACCGAATCCACGGTAGCGCGGCAACACGAACAGGTCCTCGAGGTACAGCCCGGGCTGGCCGAGGAACGTGGAAAACGAGTGGAAGAACAGCGCGAAACCGGCGGGCGTGCCATCGGCCTCGGCGATCACGACTTCAGCGGCGGGACGTTCGCCGAACAGGTGGGTTTCGAGCAGGGCGGGCGTGGCGACGGCCTCGTGGGCGAGTTTTTCGTACTCGGCCAGCCCGCGGATGAAGGCGAGGATCTGCGGGATGTCGGCGCGGGTGGCCGGGCGCAGGGTGATGGCAGGGGTATCCATGGCGCGAGGATGCCACGGATGGGGCAGGGCGCCAGGATGCCTGGCGCCCCGCGGCGGGCTCAGCCCGCGAGCTTCTTCTTGATCAGCGCGGAGACCTGGCCCATGTCGGCCTGGCCAGCGAGGCGTGGCTTCAGGACGCCCATCAGCTTGCCCATGTCGGCGGGACCGGTGGCGCCCGTCGCGGCAATGGCGGCCTCGATGGCGGACAGGATCTCGGCTTCGCCCAGCTTGGCCGGCAGGTAGGCTTCGATCACCACGATCTCGGCACGCTCGATGGCGGCCAGGTCCTCGCGGCTGGCGGCTTCGAACTGGCTCACCGAATCCTTGCGCTGCTTGACCATCTTCTCCAGCACGGCCAGCACGGCGGCGTCGTCCAGTTCGATGCGCTCGTCCACTTCACGCTGCTTGATGGCGGCGTTGATCAGGCGGATGACGGCCAGGCGGTCTTTCTCGCCGGCCTTCATGGCGGCCTTCATGTCATCGATGAGCTGCTGTTTCAGGGACATGGCGTACTCCGGGGGAATGGGGGCGGGGAAGGCGTGGGGGCGGCCGGAAGCCAAAAACACAAAAAGCCGGCGACGCTCGCGCGTGCCGGCTTCTTGCGAAGCGACGCGGCTCAGTACAGGCGCTGGCGCTTGGTGACGTCGCGCGAGCTGCGACGCAGCTGACGCTTCACCGCAGCGGCGGCCTTGCGCTTGCGCTCCTGGGTCGGCTTCTCGTAGAACTCGCGCTTGCGGGTTTCGGCCAGGACGC
>Ga0065704_10001613_pt1 | contig 12481 bp, 10 predicted proteins | sample SwiRhicommuniRL2_FD_59091 | JGI IMG/M metagenome (GOLD analysis project Ga0065704, IMG submission 59091) | Switchgrass rhizosphere bacterial communities from Rose Lake, Michigan, USA - RL2 v2 (version 2) | ecosystem: Host-associated > Plants > Roots > Rhizosphere > Soil | place: East Lansing, MI
TTAGGCGGCCTGGTGATGCCCTGAACGAACTGGAGGATTTCATCGTTGGTCAGGGCCTTGTATCCATTATCGCTCAACCACTGCATCTGATCCAGGAACCATTCGGGCGTCATTTGAACGGTTGGCCCTCCGTTATATTCCGTGCCGTGATATTCAATGGCAGGAATCCGGCTGGCGAGGCACGGGTCGACAGGGATTGGTTGAGGATCTGTACCGGTTGACATTTGAGAACCTCCTCCTCTCAGGTAATACGTACCGAAAAATGATAATCCAACAGTTTGGTAGATTCGATATAGATGCGAAAGAGACAAATACTGAGCGGGCTTTTCTCTACCGCTAATCTCATGAACGAGAGAAGCCCGAAAATTCGGGCATCCGTTATAAGATACCGAAATTGGGTATTGCACATGGTGCAAAAATGATACGAAATCCGATCCAAATCGAAAGATGTGCAAGACGAAATCTCATTCGTAAATAGCGCCTTTTGAGTCCAAATGCGTCAGAACGCAGTCTTTAGCCAATTTTAGTTTTGCCAAGCTTATTGAAAAGCGTATGGTTTTTTGTCCATACCGTACTTATGATGGGCGGGCCAGGAAGCGGGAAGACGCTTTTAGCGCGTGCGCTGCCAGGTATTCTGCCGGAGATGAGCATTGAAGAATCCTTGAATGTCACACGCATTTATTCTGTGGCCAATCAACTCCCTCCCGGCACGCTATTGATTCGACATCGTTCTTTCCGTGCGCTGCATCACACAATCGCTCATGCCGGGTTGGTGGGCGGCGGAAATATTCCGAAGCCTGGTGAAATATCGCTTGCTCATCGGGGTGTTTTGTTCCTGGATGAATCTCCCGAATTTGGCACCCGCGTCCTCGAAGTGATGCGCCAGCCGATGAAAAATAAGGTCGTTACTATCGGCCGTGTAAAAGGATCGTTGACGTTCTCCGTGAATTTTCAGCTAGTTGCCGCGATGAATCCCTGCCCGTCATCAGCGTTGATCGCGTGGTATTCAACCCTAGTGGCTTCTCGCCGGGGGTAATCTCGACCCTGGGAATGAGCGGGCACGGTCCATCCTGTTCTAAAACGGTCACAGGGTTTTGAGTGGAGTAGGTGTGCAGATTTCTCTTGTGCATCGGCAGGTTAAAGGGGGGAATAGCAGGCATCATCTACCTTTTGTAAATTTAATCATTACCAATGTCGCAGATTTCGTAGGCTCGACGCAAAGCAGCCATCGGCTCGCCTCTCGGGAGGAACTCGTGAGCAATATAACCACGATAACCGGCCTTTCCGAGGGCTCGAATAATCGCAGGATAATACAACTCCTGGGTCTCATCGATGTCAGCACGACCAGGCACTCCAGCAGTATGCACGTGCCCGATATACTTAATGTTGGTTGTCAGCACCTGCGTGACATTGCCTTCCTGAACCTGCATGTGATAGATATCATACAGAAGCTTCAGATTGGGTGAATTGACGAGCTGGCAGACGGCGACAGCCCACGTTGTGCGGTCACATTGATGATCGGGGTGGTCAATTTTCGAATTGAGCAGCTCTAGGATCAGGGTAATCCCCTTTTGCTCAGCGAGTGGAACGACTTTCTGTAAACCAAGAACCGTGTTTGTAAGACCTTCATCATTGGAGAGTCCCTCACGGTTTCCAGCAAAAACGGTCACCAAAGGAACCTGATACTGGGCAGCGAATTCAAGCTGCTTGGATAGCTCATCTTGAAGCCAGGCGTGATGCTCGCGGCGGTTGAAGCCCTTTTCTAAGGGACGCGGCCCGGAACCATTGACGATCATTAAATCTGCTTCACGTGCCTGATCCCATAGCGCCTCCGGCAGAAAATCCACGCCATGGTAGCCGATCGTTTTGGCTTCTTTCAGTAATCGTGTGGCTGGAACTCCTCGGTTTTCAAAACACCACCAGGAAAAGGATTGCCTGAGTCGATTCATATGCGGCCTTTTGTCAAGCTAAAATTTGAATTCGGAAAGAACCTGGTTGAGTATATCTGGACGGTTGGTCTCCACCCCATGAACACCAAGGCGGATCAGGCGATGCATCTCATCTGGATCATCTGGGTCCCAGGCCCAGGTCGCAATACCGCACAAACGGCTTTCCTCCATAAAGGCCTGGTCATAACATGAATAATAATAGGCGACGATGTTTGCCCTGGATCGAAGAACCTGATCCATCACTTGCTTGGGTGTCAAGCTGCCGTCTTGCGGGTAAGGAGTACTGATCAATGGATAACAGGGTTCCAACTCCTTCGCCCGTTGAAGCAGGATAGGAGAAAAGGAGGTCATCACAACCCGGTCTCTAAATCCGACTCGATCCAAATATTGGATCACAGCTTCAGTTGTGGCTAAGCCCTCTTCCAAATATTTATCTGTATATTCGCGCTCGATCTCGTATTTTAATTCCAGGTAGAGGCGGACCGGTGTTGGGCGAACCAGTTCGACCACGTCGGCCAGGGTGGGTATAGGTTCCCCTCGACCGGCGTCTAATGTACGAAGCTCTTCAAGCGTGCGATCCCAAATAAAGCCCGTACCGTTCGTGGTCCGATCCAGGGTTTCGTCGTGCATGATGACAATTTCTCGATCTTGGGTGAGATGTACATCCATTTCCAGATAATCTACGCCTTGTTCCATGGCTTTGCGGAAAGCCAGCAGTGTATTTTCTGGAAACTGCTTTGAAGCGCCACGGTGGGCGATTCGAACGACAGGATACTCCATATTCGTTCTTCCTTTCGACCCCGCCCTCCATTCGAGGAGGGCGGGGTCAGGGCCGAAGGTTGTCCGCCGCGGGACAGATATAGGTCAAGAGTAAAAACAAACGTGACTCAGCTCGAAAGGCTAATTTCGGGATGAGTCACGTATATAACAAGCCGGATAGGTCTTTACTTCATCAACACTTCCTGGGTGAACATCTCGTTCCCGTATTCTTTGTAAGGAGCCGGATACCAGGGTAAGCCATATTTTTGACGTTGCTCTTCTGGAAGCAATGCATTTTCCGTGGCAATATCGGTGCGGGCCAGATAGGAACCGATCATCTGGTTCATTTCCACCTGCATCTCAGGGCTAGTGAGGAAATCGATGAACAGCAAAGCGGCAGCCTTATGGGGAGCGTTCTTGGGAATACCAACCGTGTCACCACCGCCAGGCAAGCCCATTTGAGGGATGTACATCTTGGCGCGCTTAAAGATCGTACCCTTGGAGAAGGCGATCAATGTGTCATCGTCCCAGGCGATAATGAGGGAAACTGCCCCCTGGTTCAACAGGTCGAGCGATTCATTGTTGGAGGCTGTCAGCACGTAATTGTCTTTATTGGCATTGAACCAGTCCCAAACCGCTGACCATTTTGCCGCCTTCGCCTGATCGAGCTCCGTATCACCCGCATATTGGTCCAAACCACCCGTCAGGTTTACGACCGCCGTGAAGACCATCGCTTGACCGGTGCCACCCTTGTTTGGATCGCAGAAAGCAAATTGCTTGGGATTTTCTTCAACGAATTTAACCAAATCATCCCAAGTCTGGGGTGGGTTCGAAATCTTGTCTGGATCATACAGGAAACCGGTCTGGTTGCGATACAGCGGGACCAGGTAACCCATGGTCTTAACACCTTCCTGATAGGAACCCAACTTTGAGTCTAGGTTTGCAACGGAGGGCATCTTGGGAAGGATCGGGCCATATAGCAATCCACCATCAATGATGGTCTTGACAGATGCGCCACCAAATGCCTGGGCATCAATTGTGCCAACAGCGGAATCCTTTTCGGCAAGCAGTTTGTCTACATTGTTATCGCCAATGACGACATTTACCTTAATTCCGTACTTTTCCTCAAATTTCTGGGCGGCGGTCTTCCAATATTCTTCGCCCCACCACATGTAAAACACGAGCTCTTTCTCCGCTTTGGCTTCCTCAACGATCTGATCCCAGCTCATGTTAAGGTAGTCCTTTGTGGTGGTCGCTGCAGGCTGGGCTCCACCGCAGGCAGGCAGAATCAAGGCAAGCAACACAAACAACACGACGATTTTGGAATATCCTTTCATCTTATCCTCCAATTTCATGAGAGACTACATGGATGACCCGGTTCCTTCGAATACTGGAATGAATGCAAAGCCGGGATACGGGTAGACAGGACCATTTTTGTCATCACCTCCAAAATCAGAGTTTTCCATACGCGGCTGTCAGAAAATCCGTTTTGAGAAAACGGTCAGCAACGAATAGAAGGATCACATTGGGCACCATCAAAATCAATGAAACGACAGCAGCATTCGTGCGGACAAAATGGTATCCCAAGAATGCGAATAGGATTGTCGGGATGGTTTGATACGTGGGTGTGCCGATGACGAAAGTCAGGTTAAACTCCTCCAGGCTTGTGATGAAGGTAAAAATGGAGCCCGCAAAAATGCCCGGAAGGAGCATGGGAATATAAACGTCTCTTAAGCGATAGAAATTGGTTGCTCCAAGGTTAGAAGCCGCATCACCAATTTCTTTCGGGATAGCCTCGAAGCTGGTTGAGAGCAGGCGTAACATATACGGCAGTCCCAGGAGGGTGTGTCCCAACACTAGACCAAACAAGCTTTGTGATAAACCAAGGAATTGAAAGACCCGGCTGAGAAACAGCGCAACGACCATGCCCGGTAAAATGATGGGTAGCAAGATGATAATGCGGATCATCTCTTTGCCAGGGAAATCATAGTTTGCGATAGCATAAGCAGGAGGAAGCGAAAGAATGAACGCCAGGATGGTCGCAAGTGGTGCGATTGTGTAGCTGGTGAAGATGGCTTTGGTGATATCGGTATAACGGAAGACAAAATCCCAGTGATAAAGGGAGAGACGGGTAGGAAAAATATCAGGGTAGGACCAGGGAAAATCTGGATTAACCAATGACCACAACACAGCCATTAACAATGGAAGACCAATAATGACAATCGCACCGACCAGCATCACCAATGGGATGAAAGTGCCGCGTGTAAATAGGAGGAATTGCTTTTTGCTAAATAGGGAGCTTTTACTTACTGTGGGACGTGTGGTTGCAGTCATAGGTTACCTCGTGGCAAAACGTGCAACGCGGGTAATGATCCATGCATAGATCATAGACGATATGATGATGATAATGGCTGTGCATGCTGCTTGCCCCCAATCGTTGAAAATATGTGCATTTGCGTACATCCTGATAGCAAGTGAGGGGGGATAGTTGGGGCCGGCGACGGTATTAATGGCAAAGTCGCCGAAAATGCCAATGAAGACCAATACAACTCCAGTAACAATCCCTGGAATGGAAAGTGGGAAAAGGATATCGCGAAACACCTGCCAGGGGCCNGCACCCAGGTTTTTGGCAGCATTCTCCAGATCCGATTGAATACTGGCAAGCACAGCAGTAACGATTAACGTTTGGAAAGGCAGGTTCTTCCAAATCTGTATCCCGACAACCCCGAGCCCCCAATCATCGTGAGTTAATCTNAATGGTTCCCGGATGATNCCCAGGCGAGTCAGGAACTCATTGAAAATTCCATGGTANGNGATGACATTCAATATCAGGAAGGCAGCCACAAGCGCCGGCATGAAGAGGGGCATTCGAATGACAGCGGTAAAGTACTTTTTTGCGAGAAACTCTCTCCGCAGGAAGAGCGCCAGGGGGTAGGCCAGAATCATGCACATCAGAGAGCTTGCAAATGCGACTTTTGTGGAATATGCAAAAGCATCCCATGTTTGTTGATTGAAAACCTCTTCCCACTCTTGAAATCCAAACTGGCTTACCCCCGTAAAGTTAAAGAGACCCATACTTTGCAGCACCGTCATGACAAGCGCAGCTGCCAGCATCAAGGCGATATAGCCAACACCGGGAAACAGGAGTAAAAGGATGGTCAGCGTGTGATTTTTTTTGGTCATACTTCTGCCTCAATAACCCGTAACTTGTCTTTCGAAAGCCCTAGAACAATCTTATCGCCTGGCTGGAGGTTTACAGATCCTCCCATCTGAACCCGCAAAGCAGTGCCATTTACGTCCACAAAAAGGTCGGTCAGATTGCCCATAAAGATATTGCTCTTAATTTTTCCTTCAATACGGTTATGATGTTCTTTTTGGTACAGGGTGATCTCCTCCGGTCGCCAGCAAACCATCACGGAATTCGAGTCGCTCTTTGGTCGATCAGAAGATACCAGCTTGCCAATCGGCGTCTCAACCGTGCAACCATATTCATTAGATTCAATCACTCGGGCTTTGATGATAGACGCCTGCCCGATGAAATCGGCGGTAAAAGCATTGGCGGGATGTGAGTAGATCGTCACCGGGTCGGCGCATTGGATAATTTTTCCTCTATCCATGATGGCGATTCGGTCAGAAATGACCAATGCTTCAGCCTGATCATGGGTGACGTACACCGAAGTGATTTTCAGTCTGCGCTGCAGCTCACGAATGTCAATGCGCAGGCGTTCACGCAGTTTTAGGTCGAGATTGGATAGCGGCTCATCAAACAATAACACGACTGGATGAGTGACAATAGCACGGGCTACAGCTACCCGCTGTTGCTGTCCACCGGAGAGCTGGCCTGGGCCACGGTCAGCCAGTTCTTCTAAACCCATCATCTGGAGGACTTCTTTAACACGGTCGTCTCGTTCTGACTTGGGAACTTTTTGCATCCTCAGTCCGAAAGCCACGTTATCATGGACAGACATGTGCGGAAAAAGAGCATATGATTGAAAGACCATCGCGGTTGATCGTTTATGGGGAGGCAAATCATTGATCAAGCGATCGTCTAAATAAATTTCCCCTTCATCAATTTCTACCAAGCCTGCAATTGCTCTCAGAGTAGTTGTTTTACCGCATCCGGATGGACCTAGCAACGTGATGAATTCCCCATCATTGACTGAAAGGTTTAAGTTGCTGACAACGGTGTTATCGCCATACTTCTTAACCAGATTTTTTATCGTAATCGTGGCCATGAATTACCCTTATATTTGTTGACGAACAGTGTCACCGTGAAGAATTTCTGCTGCATATTGTGGGCAATGAAAAGGGCGCTTAATCGGGAAACCGGCTCCTATGGGGAGCGATGGACCGAAAAAATAAAGGCATTTGCAGCGAAATACTCATCTGTTAATAACAAGGGGTTACCTTCAACATCGTAATCTAACTGCTCGATGCAAAGTATGGGTGAATGAAGAGGGATTTCAAGCCTCTTTGCCATACCTGCATCTGCGACCATTGGCCTTAACCACGCAGTGGCATACCCCATTTCAAGCAACAAAACCTCCTTAAAGAAAAGATAGATCGATTGGCGTTCCTCCAGAAACGTGCGGAATCTCTCGAGATAATCTTCTGTTCCTCCCAGGCTTTTAAGCATTTCAAGAGGGATATGGTCAATCGAAATAGAGACTGGCTGCAAATCGGCCGTCCTGACTCGCTCGACCAGTAGTATCGGATTACTAGGCTTGACTTTTAGGTGCTCAATCACACGCTGGCTGGCAGCTTGAATGTCGAAATTCATCTCAGCTATTCCAGGTGTCGCGCCGGTTGACTGGATAATTTGGGTTACACCCCAGTTGATGTTCAGTGTGTTTGTTAGAGGGGGCCGGTCAGCCACGAACGTACCTACGCCGCGACGGCGGGTGATCGAACCTTCATTTTCCAAGTAGGAGAGGGCTGCGCGCAAGGTGCTCCGGCTGACCTTTAATGAACTTGCCAGCTCCGGCTCGCTAGGTAATTTTGAACCATAAGAAAGTTCTCCCACCTGGATCATGTTACGGATCTGCTCAACGACTAGCCGGGGCAATAGCGTAGTTTCCCGAACAGGGTTAATCCTTGTAGGGTTATTTTCTGTTGCCTTCATGCGATACAAAGTCTTAATCGAATTTCAGATGATCGGACCATTTGTCCACACTGGATTCCCCCATCAATTGCCAAAGGAACTTTGACCAAGCTTTTCATAACAAACTCCATACTACTAAGCGTTCTTAGTGAAATTTTTAGTCAAGCTTGTCTCTTGTCCGACAAGATACAACTGTATTATTTGCCTTTATTTCTTTTTTGTCAAGTAGTAAAAAGCATTTACATCAAGCCTTTCTTAAAGAAGAGAAAAAAGACCTTCATCGGGTATTCTTTGAGTCTGTGAAAACCAAAAGAAACCGAAGCAGGTGGAAATGAAGCTTAATAGAGAGGTGGATCAGTTTTTGATATCGGCAGCTTTTACGCCAAGTTCCGAGAATTGAATGATCTCTCAACGCTGACTCGCCCGCCATATCCTGACTGAGGATCAATTTCAACCATCTTTCTCCACCTCTCGATTACCCTATGATGCCTAGATAGCCACGTTAGAGGCAGAAAAGGGCTCTGTCAGAGCAGCAATGGTAGGCAGCCAGCCTCGATAGCGATCCAAGGAGACTGGCGCATGCCCCACCAGGTAGTGATTGCCAAAGATCAGGCTACCCATTTCCCACCGCAAAAGGTATAACTGCTGTTGACTGGCATAGGTGCGGAGACGATCAACTTGCCAGTTCTGATTGGGTGGCACGACAAAGGTACCAGCAATCAGAATTTGGCCACCCTCTGCATCCCAGATCTGGTAACGAATCTCAGCTTCTTGCCGGGTATCGTTACAAGCGACAATGGGCAGATACTTACCCGCTCCAGGCTCGCCTATGATCAGACACACTGGCTTCTGGCAACGCCGAATGTAGTGATAGGCCAACTTGCGGCCAAAGTAATAATCCACAACTGCATCCGAGAACTGGGGCCAGCCGTCGATCACATTCCACCAAAGAATGCCACTTGTACGCCACTTTCGCAGCCGAGTCGACTCGATGAAGAATTTTAAGGCTTCCGCTTGGGCAATCTGGCTTGCCAAGGCAAAGGACTCAAGGTCATCCGGCACATGTCCAAACAGCTCCTTGATCTGGTTTGACATCAGTTTGACCCGGTCCCGGTCAATCGCCCGATGTTGCCAATGATAGCCTGAATGCACGTGCCATTCTTCATGGTTGGCCCACGGCCACACCTGTTTTGGAGAGATAAAGCGGCGAACTGAGCTAACGTTAGGGCAACCGTGGTAGCCAATCTCGCTGATAAAGCTGGCGGTATGCTCTACGTAGTAGGCGCTCTTGAAGTAGCCACGCGGTCCCCACAGGTGTTGTTCCGGAGCGATCTCCTGGGGACTGTCTTCCACGACAATGCGGGATGGAAGATAAGGCGAGCTCGGCAAGTAAGGCCGGAAAGGATCATGGCGGTGTACCATCTGCGGAATGACTTCCCGGGTGAGTCGGTTGTTCTCAGGCGATAAGCCTTCATCGACATATTTTGTATCGACTTCGTTGTCTCCACACCATAGAACTAGAGAGGGGTGGTTGCGCAGCTTGATCGTCACGGATTCCACTTCTTTACCCACCCGATTCAGGAATTCGTCGGTCTGAGGATAGCGGCAGCACGCTAAAGCAAAGTCCTGCCAGACCAAAATGCCTTTCTCATCACAGAGATCATAGAAATGCTGGTCTTCGTAAACGTTGCCTCCCCAGCAGCGAATCATGTTGCAGCCCAGATCATCAAACAGCGCCACAACCTGATCCACTCGCGTTTGATCCCTGCTATGGAATGCGTCCAGGGGCACCCAATTGGCGCCTTTGATCATGATTGGCTCATCGTTTACTATAAACAAAAAATGGCTTTCTGGGTCAGGCGGTACACTCCACTGCCGAATGCCTGTCTGTGTGTTCTGCACCCAGTTTTTGGTTGTTCCCTTCTCAGTTCGTTTCAGGACCACCTTACGGAGGCCAATACGCTCCGTTCGTTCGGCGACTACCCGACCATGCTGGAGCAATTGTGCCCGAACGGTATACAGAGCTGGATCTCCATATCCTTTGGGCCACCACAGACGGCCGCCAGGGATTGGGATCGAGCAACCTCCAGCGAGGAATTCAACGGGCCACTCATATTCGAACGTATGACCGTTGCACTCGCCCGAGAATCGCAAGACAAAGTCGTCGAGTCCTCTCGAAGCAGTCTGGATTTGATAGTGTACACCCAGGCTTATCTCGTCTGGACTGATCGCAGATGTCCAGTAATACAATTGCTCAATGGACGTCTCTGGCTGAAGCTCAAGCCAAACGGAACGCCAGATTCCCGCGGACACCGCACGAGGCATGATATCCCAACCCCACATATGCGGCGCCTTGCGGATGAACAGGCTTTCCTCCCGATAGTCGGAGCTCGTGAATAGGGCATCGTAACGGTAACGGCGGGCAGCATTCGTCACGGACCCCAGGCGGACAACAAGGCAGTTCAGCTGGTCCGGTCGTAGTACCGCGCTGGCTTCAAAACGATGTTCAATGAGCATATTGTCGGCTGTGCCCAGTTCATTCCCGTTCAGCCAAACCGTGGCTAAAGTATCCAGGCCAGCGAAAACCAGATGCCAACGCTGACCCGAGTCCAACTTAGCGACATGGAATTCACGCCGATACCACCATTCATGGCGCTCGAACTCACGCAGCGAGCGAATATTCCCAGCGTAAAACGGATCCTGGATCAGCCCGGCACGCTCCAGATCCAGTTCCACGTTGCCCGGTACATGGCCGACAATTGGATTGATTTTCATCGTGGATAGGTCGTCCGGCGTAGTGACACCTAGTTCTCCTTCCGGCCAATGCCAGAGTTCCCACTCACCATCGAGCGAAATGTGATTAACCTTGTCTGCCTTCTCCATAGATCGTTTTTATATCACATGTTTGCATATAACCTGTGCATACGTCTCGTGCGAAGGCGTTGTGCGAACGCTTGAAACGGTGAACCAAGTCATGTTTTCAGTGACCCGGCGACCAAGCCCCGCACGAAGTAACGCTGCAGAGGCATAATACTCTTCAATCAGTTGAGCAAAAGCCGTTTCATCCTGCTGGCGGAGCAAATTCACTAATGCCATCTCATCTAATTTTGCATCCTTGGCTTGCATGATTTGAAGAATACAACACTTTGGAGGCGATGTCAAATCTCCAAACAAGTATGGCTGTTGGTCACTATCTTGCGGAACATCATAGTATAGGGCGTTCAGTAGAACTGTTGGGAATGAACACCCCTGAGCTTATGATGCGGCTAGGACGTGCAGGTATCCCACTTCGTGGGGGCCACAATCGGCTGAGGAGCTCGAAGAAGAGTTGAGAGTGATGATGGCTTCAATTCGGCGGAAATAGCTTCGCTGGTTCTACTTGACACCCCTATCCTGACCAACTTCGCCCGAGTAGGACTTACACAAGTAATGAATTGTGGGGAGAACAGGTTTGTACGACTGCAGATGCTCTGCATGAAAATCAAGGCCCTAGGTTATAAGCGACTTCGTCCCATTCCTGTGATGTTAGTGCTTCAGCCATAGACAAACCTCTTGATTTTTCTTTGTTCTACGCTGGCGCGTGTTAAGCACTCACCTAACGTGGCTCGTTCTCGGGTCACTGTAGCGTTTGGTTTTTCGAACCAGTTCAAATCCAACGGGCAGCGAGAGGCCCTGATTATGATATAAGCAGGTCACGAAGTTGATGCCTTTATCCACAAATCTGCCGAAGATTCTTCGGCACTCGCCAGTGAGCGCTGCACTTGGTCGCTGATTTCACTATTCAACCGCGATGATAACCCTGTCGCCGTGGTTTATCCAAATGCGCGCATCAGTTAGTCGCTGTACAGGTCGATCAATTTGCCGTTTTCATGCACCAAGTTTACTCAAAACTGCTTAAAGTGAGTCAATAGATCAGCTCCAAGCCGCCAAACAATTTACAAGTTGATCCAAAATTCAGGAGAGTTCCGTGAAAACACGTAAGCTTCACATGATTGGTAACGCACACATCGACCCGGTCTGGCTATGGCAAAGGCAGGAGAGGTTCCGCGAGGTCAAAGCCAGCTTCCGCTCCGCCCTCGACCGTATGAAGGAATATCCCGACTTCACCTTCGTCGCCAGTTCCGCAGCGTTCTATAAATGGGTGGAGGAATCGGATCCCACGATGTTTGCAGAAATCCAGCAGCGCGTGAAGGAAGGACGTTGGGGCATTGTCGACGGCTGGTGGGTGGAACCGGATTGCAATATCCCAGCGGGGGAATCGTTTTTCCGCCATGGTCTGTATGGACAGCGCTACTTCGAAGAGAAATTTGGCGTCACCGCCCAAACCGGATTCAATGTAGATAGTTTCGGCCACGCCGGAACGCTGCCGCAAATCCTCAAGAAGAGCTGCCTTGACTATTATGTCTTTCTGCGTCTGATGCCGCATGAGAAAGGCCTGCCATCCCGTTTGTTCTGGTGGCAGTCTGATGATGGCTCACGCGTGCTCACGTTCCGAATCCCGTTCGAGTATCTTTCTTGGGGAAAAGATGTGGAGATCCATGCCAAGCGCTGTGCCGATGAGATGAAAGAACCGATCGATGAATTCATGTGCTTTTACGGTGTGGGTAATCACGGCGGTGGACCAACGATTGCCAACATTGAAAGTATTCACCGCCTGGATGCCGATCCCGAG
>Ga0065704_10071213_pt1 | contig 12468 bp, 10 predicted proteins | sample SwiRhicommuniRL2_FD_59091 | JGI IMG/M metagenome (GOLD analysis project Ga0065704, IMG submission 59091) | Switchgrass rhizosphere bacterial communities from Rose Lake, Michigan, USA - RL2 v2 (version 2) | ecosystem: Host-associated > Plants > Roots > Rhizosphere > Soil | place: East Lansing, MI
ATTGTCCATCGTCGCATTCTAGCGACGCGGACGGGTCAGCCGAAGGTGTCCTGCAACAGCCAGCCGAACGCGTAGACCGCGACGACGAAGCCGACGAACCAAAGCAGGGCGCGTCGCCGGTAGCGTCGCACGAGGTCGCCGGGCGGCAGGGCGGCCAGCAGGAACAACTGACCGTCCGGCTTGCAGAGCACGTGCCGCACTTCGCGTGCGGGCTGCTGGGCACGGCGCTCGTACACGGTACGTTTCGCGGCCTCGCGTGCCTGTTCCCATTCGTGCAGGTCGATGCGGCCATCGCCGTCGGCGTCGAACCGCTCGAGCAGCGAGGCCTGGTCCTGCTTCCACTCCGACAGCAGCGCTGCCTGCTGCGCCTGCAGGTCGCCCTCGGCGTCGGCCCGGCTCGAGCGGAAGTCGCCGAGCGCATAGACGCGCTCGTGCTCGTAGATGCGCTCTTCGTGATAGCGGTAGTCGCGGCTGCTGGACAGCCACGCGTTCGCACCGCCCTTGCCCGCGGTGCTGGTCGGCCACGGCGTGTCGCCGTACCAGGTCGTCGATTCGGTCACGACGATCTCCGCGCCCTCGGGTTTCACGATGCACTGGCCGGTGCCGTCGTCGAGCACGAACGGGATCGAGGAGCGGCCCGACGCCACGGTCTGCCAGGACTGGCGCCGGTGCTTCGCGCTGCCGCTCTCGACCTTCTTCGCCACCCGGTAACTCCACCAGACGCACGGGCGTTGCGTGAGCGGGGCCAGGTTGGACGTGCCGGGTAGCGGCGCCGCACGGCCGTCGAGCTCGACGTAGCCCTGCGCGGCCGACCGCACGCGCGAGGTCGGCGTGTCTTCGATCAGGCGTGCAAATCGCAGCGAACGCATCGCCGCCACGCCGCCGGTGACCACGGCGACGGCGAGCGTGAGCAGCCAGAACAGCAGGTCGTCGTCAGGCAAAGAGCTTGCCCATGTCGACGTCGCGCTTCTGCTCCTCGGTGAACTCGAGCAGCGTCGCGGGCTGGAACGCGAACATGCGCGCCACGAAGACGTCCGGCACGGTCTGGATACGGATGTTGTTGAGGTTCACGGACTCGTTGTAGAGCTCGCGCCGGTCCGCGATCGCCTCCTCGAGCTCGCTGATGCGAGTCTGCAGGTGCTGGAAGCTGCGGTCCGCCTTGAGTTCGGGATAGTTCTCGGCGAGCGCGAACAGCTGCCCGAGGCCCTGGCGCAACTGCCCTTCGGCGGCGCCGAGCGCGCTCACGTCGCTGCGCCCCTGCGCCTTGAACACCGCCGAGCGCGCCTGCATCACGCGTTCGAGCGTCTGCTGCTCGTACTGCATGTAGCGCTTGCAGGTCTCGACCAGCTTGGGCAGCTCGTCGTGGCGCTGCGACAGCAGCACGTCGATGTTGGCCCAGGCCTTGCGCACGTTCTCGCGCAGCGCGACGAGGCCGTTGTAGATGCGGACGAAATAAACCGTCGCGACGACGAGCAGGGCGACGAACAACAGGAAGACGACCAGCATCGCGGAACTCCGGATCGACCAGGCGGGCTGCGGCCCGCGGACAGCCCCGAAGCTTGCAGCGCCCGGGGTCGCAACGTCTAGACTGTGCGTCCCGGTTTCAACCTGGAGTGAGCGCCCCGTCATGGCCCTCCGACCGTACCGCGGCCGCGTGCCCACGCTGGGCGCCGGCGCCTGGGTGGACGACACCGCCGTCGTCATCGGCGACGTCGAACTCGGCCCGGACGTTTCGGTCTGGCCGTTCGTGCTGATCCGCGGCGACGTCAACCGCATTCGCATCGGCGCCCGCAGCAACGTTCAGGACGCGACGATCATCCACGTTTCGCGGCCGACCCCGGGCAACGAGGCCGGCTGGCCCACGATCCTCGGCGAGGACGTCGTCGTCGGTCACCGCGTCTCGCTGCACGGCTGCCGCATCGCCGACCGCGTGCTGGTCGGCATCGGTGCGATCGTGCTCGACGGCGTCGAAGTCGAAAGCGACGTGATCATCGGCGCCGGCGCGGTCGTGACGCCGGGCAAGAAGCTCGAGTCGGGCTACCTCTACGTCGGCAGCCCGGCGCGCCGCAGCCGCGAGCTCACGGAACAAGAACGCGCGCGGATCCCGAAGATGGCGCGCGACTACGTCGCCCTCAAGTCGGAGTACGCGGGCCCTTCGGCTTGACGCCGGCCGCGATCGCCGCGGCGCGATTGCGCAAAGCCTCCAGCACCGGCGCGGTCTGCGGCCGCACGCCGCGCCAGGCCTCGAAGGCCACCGCGGCCTGTTCGACCAGCATGCCCCAGCCCTGCACGACCGTCTGCGCGCCGCAGCGCTTCGCCCAGTCCGTGAACGGCGTTTCGCCGACGCCGTAGGCCATGTCGTAGCACACGGTGTCCGGGCCGACGGCCGTGACGGCCACGGGCGGCACGTCGCCCTTGAGGCTCGCCGACGTCGCGTTGATGACCAGGTCGAAGGGCTTGTCGAACCGCGCCGTCGCCTCGAACGCCACGCCCGCGACGGCGCCGAGCGCCGCGAACTCCTCGGCCAGCTCGATCGCGCGTTCGACCGTGCGGTTGGCGATGACCAGCGCCTGCGGGTGCAGCTCTTCGAGCAATGGGCCGAGCGCGCCGCGCGCCGCACCGCCCGCGCCGAGCACGAGGATGTGCGGGGCCTGCAAGTGCAGTCCGAGGTTGTCGCGCAGGTCCGTCACCAACCCCGCGCCGTCGGTGTTGTCGCCGACCAGGACATCGTCGCGACGCACGATCGTGTTGACGGCGTCCGCGAGCTGGGCGCGCGACGTCAGCACGTTGACGAGGTCCGCCGCCGCACGCTTGTGCGGCACCGTGACGTTGCAGCCGCGGCCGTCGCTGTCGAAGAAGAACTCGAGCACGTCGTGCCGGAACTGCGCCGGCGTCACTTCGTGCAGCCGGTACTCCATGGCCTGCCCGGTCTGGCGCGCGAACAGGCCGTGGATGAACGGCGACCAGCTGTGGTGGACCGGGAAGCCGAAGAGGCAGTAGCTGTCCATGCGGACGACGGAAGAGTCCAGAGTCTAGAGTTCAGAGTCTAGCCGGAGGCGCCTCGCCTCTCCCGCTCGCGCGAGAGGCCGCGCAATGCGCGGGTGAGGGTTTCTGCTCCGACTGGACTCTAGACTCTGAACGCTAGTCACTTCTCGCTGAGCCAGCGGCTCGCGCGCAGCGCGAAGTAGCTCAGGATGCCGTCGGCGCCGGCGCGCTTGATGCAGGTGAGCGCCTCGAGCACGACCGACCGCTCGTCGAGCCAACCGTTCTGCGCGGCCGCCATCAGCATCGCGTACTCGCCGCTGACCTGGTACACGAACGTCGGCACGCCGAGTTCGTGCTTCACGCGCCGGACGATGTCGAGGTACGGCATGCCGGGCTTGACCATGACCATGTCGGCGCCCTCGTCGAGGTCGAGCTGCACTTCGCGCAGCGCCTCGTCCGAGTTGGCCGGGTCCATCTGGTAGGTGTACTTGTTGCCCTTGCCGAGGTTGCCGGACGAGCCCACGGCGTCGCGGAACGGGCCGTAGAAGCTCGAGGCGTACTTGGCCGAATAGGCGAGGATGCGCGTGTAGATGTGGCCGTCGGCCTCGAGCGCATCGCGCAGCGCGCCGATGCGGCCGTCCATCATGTCCGAAGGCGCCACGACGTCGGCGCCGGCCTCGGCGTGCGACAGGCCCTGCTTCACGAGCGCGTCGACGGTCACGTCGTTGAGCACGTAGCCCGAGTCGTCGATGATGCCGTCCTGGCCGTGCGTGGTGAACGGGTCGAGCGCGACGTCCGTGACGACGCCGAGTTCGGGCACCGCCTTCTTGATGGCACGGACGGCGCGCTGTGCGAGGCCCTCCGGGTTCCACGCCTCACGCGCGTCGAGGCTCTTCGCGTCGGGCGGCGTGACCGGAAACAACGCGATCGCCGGCACGCCGAGCTTCGCGCACTCCTCGGCCTCGCGGACCAGTTCGTCGATCGTGACGCGCTCGACGCCCGGCATCGAGGGCACCGCCACGCGCTGCTTCGTCCCTTCCATGACGAAGACCGGGTAGATGAAGTCGCTTGGGCTGAGCGTCGTCTCGCGCATCATGCGGCGGGAGAAGTCGTCGCGACGCATGCGACGCATGCGGACGCGCGGATACTGGCCAGGGGCGTTGGTGTGGCTCATGCGTACCGGTCAGGGCTGGACTGGGTCCGGGCGTTATACGCCACGGTGCGGGGGGCGGAAAGAACGCAAAAACCGCAGCAGGGTGGGCAGAATGCGATGGTCACGGAGGTTGCATCACGATGAAAAAGAAGGAAAAAACGGCGAAGAAGGCCGTGTCGGCACCCGCTCGCGGCAAGCCTGCGTCCCAAACGCCGGCACGCCGTTCGACCGCGGTACGCCGCGCATCGAGGCCTGCCGCACCGGCACCGACATCTGCGTCAGCCCAGACTTCCGGCTGGGCACGGACCTTCGCGCCGGACGAGCGCCCGCGTTGCGGCTGGTCGTACTCGGGGATGAGCCGCGACTACGTCGCCTACCACGACCGCGAGTGGGGCGTGCCCGTGCACGACGACCGCAAGCTGTTCGAGTTCCTGCTGCTCGAAGGCGCGCAGGCGGGCCTGAGCTGGTCGACGATCCTGCGCAAGCGCGAGGGCTATCGTGAGGCGTTCGCCGACTTCGACGCGCACAAGGTTGCGCGTTTCGACGAGCGCAAGGTCGAACGGCTGCTGCAGTTCGACGGCATCGTGCGCAACCGGCTCAAGGTCGCGTCCGCTGTCGTCAACGCGCGCTGCTTCCTCGCGGTGCAGAAGGAATTCGGCAGCTTCGCCGAGTACAGCTGGCGCTTCGTCGGCGGCAAGCCGCTGGTCAACCGCTGGACCGAGATGAAGCAGATTCCCGCACGCACGGCCGAGTCGGACGCCTTCAGCAAGGACCTGCAGAAACGCGGCTTCAAGTTCGTCGGGTCGACGATCATGTACGCGCACATGCAGGCCACCGGGATGGTGAACGACCACCTCGTGAGCTGCTTCCGGCACGAGGAAGTGGCCAGCTCGATCAACTCTCCCGTACGCGGGAGAGGTCGGGCGCAGGCCGGGTGAGGGCAGATCGGACCCTCACCCCAGCCCTGTCCCGTTTCACGGGAGAGGGACTAGAAAATCTACTCCTCCACCCACCACTCCACGCCGGTGCCGCCGCTGCCGTCGGGCACCATCAGCCGGTGCAGGTCCGGCAGCAACTCCGCGAGCCGCGCGTCGAGTTGCCACGGCGGGTTGACGATCACGAGGCCCGAGCCACGCAGGCCGACCGGCGTGTCGGCAGGCATCACGCTCAGCGTGCAGTCGAGGATCTTGCGGATGCCGGAGCGCTCGAGATTGCGGCGGAAGCGCAGCGGCGCCGCGCGCTCGGTGAGCGGATACCAGACGCAGAACGTGCCGGTCGGCCAGCGCTCGATGCCCTGCTCGAGCGCCTGGTACACGCGGTCGAACTCGTCGTCGGACTCGTAGGGCGGGTCCATCAGCACGAGCCCGCGGTTTTCGCGCGGCGGGGTGTTCGCCCGGATCGCGGCGTAACCGTCGCTCTCGATCACCGACACGAGCTTCTGGCGGGCCGTCACCGCGCGCAGCGACTGCGCTTCCCGCGCGTGCATTTCCGCGAGCACCAGGCGGTCCGTGGGGCGTCGCTGGCGCAGCACGATCTGTGGCGAGCCCGGGTAGGCCGTGATCGCGCTGCGGCCCGGGCCGGCGCACGCACGCACCAGGCGCACGTAGTCCCGCACCTCGGGCGACAGGGCCGCCTCGGGAAACTCGAGCAGGCGGCCGATGCCCTGCTTGTACTCGCCGCTGCGCTGGGACTCGCCGAGGCTCAGGTCGTACGTGCCGCCGCCGGCATGCGTATCGAGGTAAAAGAAGGGCGCCGACTTCTTCTTCAGGTGTTCGACGAGCATCATCAGCACGACGTGCTTGAGCACGTCGGCGTGGTTTCCGGCGTGAAAGGCGTGGCGGTAGTTCATGGGCGTGACGATGGGGCTGCGACACCGGCCGGCGGGCCTGATCGCGGCGAGGAGGCGACGATGCCGGGGTTGACGAAGGTGACGACAGGAACGGCAAGGGTACTTCAGACCGCACTGCGGCGTGGCGGTCGTGTCGTGCGACGGCTCGGCGTGCTCGCGGTCGTGACCGGGCTGGCGTCCGGCAGCGCCTGCACCAGGGTGCCGACCGAGGCCGCGCCGGCAGCGGTCACCGACGATCCGGCGACCACCGCCACGCGGGTGGACGCCCCGCCTTCCACGTTGCCCGCCACCGACGAGGAGGATGCCGCCATGACCGCCGCCGTTCCTGCGGACCTGCTCGGAGCCGCCATTTCAGACGCCGTCCGGCGCACGTCCGCGGCCCGCGGCGACGTGGAAGTCGTCACCGCCGAGGCGGTCACCTGGTCGGACGGCTCGATGGGCTGCCCCCAGCCGGGGCTCGCCTACACGCAGGCGCTCGTGCCGGGGTACCGCATCGTGCTGCGGGCAGGCGGGCAGACCTTGAATTACCATGTGGGCGGCAAGGGCGGGCCCTCTTTCTGTCCGTCCGAGCGGGTGGTCGCACCCGCACCGCCGGGCAGCGGCAACAACGAGCGGATCTGAGCCGGGCCTCGCAGGGCCGGTGTCGAGCCGGTCGGATTTTGCGGTTCCACGGGGGCGGCATCGCGACCCCCCCCCGACCCAGGGACGACCTTGGCGTCTGCCAACCCACCCGCGGGGACGACCCTGCATCGTCAGGAGCCGTCACATGAACTGGTTGTGTCTGTTCGTCGCTGGATTGCTCGAAGTGGTCTGGGCCGTGGGGCTCAAGTACACCGAGGGCTTCACCCGGCCTGCACCGTCCGCGGTCACCGTCGGGGCCATGATCGGGAGCTTCTACCTGCTCAGCGTCGCGCTGCGGTCGTTGCCGCTCGGCACGGCCTATGCCATCTGGGTGGGCATCGGCGCCGTCGGGACCGCGATCGCGGGAGTCTTCCTGTTCGACGAGGCGACCACGCCGATCAAGCTCGCGAGCCTGCTGCTCGTCGTCGCGGGCATCGTCGGCCTCAAGCTCGCCAGCAGCGCCTGAACGAAAAACGCCCCGGGGATTGCTCCCCGGGGCGTCCTGCTGCGTCCGCTTGCGCGTATCGCAGCGTTCAGCGGCTCACTTGTTCACGCTGATGATCGTCGTCGGCATGCCCGTGCTGCCGCTGTAGACGATCGAGCCCAGCCAGCGTCCGGCCGGCAGCGCCGGGTCGACGTTGACCGTGACCGTGCCCTTCTGGGCCAGCGTGGCCGTCGACGGTGCGGTCACCGTCATGTTGCCCGCCGCCGTCGCACCCACGTAGTACGCGTTCAGCACGAACGGCGAAGACCCGGCCGGCACGCCCCAGCCGTGCACGTAGACCTTCAACGCGATCGGGGCCGCGCTCGGATTCGCGAACGAGAAGTTCACGGTCTCCGACGAGGTGCCGGTCGCGCTCTGGCCGACGAGCGTCGCGCCCTGGTACACGAACATGTCGAGGTCGGTGCCTGCGGCGACGTCCGCGTCGAACAGCGCGTAGCGCGCGTACGTCGTCCCCGCGGGGATGACGACGTCGATCGCGATGGTGCCGTCCGCCACGGTCGGGTCGAACGTCTGGTCCGGATCCTGCGTGACGGTCCCCGCAGTCTCGAGCGACTTGACGAGGCCACGCGCCGCGGCGCCGAACGAGCCCGAGTACCCGAACGTCACGTCGTAGCTCACCGACGCGCCCGTCACCTGCAACTCCAGCGGCGCCGCGAGCGAGACCGGGCGGACGGCGATCGGGCTGCGCACCGAATGGCCCTGGCTGCCGACCCAGGTCAGGCTGCCGAACACGAACGTGTTGGGCGTCGCCGTCGTGCGGGTGATCGTGACGGTGTAGCTCGCCGTCGCGCCGGGGGCCACCGTGAAGCTGGACGGGGTCACGCTCACCGAGGTGCCGGCCGGCGCCACGACGTTCGCCGTGTACGTCTCCGCCTGGTTGCCCACGCTCTTGACCGTGCGCGTCACGGTCTGCGTGCCCGCGAGGTCACCGACCGCAATCGACGCGTAGTTGAGGTCGCTCGGGTCGATCGCGATCGACGGGCAATACGAGGCGACGAGCTGCCCCGAGCCGCACAGGAACGCGAGCCAGTCGTTGAAGCCGGCGTCGTAGACGAGGCCGGGGTCGACGGCCGAGTTCGGCACGACCTGGCCAGCGCCAAAGCCGAACGGGTTGCCCGCGATCGCCGAGCCGTTGTTGCGCAGCTGGCTGGCGGTCGTCATCAGCGCCGACTTGATGGCGGCCGGCGACCAGCTGGGGTGCGCCTGCTTCATCAACGCGCCGAGGCCGGCCACGTGCGGGCTCGACATCGACGTGCCCGAGAGGAAGTCGAAATTGCGACCCGAATTCTCGACCGGCGACACGGCCGCCAGCACGTCCACGCCCGGGGCCATCAGGTCGGGCTTGAGCAGGTCGCCGCCACCGGCGAGCGCCGGTCCGCGCGAGGAGAACGAGGCGACGTCCGGAGCGGTCGCGCCGGTGCTGCCCACGCCCTTGCTGAACGACGCCGTGGCGCCCGCCGTCGCGGCATACGCGCGGATGGCCGCGCGCACCGTGTCGGCGACGTGCACGGTCGGCACGAAGTGGATGTCGGCGTTGAGCGTGTTGGGGCTGGTGTTGGTCAGGATCATGCCGACGCCGCCCGCCTCCTGCACCGCGCGACTCTTGTCGACGCGGTCGTTGGTGCCGCGGTCGCAGACGACGATCTTGCCCGCGACCTTGGCCGGGTCGAGCACTGCCGTGCCTTCGGTCCAGGTCGAGGAGAAGCACAGGGCCACGGCGGTCGCGTCCGCGCCCGGCAGCGCGACGTCGGTCGAGTTGACCAGCGGCGAGGACGGCACGGCCGCGCCGAGGCCGGCGCCCTGGTAGGTCGCGCCGTTGCCGAGCGTGATCGTGGCAACGTAGGCGCGGTCGTGAGTGCCGGCGGCCACGGTGGTCAGCCACGGGCTGTTGTGCGCGACCGTGCTGACGGTCGGGCCGTTGTTGCCGGCCGAGGCGGCGACGAACACACCCGCGTCGGCCGCGAACAGGAACGCGACCTCGACCGGATCGAGGAAGCTCGTGCGCGAACCGCTGATCGAGAAGTTCAGCACGTCGACGCCGTCGGCGACGGCCTGGTCGATCGCGGCGACGCTGTCGGAGTTGGCGCAACCGCCGTCGTCACCGATGCCCCAGCAGACCTTGTACACGGCGATCCGCGCACGCGGCGCCATGCCACTCGCCATGCCGAGGCTGTTGCCCTCGACCAGCGCGTTGACGCCGTAATTGCCCGCGGCCGTGCTGGCCGTGTGGCTGCCGTGGCTGCTGGCACCGCGCGGCGACAGGAACTCGTACGGGAACTGCTCCTTGATCACCGCTGGTCCGCCGAACCCGGCCGTGTAGTACCGGGCGCCGATCAGCTTCTGGTTGCAGTTCGCGGCGGTGAAGCGCTCGCCGGGCGTGCACTTGCCGTTCCATCCCGGGAGCTGCTGGTAGACGAGCTTGCCGCTCGCGTCGCGATCGGAAAAGCTCGGATTCTCGGGCCAGATGCCCGAATCGACGATGCCGACGACGACGCCTTCGCCGGCGCCCGAGCTGTTCGGCCCGTTGGCGACGACCGGGTTGCCGTTCGCGTTGCCGCTCAGCTGCGACCACAGCCCGCCCGGGGCCGACAGCCCGAGGAATGCCGGCGTGGTGACGGTGTCGGGCTTGCGGATTTCGTCGCGGGTCACCGAGACGACGCCCGGCTGTGCGCGCAGCGCGGCAGCCTGCTGCTCGGTGAGCGATGCCGCAAAGCCACTGAACACGTAACCGTAGCTGTAGACCTTGTTGCCGCCCGCCCTGCCGAGCGCGGCGTCCTGGCGCGAGTGCAGGTAACCGACGTACTGGGCGACGGCCGCGTCGTTCGGGTCGACCTTCTGGCCCTTGCCGGGCTTGGTCGACCGGTAACCCTTGACCGTGCCGTCATAGGTCACGACCGGCGCATCGGCCATGCGGACGATGTAGATGTCGCTCGAGTACTTCTTTGCCTGCGACTTCGAGTCGGCGTTCGGCGCCGCCACGCTCGCGCTCATTGGCACCGACACTGCGGCCGCGGCACACAAGGTGGCCGTCGAGAGCAATGTCAGTATGTGCTTCCTGGACATGGATCGATTCCCTCCGACGCTGCTGGCTTGGGTAAGTTTTTGTTTGGGCATTCGCGGGAGAGGGATCCTCCCCGCAGCAGCGAGTCGCCGGCGCGCGACCCAAGTCCGCGCCCATCGGCCCCTCCCTTCAGGCGGCCCAGCCCTCTTGTTCTCGAATGCGATCAAGAGCTGTGACTTTGCGACCCCGCCTCGCGGCGGGTGTGCCTTGCACGTTTGCCGTGCGGTCGAAACTACGCCGCGATTTTCGCGAAAGCAACCGCGGGCGGTGCACGTCGGATGCATGTAGCGCAGCGAACAGTTAGTTATTGTTTTGTGCGGAAAGGTCTGATCTGGCGCAATAAAAAAGGCCCCTTCCTTGCGGAAGGGGCCTCTCCGTTTCACCGACGCAATGGTCGGCGGATTTTACGGCCGCGCGATCGTGATCACGGGCGACGTCCACGTCTCCCAGTGAGCCGGGTTCGCTTCGTCGCCGAGGGCTTTGAGCACGGACACCTTCACGACGTACGAGCCGTTCGGCACCTGGTACCACTGGCTGGCGTTCTTGCCCTTGCCCGTGAACGTGGTGCCGTCCCAGGTCCAGGAGAAGAAGCCGCCCGGCGTCGAGCTGCGCGTGACGTACTCGTCTTCGCTGACGCGGTGCCACGCCTTGCCGGTGACGGCGTCGAACGCCTCGAGCCGGATGCGACGCGACATGTGGTCGAGGTGCATCAGGAAGTACGGCACGTCGTTGCCGACGAGCGTGTAGGTGCCGCCATTGGCGCGGTTCTGGTAGCTCGAGCCGACCAGCTGAGCGAGCCACGGGAAGCCGTTGGCCGTCGGCGTGAGCACGCGCGTCGTCTGGTAGTCGCCCTTGAAGCCCGCGTACGGCACGCGATAGACCGCACCGCCGTCGGTCGGCGTCAGCATGACGTAGCCACCGTAGAGGCCGCGTTCCACGAGTGCGGCGTTCGGCGCGATCGTCACGTCGAAGGTCGCGCTGCCACCGGCAGGCACCGTCACGCTCGGCACGCTGAAGGTGACCGTGGCCGGCGCCGAGTACACGCCACTCAGGTTGTAGGACGCACCAGTCGTGGTGTTCGGGCCGGCCGCCAACCCGTCGTTGTAGCCGAGCTGGTAGGTCACCGCGGTCTTGGCGCTGTTACGCACCGTGATCGTGCTGGTCTTCGCACCCGCTTCGCTCTCGCCGAGCGACAACTGGCTCGGCGTGACGAGCGTCGTCGACTCGATCGTGCCGATGATGTCGACCATGCCGGCGCCCTGGCGGAAGACGTGGTCGAGGAACCCGAGACTCGGGTTGCCCTGCCAGTTCTTCGGATCGGCCGAGTTCTGCAGCCGCGCCATCATTTCACCGGCCGGGATCTTCGGCCGCGCCTCGAGGATCAGCGCGACGCTGCCTGCGACGTGCGGCGAGGACATCGACGTGCCGGACAGGCTGGCCGTGCCACCGAGCTCGAGCGGGTACGCCGAGACGATGCCGCCGCCGGGTGCGCCGATGTTCGGCTTGAGCGTCAGTTCGGCGTTGAGGCCGAACGAGCTGAAGCCGGAGATCAGGCCGCCCGTGCCGAACGGGAAGCTCACGTACGCGCCGGTCCAGTTCAGCGTGGTCGGGCCGGCCGCGATCGCGTTGTTGAGCGTGGCGCCTTGTGCCTGCGTGATGGCCACGACCGGGATCGTGATCGCCGGGGTGCCGGCGACCGTCGGGCTGAGCGCCCCGGCAGCGTTGTTGTAGAGCACGACCGCGGCGGCGCCCGCGTTCTGCGCGTTCGAGGCCTTGATGAAGAAGCTGCAGGTACCGCGCTGGATCAGCACGGCCTTGCCGGCGAGGCTGCCGGCCGGAAGTGCCACGCAGGCATCGTCCGTCGTCGTCGTCGTGCCGGTCTTGGTCAGCGGCAGGCTGCCCGTGGTCGGCGCGAACGGCGAGCCGGTCGCCGGGTTGTAGCCGTACGGAATGCCGTTGACGAGGAACGAGAGCTGCGCGTTGTCGTAGGAAGCGACGCCGATGACCTTGTCACCGACACCGGGTGCGCCGGCCGCGAACAGGCCATCGGGCGAGCTGCCGCCGGGGCCGTTGTTGCCGATCGAGGCCACCATGATCACGCCCTTGTTGACGAGGCGCGTCGAGGCCTGTGCGGTCGGGTACTGCGGCCACTGCCGGCCCGAGCCGAGGCTCTGGTTGATCACGTCCATGCCGTCGGCGTAGGCGCGCTCGAGCGCCTCGAGGATCACGTCGGTCTCGGTCGAGCCGGCGCAGCCGAACACGCGGTAGGCGCCGAACTGCACGCCCGGCGCGAC
>Ga0065704_10000941_pt1 | contig 12456 bp, 20 predicted proteins | sample SwiRhicommuniRL2_FD_59091 | JGI IMG/M metagenome (GOLD analysis project Ga0065704, IMG submission 59091) | Switchgrass rhizosphere bacterial communities from Rose Lake, Michigan, USA - RL2 v2 (version 2) | ecosystem: Host-associated > Plants > Roots > Rhizosphere > Soil | place: East Lansing, MI
GCACACGCTCCGCATGTGCCCCGCCGTTAAAGCCTGCAGACCGTGGTGGGTTAGCAGGCAACCCAAGGCATCCGTGCCTTGGCAGCGCGGTAAAGGGGGGCGGTTTGCATGTGGTTTGCCCGCCTACCTTTATCGCGCCCCGACAGCACTGTGGTGGTGTGTGCCGGGAGGAATTGGGCGACCTTCAGGTCGCCTTTTTTCTAAGCCTTATGCAGCAGCTTGGAATACAGGAGCCGGGAACAGGTCTGGTAGATCCGGGCGCAGCTCATGGGGCAGAACTTTGCCTTCCGAGGCTCGAGCGACAGAATGAACACGCTCTGTAGGCACCCGACCCGTCTTGAGCCACTTCCAAACGTGCGGCTGCTTGACGTTGCAGCGACGAGCCAATTCAGATTGGTTGTTACCACAGACCTCAAGAACTCGCATTAGCGCGGCGTGACCCTCGGAAATCGAGCCGGTGGCCGGCATAGTTTGTTCAAGGCGATTTGTAGTCATAGGAACACCTCAATGAGTAAACGCCGCAGAGATTATAACCTAGAGATTAATTGGTCAACAACTTTAGCTGTTGGACATTCTATAACTACAGTTATAACCTTCTCCTATGAACTATTTAGATGAAACTCAGCTACCTACCCTCGCAGATCGCCTGAGTTACGCGATGTCTCAGCGCAATATCAGCCAAGAAGCCCTAGCTTCAGTTGCTGGATGCACGCAAGCCAGCATTCAGAAGATAAGCTCTGGGAAATCCCAAAAAAGCCGATTTTTGCCCGCAATAGCACGAGCACTTCAGGTCGACATAGATTGGCTTGAGCTGGGGGTCATACCTAGCCCCCAATCAACCAACGAAACCACTCGCAAGCACCGCTCACACGACGGGACCCCTTTTGTTCTGGGCGAACTTTCGTTATGGGACGATTTAACCCCTATGGATGCGGGAGAGATCGCTCTGCCTCTTTATAAGGAAGTTGAGATAGCGTCAGGGCTAGGAAAATCGTCGGTTCAGATTGACGATGGGCGCAAGGTTTGGTTTTCCAGCTACACGTTGCGCAAAGCAGGCGTAGATCCCTCTAATGCAGCTTGCGCCACGAACACGGGTAACTCTAACCATCCACTAATCCTGGACCGCGCGACCCTAGGAGTTGACAAAGGAACGACGAAAATCATCGAAGGGCAAATCTATGCGCTCGACCATGACGGTCTTTTGCGGGTCAAATTTCTTTACCGCATCCCCGGTGGCATTCGCCTAAGAAGCTTCAACCGCGAAGAATTCGCTGATGAAGACTATTCCTTCGAGGAGGTGATGGAACAACGTATTCAAATAATAGGTAGAATTTTTTGGTGGTCCACCTTAAACCTCATAAATTCCTCGCTTCTCCCCAAAAATTAATCGCTAGGTTATTGCGCCAAATTAAAACCTAAGTTATTTTTGCCCCACTCTCCCACCACAGAGCGAGGCAATTCCCATGCAAACCGCAACCTTGCACGTCTTACCAACGTGCGCAGAAAGCCGCGTTTTCGAGGTGCGCCGCCTAGCCATAATCCACGGCTGCGCCTTCGCCCCTACCAAACGCAAATCAACCACCAGCCCAACGCCAACCCCCTTCAATCCAGACGATGGAGGGCGTGCAGCATGAGTAGACTATCTCTCAACGCCAGCGCCTACATCCGTCTACAGGCTCAGGTAAACCTTAGCGGCACCTTCAATCACACCCTGCATTCGTGTGATGGCTGCCAATNCGTAGCGGCTCAGGTNGAGATCGAACANTGCACCGCCGGCATCACGGTGATGGTGCGCATCTGCGGGACGCNCAATACATCAGTCACTCTCGATAAGCACCGCAAAAACAACGCCACGCGCGTTGCGAGCTTTATCGAAGGTATCGCCAATGGCCGCAGCCCCACCGGTGTGCCCGACGTAGATGAGCATGAAGCTGTCAGCGATATAGAGGCCACCCTACGTCTGGCTATCCGACGTGGGCGCGGCATCTACCACCTGATCGCCGACGAACTAGTGCCCTCCCTCCAGATCCAGCGCAACCCACGCGGCGGCTATATCGCCACGCTCGAACTCGACGACGCCGGCTACTTGTTCACCCTGCCCGCCGACAACCAGCGCGCCTACGCAATCCTGGCTGAATACCTTAACCAATTCCTGCAAGGCTACCGCGATAGTCTCGCAGCCGCCGCGTGAGGTACCGCAATGAGCCTATCCCTCAAACGCGTAGCCGAACGCCTAGGTCTGGGCCACCGCAAGCTGATGCAACGCATGCGCGAGAAAGGTCTGCTGGATAAATACAACCTGCCAGCGAATCCAGCCGCGACTAAAGACTTTCTGGTCACCCGAGAAAGTCGCTGGTTTCACGAGAAGCACGGCATGCAATACAAACGCACCACCCGCGTGACTGAGATCGGCATCTCCTGGCTAGCCAACCAGATCGGGATTGAACGCCCCGCCCCACCTGCCGTGCCTGACCCGCGAGAAGTCGCGTAATGAGACAGCCCGAACCATGGCCGCGCCAGTACGCCCGTCAGATCACGGCAATGCGAACCCGCGAGGAACGCATCGCCGCGCTGGCAGAAGTACCGGAGCACCTACGCGATCTGGTACGCACCCACGTTGAGATCGCCTGGAACCACCCCCGAGGGAACACACATGGACCGCAAACTGATTGACACCCTATTGATCGAACTACTGAATCTGCCTGAAGAACGTCGTACGGCTGAGAAAATTCTTGCCAACCTCACCCTGGCCGCCACCGCCGCCGACGTTTCCCTCACCATCACCGGCACACCGCTGCAAATCGAGCACCTACAACTGGCGGCTGCTCTCGACCAACTCGTGATCGACCTCGGCCCAAACTACCGTGCTCGCGCCATGCTGCGCCTTGGAAACGGCATTGAGGGCGTTGAACTGGGTGCCGTTCTCGAACCGCTAGACAGCACCTCACCACTGCCGCGTTTCGTGGCGTTTGGCAGCACGGCACGTACAGCACTGGCAGCCATCAACCGTGACATACGAGCGAGCCACCAACCCGGCACTAAAGAACCGACGCAACGTAAATCCGGAAAGCTGACGCTCGGCACGCTCAAGGCGCAAGTAGATAAGGCGAATGCAGCATGACGGCCTGCGTACAGCGCGAACTGCGCCTGCCGATAGCGCCCAGAAGTCAGACCGTTGACCTGTTGTACCGAACGCTCGGGGATCTACTCGTACCCGTCGAACAGGTACGTGAACGCTACTTCAGCAATCTCAACCAGGACAACTTCACTCGCGCACTGGCAAGCGGCCGTGTAGCGCTACCCATCACCACTCTGGATACCAGCGCCAAGCGCCCCCGCTTTATCGACATCCGCCATCTGGCCATCTTCATTGATACGCAGGCAGATGCTGCAGACGAGGAGCTGACAAACACTCAACCCCAGCCAGACGAACGATGACTTTTTGACCGACACACTTCGATAACAGCTGCACCACCGCAACCGCTGCACCACCAGCCAAGCGGAACACAACAGTAGGAGCAAACCACATGACTGCATTTGAAATTTTCGCATTGATCAGTTTCGTAATTGCGCTCGCCATTCTTTACTGGGTCGGGTATCGAGGCGGATTGAAGGATGGCTGGAGTGAAGGCTACGACGACGGACACGCCAAGGGCTACATCGAGGGCATTGAGGAGGGCGAGTCGTCGAGTGCTACCGCTCTTGAAAAGGCCACGCGCCGATGCGAACGCCTGGAACTGATTTTGATCAGGGAACCCCAGGACCGTCAGATCCTTCTGGCCATCGCGGGAAAACTCAAACTCGCCGCCGACTTCTTTCAAGCGATCAAATCGGAAGGCCACGCAACTCACGCACTCATTCTGCGCGACCACGCTTTGAGCATGGCCACCGAGTTGGATTCCTTCTATCAGGAGGATGCAGCATGAGTCGCACTATCCCAATGCTGCGTCTGACGCCCCAGGCCGCTGGAACACTGCAACAGCAGTACTCCAAGGCTATGAAGGAACTGAACGCAATGACTCGCCATAACAAAGAGTTCGACCGGCAACTGAAAGCGCTGATCGGTTACGACGCTCTCCGCGAATTGCATAAGGCAGCTGACAACGCCCTGCTGCTGGCCGATCTCGTGAAGGAGGCCGCATGAACTGGATCCTCACCCACACCGGCAAGCATTTTGACCTGTTCGAACCTGACGCCGACATGATCGACCCACGGGATATTTCCCACTCACTGGCACACCTCTGCCGCTTCAACGGTCACACCCGCGATTTCTACAGCGTGGCGCAACACAGCTGCATCGTCGCCGAGCTGGTGCCGGAAGAACACAAGCTCGCGGCCTTACTCCACGACGCGCCAGAGGCGTACCTGGGCGACATGACCAAGCCACTTAAACAGTGGATACATGCATACCAGGACTTTGAAGACTGGGTATGGCAACGCGTGTGCCAGCGCTTCGACATTGCTGCAGAACTTCCTGCATGCGTTCACCAGGCCGACTTGATTGCGCTGGCCACCGAACGCCGCGACCTCATGCCAACCGATCCGGCTATCTGGGACTGTTTGGTCGGCATACAACCTATGACCGAAATCATCCGTCCATGGCCTGCCGCAGAAGCCCGACTCACCTACCACCAGCGCCTGATGGACCAACTCGCTGTCGAACATCGGAGGAAAGCGGCATGAAGAACCAACAGGAAAACACCTGCGCCCTGCCCGCTTTGCTCCGCAGCACCAGTGGTGTCGACACGTCAGAAACAAACAGTCTCTGCTGCGCAGCAGCAGGCATTATTGCTCCTTCCAGCGCCACTGCCGAGGCACGTATACCCCACGAAAAGCTGCGCGGGGCAGCGGTCAGTGATGCAACGCTTACCGCTTCGGGACGCCCGCCCGCGCAGCCTGTCGTGGGGTATATGCACGTTTCGGGGAATTGCTGCTTTGCCGCGCGGGAGGCCTCCCATGCTTAAGCGCACCCTCACCCACTTCCATCTTTGCTGCGGCCTCGGCAGCGGCGCTGCTGGTTTCAGCGACTCCAAACCGGTCCTAGGACCTGTGCAAGCTGAATGGCGCTGCCTGGGTGGCGTCGACGTCGACCCCGCCGGGTTGCGCGATTTCCAAATGATGACCGGTGTGCCTGGCACGCTTATGGATCTGTTCACACGCGAGCAGTTCACCGCGTTCCATGGCCAGCAGCCTCCCACCGGTTGGAAGGAAGCCACCGCCGAGGATCTGCGCCGCGCTGCCGGCAACGAAGATCCGGATGCAGTGTTCATCAGCAGTCCCTGCAAGGGTGCCTCGGGCCTTTTGTCCGAGACCATGAGCCAGACGCCCAAATACCGGGCGCTCAATGAGCTGACGTTGCGTTGCGTATGGCTGATGTGCGAAGCCTGGAAGCACAACCCGGTGTCGCTGATCGTGTTCGAAAACGTACCGCGCTTGGCCACTCGTGGCCGGTACTTGCTGGACCAGATCACCAAGCTACTAAGGCACTACGGCTACGCGGTGGCTGAAACCACCCACGACTGTGGCGAAATTGGCGGGTTGGCCCAGAGCCGCAAGCGCTTCTTGCTGGTGGCCAGGCACGTCGAGAAGGTGCCGGCGTTCCTGTACGAACCAGAGAAACGCAGCCTGCGTGCCGTCGGTGACGTGCTGAGCCGCATGCCCCTGGCAGGCGATATAGATCAGGCTGGGCCGATGCACCGCGTGCCGGCGTTGCAGTGGAAAACATGGGTACGCCTGGCCTTGGTCGAGGCCGGGAAGGATTGGCGCAGCCTGAGCCGGTTTGCGATCGAGGACGGGCACCTGCGCGACTTTGTGATCGTGCCTGACTACCACAACGGCGTACTCGGGGTTGTCGATTGGGACGATACAGCCGGGGTGGTTGCAGGTGCGAGCCGCCCAATGAACGGCAAGTTTTCCGTGGCAGATCCGCGACCCACCAACAAATTCGAGTACACCCAATTCGGCGTACTGCCCTATGACCGCCACTGCGGTGTCGTAACCGGTCAGCGCAGTCCGGGGCAAGGGACGTTCAGCGTTGCTGACCCGCGCATGACCGGCGAGCGCCACAATAATGTGTTCCGCGTGGTACGCAATGACCAAACCGCCGGCACTGTCACTGCAGGACACGGGCCGAGCTCTGGCGGGCAGGCCGTGGCCGACCCTCGGCAACCGTCCAAGGGTTTCGGCAAGTACCTGGTCACCGACTACAGCAAGCCGGCCGGCACCGTCATCGCCGGCAGCACCACCGGGCAAGGCGCTTTCGCCGTGGCAGATCCCGCCTATAAAACATGGCACCCGAATGCCAGCACGCAAAAGTTGCGGATCACGCCCTGGTGCGAGAGCGCCAAGACCGTGACTGGCTCGCAACAGGTTGCCAGCGGCGCGTTATCGATCGCAGATCCTCGCCCAGGAATGTCGCGCAGCAAGGGCGATGCGTACCTGACTGGCGGGCATTACGGCGTGGTCGAATACAGCGCACCGGCCGGCGCCGTATCTGCCAGTGCTTGCCACGATAACGGCCGCTGGTCAGTTGCCGATCAGCGCATGCCGGCGCACAACGATCGACTGACCTGCATGATCACCAGCCTCGACGGGACCTGGCACCGGCCGTTCACCACTCTGGAGTTGGCCGCGCTGCAATCACTGTTCGACCCAGAAGATCACTGGTCAGCAGATCCACAGACCGCCCATGAGATCGAGCGCATGCAGCGCGTTCGCAAGATTGAACAGGCGGGAGTCTTCCGTCTGGACGGAATCAACGACGGCCAGCACCGGGAGCGGATTGGCAACGCCGTACCACGCGCAGCGGCACGGGCAATGGCGGATGTGTTCGGCATGACGCTGCTGCTATCCGAGGCAGGAGAGACGTTCATGCTCAGCAACATTTCGGTTTGGGTGCAGCCGGTGGCGATTGCGCTGAGTGTGGCCCAGCAGGAGGTTGGCGTATGACCGTTTTCCTACTGCTGTACCTGTGCGCGGACGCAACCCGTACAGACTGCCAGGTGGTGAAGGCTGATAGCTGGAAGGGACCTCACGCCTACGAGCAATGCATTGACGTTCTGCCTGATCTGACCAAGGCGCTGACTGCGCCCAACCGGAAACGACACAGATTCGTGTGTGAGATCCAATCCGACGGAGCACAACCCGCAGAGCAGAAGCTCCTGCCGTCGCGCGCTCATCAATCGTTTCGGATGTAATAGGAGAGGTGCATCAATGAATACTCAGAAAATCGCTCCATTATTGCGCTGCCCCTTTTGCGGAAGTAGTGCTCAATTCGCAAACGATAGTGACGGCGGCCATTGGATTGAATGCAAGCACGAACGATGCAGAGCCCCCACCAACATCCGCTACAGCATGAAGGAGGACTGTAAACCTTTGCTGGCCGAACAGTGGAACAATCGCGTCCGCAAAAAAAATATTATCAGGCCAACGACCCGCGACTTGTACTTTCTAATCATAATGTTGGTAGACCTGAGAAGCGCCACTACAAGAGAGGAGATTGCTCGGTGTGGAGCGTTGATCGGGGGTTTTTTAGCAGCATGTAGCGACTTTAAAGTTATTCAAAAAATGGAAGTGGATAGGCTAATCCAACTCAAGCGTAACGCTACAAAATATCGCGAAAAAGAGTTGGCCGCGTTTGAAAGTACTATCGTCCCGCACGCACCTCCACCCTGGCAAGTTGCCGTTGCTTCGGGAGTGCACCAATGACTACGCAAAACATCGTCAGCGTGAGCGGCGGCAAAGACAGCACGGCGACGCTACTGGTAGCCATTGCCTTAGAGGCACCCAATCTGCAGGCCGTCTTCGCGGACACCGGCAACGAGCACCAACAGACCCACGAGTACCTGGATTACCTGGAACAAGCTACACGCACGAAAATAACCCGCGTGCGTGCTGATTTCACCCAGCGTATTGAAGGCAAGCGCCGATTCATCGAATCGAAATGGCGGGCGCAAGGCATAGCAGAGGAGGTAGTGCTGGCAGCGTTGGACGTGCTGCAGCCAACCGGTAACCCGTTCCTAGACCTGTGCATCTGGAAAGGCCGGATCCCTAGCCGCAAAGCCCAGTTCTGCACCATGGAGCTGAAACGCGACCCTATGTTTGAACAAGTAGTCATGCCTTTGATGGGTGCCGGCGACATGATTCTGAGCTGGCAGGGTGTGCGCGCAGAGGAATCGCTTAACAGGCGATATTTGCCCGAGTGCGACGAAGTTGGTGACGGCCTATTTAACTACCGGCCGATCTTAAAGTGGGATATTCCAGCCGTGTTCGAAGCTCACCGCTACATGGGTATCAAACCAAATCCGCTTTATTCCCAGGGCATGGGGCGCGTCGGCTGCATGCCCTGCATCAACTGCCGCAAGGATGAGTTACGCGAAATTGCCCTTCGATTCCCTGAAGCGATTGACCGTATCGATCGCTGGGAGCGAACCGTCCAGCAGGCCAGCAAGCGCGGTGCTGCCACGTTCTTTGCCGGATCAAATGCCAAGCATCCGAAAGGCTCTATCGCGGACATGACTGCCATTGAAGTCATGGAGATCGCAAGCATTCGCCAGGCCGTTGAATGGTCCAAGACAGCCCGAGGCGGCATCCAATACGACCTACTGATTGCTACTGACGCCTCCGCCTGCTCCAGCGCCTTCGGGCTGTGCGAATCGGCCTGGGAGCCAATAACCGTGGAGGCAGCATGAGCGCAGCCCGTGTACTAGAGTTTGAAGACTTACAACGCGTAACCGGATATAGCCGCCGGGCTGACGTTGAAAAAGCGTTGCGCTCCCAAGGCATTCGAATTTTCAGTGGGCGAAGGGGGCCATGGACCACGGTGGATTTGATCAACCAGGCGGGCGGGCTAAAACCCGTGGATACCGACAGCTACAGTGCGGACATCGTATGAAACGTGGTCGAAAGCGCCAACACAATCCAAACATCCCTGGGCACATTGACCAGACGGCTTTGCCGCGTTCGGTGTATTTCGACCATAGGGGCGCTGGGTGCTGGTACATCCTGTATTTCAATGAGGCCGGGCGGCGACAGCGGCAGAACCTTTGCGCGGGCAACGTGACGCTTTCAGAGCTTCACCGCCTCATTGAGGAGCGCAACGGCGTAGACCGCGACAGCCTGCAATACCTCTGTGATGAGTTCCACAAGAGCGACCAGTACAAGGTCCTCAGCGATAAAACCCACGACGACTATGTCTACTCCCGCGACGTGCTTCTAGCGTTTCCGACGAAGCTTGGCAAACCGCTGGGCGAACTGGCGGTGCTCAAATTCACGCCGGCGCTGGTCCAGCGCATCATCGACAAGATAGCCCAGGATGGCACCCCCTCCAAAGCCGCCCACTCACTGCGCTACCTGCGCCGCGTGATGCAGTGGGGCCGTAACCGTGGTTTTGTGAAGGACAACCCGGCCAAGGGCATTGAGTCGCCGAAAGAACGCAAGCAGCGCAGGCTGCCAGACTCCAGCGTGATGGTGAACCTAATTAAGTTTACGCAACAACAGGGCCAGTTGAAGCGCGGCGAGAAAGGCGCGTGTTCACCTTACCTATGGTATGTGATGGAAATTGGGTACCTGTGCCGGCTACGCGGGATCGAGACGATAACGCTCACTGACGAGAACGAACTTGCCGAAGGCGTGCTCACTAACCGCCGCAAGGGCAGCCGGGACAATATTGTCCGTTGGACGCCTCGACTGCGTGCGGCCTGGGATGCGGCTAAGGCTGTGAGGACCAGCACTTGGGAGAGAATGAAGAAGCCAGTACCGTTCCGGCCTGGACAGCGCTTTCTGATTGTTTCAGCTAGCGGTGGACCGCTGTCGAAATCTGGCCTTGATACCGCATTTCAGCGGCTGATCAGCCAGGCAATCGAAAAAAAGGTACTTACAGAAGAACAACGGTTCGGAATGCACGACTTTAAGCGCAAAGGCATTACAGACACTGTTGGCACTAGGGCAGACAAGCAGCAGGCATCAGGGCACAAAGATGAATCTATGATGGATGTATACGACCTGAGTTTGCCCTTAGTCAATCCGTCTTCAGATTGACTACTGAGCCTCATCGGCTTTAGTCCAGTCTAACGGCGGGGACTCGCCGGTAACTGCTCCCGCACTATCGATGGCGTATACATGCACAGCTTTGGCAAGCATCCGGCTATAGCCAAGCGTGATTTTCTTCTCTTTTCCCTTAGTATGCTCACTGTCGGCGTATGCCACGATTTCAGCATGGTGAGGATTACCTGGACGATCTCCCTTCGCTTGGGTTTTCTCTTCCCACACCAGCAGGTGTATGGGGTCTCCAGGCTTAAGGACCGGCTGCTTTTCAAGGCCAACCTGCTTTAACAACGAAACCTTTATCTCACCAACTCCTGCCACGTCGCGCTCCGGTCTTCCCGGAGTTTCAAGCGTAGCCTTGACCAAGCTTATTGAAGGCGCAATACCTAATAAATCAATTCGTGTCACTGACACGTTGGCGCCTTGAAAAAGGGACGGAGCTCCTCGTTTTGTCTCTGCGTCCCATTTTTCTTCTACTATCGCTCGAATGACCGTTTCATTGTCACTCAGCAACACTTCCCGTGCCGGATATTTCTCATCCGGTTGCGCGTCTAGACTCATAGAGGTCAGAGCTCGGCGACGATGCTATATATTCTCGCATCATCGACAGCAAAAATTTCATCGTGCTCATCCGTGGCCAGCTCGATCTGCTGCTCTCCAAAAGCCATGTCTAGCGTTGAACCGTTATCAAGCTGCCAACTAGCTACGATTTCCCCGTCTGAGCCCAAAAACAGGCTTGGCTTGTTGTTAAGTGGCACGCCTCTCTCAATGAATGCCGAGAAGTTTGCGAGAGCAGCAACGCTCATTGCTCGAGAACCCTCCCCATCCCAATCATCTTCCGAGCGGACGAGACGAGATAGTCGAGTAATGCAGCGCTCGTCGAGCTTTTGGCTAAGCCATACAATCCACGCTGCCTTGGCAGCCATCTCCGTGGTTAACACACCTTCTAGATTGGGCTGCGCATGTACCATTTTGATACGCTCTGAGAAAGCATAATCTGTAAGCACTGTGATGCTAGGGAGCACCTGACTTTGCAGCGGCCAACCAGCCTTCACTAGTTCCCAAGCATGACCCAACGCATCATAGCTTTTTTGGACCACTCCGCGGTCGGAACTAATAATGTTCGGCAGCGAGGATGTGCGGCTATAACCTGTCTGGCCCGCGGTAAATCTAGCAGAGTTTATGTTCGTGCTGTAAACACTCATTTCGCACCTCCAATGGGGCTCATCTTTACTGCTATCCGCTCTGTGATCCCGACAAAAACTTTATGAATCACATTGCGAGCGCTAGAAAAACTTTCCATGATTTCCTGAACGTTTGCACCAACCAGCCCTTCAATCACGACAACATTCTCCAAAATGTAGCCTTTATTACCTTCAATTTCACCCTCTGCCATCTGAAGCTGCAAGCTGCCAAATGCGAGCGGAACGGTAATTTGCATAACCGGCAAGGCAACACTGCCCGTATTGGATACTTCGCGAAGAATTTCTGGGACTTCAATTTTGAACCCAAACACGTCCGTAAGGAACTGAAGATGGCTCGCATCACCAGTTAGGTCCTTTTTGAAGGCATCGATATATCGAAGTATGAGCGAATAGCCTTCCACTTTAGTTTGCTGGGATTCGAGCAGAATTCTGACCCCCTGCTCTACAACTGGCGCGAAGTCATCCCAAGACTTGTAGGGCTTAACAGCGTTCACAGTAAAGATACCGGTGCCAATCTGAAACAAGGTAGATGGCAAATGCTCGCGCCCTGAGTCAACCGCCCCACGAGCGCTATACCTGTACCTGACGATTGGCGCCTCAGCCGGGGCTGGAAAACCCTCGGGGATGAGACGCTCAGAAGCGCCATAGCCAATCGCGGACATAGCGCTGTTAACAGTAGGGAGTTGCTTCTCGAAAGAATCGTTGCTTCCAGGAAAGGAAAAACCAGCAGGAAAACCTGGTGGCATGGCCATCAGCGATGCAGGATTTTTCCAACGGAGCTCAGCTACGAGCTCAACGAGGGGCGGGTTGTCGAATCTTTCATTCATGAGGGATTGACTCATCCTGATTTGGCGTGAAGGTCGCCATTTGATCCAGGGTTCATGCCCTAGGTGCCGAGCAAAACTTCTTGCTTCAGTACCATCCACAAAGCACTCCGTTAGCTTTGTGGATGGTACTAGAACAATATCACCGGGGGGGCCTATCTGGCTACATGCCCACGTACAATAAGGTAGGCATGCCTAGATTAATGCAGCTCGCAGCCTACCCTTCACGTACATAAAAACTACGTAACTCTATGATTTACTTCATCAGCACAGCTGACTTGTAATCAGTAGGTCCCGGGTTCGACTCCTGGTGCCGGCACCATACAAGGTTCCAGAGAAGGCTTTCAAAATCTCTGGAACCCCCGAAAAACCCGCCTTCTGGC
>Ga0065704_10071214_pt1 | contig 12448 bp, 12 predicted proteins | sample SwiRhicommuniRL2_FD_59091 | JGI IMG/M metagenome (GOLD analysis project Ga0065704, IMG submission 59091) | Switchgrass rhizosphere bacterial communities from Rose Lake, Michigan, USA - RL2 v2 (version 2) | ecosystem: Host-associated > Plants > Roots > Rhizosphere > Soil | place: East Lansing, MI
GACTGGAATCCCGTCGCAGGCGAGTGCTATGCCGGCTCGCCGGTGACCAACTCCAGCTGGCACGGCACGCATGTGGCCGGCACGGTCGCGGCGGTGACGAACAACGCCACTGGCGTTGCCGGCACCGCGTTCGGTGCCAAGGTGGTACCGGTGCGCGTGCTGGGTCGCTGCGGTGGCCTGACCTCCGACATCGCCGACGCCATCACCTGGGCCTCGGGCGGCACGGTCAGCGGCATTCCCGCCAACGCCAATCCCGCTGAAGTGATCAACATGTCCCTGGGTGGTGGCGGTACCTGCTCGGCCACATACCAGAACGCCATCAACGGCGCAGTCGGCCGTGGCACCACGGTGGTGGTGGCGGCCGGCAACAGCAACACCAACGTGTCCAGCGCCGTGCCGGCGAACTGCCCGAACGTGGTCGCCGTGGCGGCCACCACGTCGGCCGGTTCGCGCGCCAGCTTCTCCAACTACGGCACCGGCATCGACATCTCCGCGCCGGGCGCGAGCATCCTGTCCACGCTCAACACCGGCACCACCACCGCCGGCAGTGCCAGCTACGCGTCGTACAACGGCACGTCGATGGCGGCGCCGCACGTGGCGGGCGTAGTTGCGCTGATGCAGGCCGCCGCGCCTTCACCGCTTACGCCAGCACAGGTGGAAAGCATGTTGAAGAGCACGGCGCGCGCACTGCCGGGCACATGCTCGGGCGGTTGTGGTGCGGGCATCGCCAACGCCGATGGCGCGGTGGTGGCGGCGCAGGGCGGCACGCCGCCGGGCGGCGGCACGCAGACCTACACCAACGGCACCGATGTCAGCATTCCCGATAACAACACGACCGGTGTAACCAGCACCATCGCCGTATCCGGCCGCACGGGCAACGCGCCAAGCAACGCGCAAGTCGCAGTCAACATCGTGCACACCTACATCGGTGACCTGATCGTGGACTTGGTCGCACCGGATGGTTCGGTGTACGTGCTGCATAACCGCAGCGGCGGCAGCGCCGACAACATCAACACCACCTACACGGTGAACCTGTCCAGCGAAGCGCTCAACGGCAACTGGAGCCTGCGTGCGCGCGACCGTGCCAGCATCGACACCGGCTACATCAACAGCTGGAGCATCACCTTCTGAGGATTGCCCCCGAGGGGAGCACAGGGAGGTGCAGGAAGAACCCCGGCTTTGGCCGGGGTTCTTTTTTGTTTATGTGAGAAGACATTCAGAAGGCGCCATGTGTGTGAGAGCGGACAAGTGCTTTCATCGAGAAATTGGTGTATCTAGGGAGCTCGGCAATGAACTCAGAGCATTTCCGAAAAATGCCAGTACGGGAGTTTCGCTCGACAGGAGGTTGTAGCGTGTTACTCAAGTTCTTCGCCGTATTGACAGGTTTGGCTCTAGTGCTGCCAATAGCAGCCTGCAGGTCCTCGGGGGCGTCTGGTTCTGAATCTTCAGAAGAGCTGACGGATTTCCGTTTAGGCGTATCGGAGGCTGGGAGGGCCGAGCGTCGCGAATCCACTGGTTTCGCCATGGAAGTCGGTGCGGACTGCGACGGTAGCGCGATGGGCGCCCCGCCACTTGAAGATATGGCATGTGACGGTATGTTGCCGGAGCATCTGGTTTCATTTCTCAGAAACTTGCCTGACAGCCATCCTTTCCTGGATGCATCCGAGCGAGAGCTGATCGTAAGGTCCCGGCAGAGCTTTAAGGCGGTCAACGGACTAGGTCGGCGCGCCGACGTGGTCGCGGTAATTAATCACTACAGTCTTTTCTGGATCCGTTCTTTTGAGGGCCCGGATCCGGAGGTCACCGTATATATGGTGTACGGTCCCGATTGCGATGACTCCTTGCCTTTGGCAACAGGTTCCATCGAGCGTAGATGCCGTTCCGGCAACGCGTACTCTCGCGACTTTACCTTGTACCGAGTAAGGAAGGGTGGGCGCCCGGAAGATGTGACGCGTGCACTAGCGCCGCCGCCGCCGCGTCTGACCAAGGAAGAGCGGCGCCGATATGGCGTCTACCTGCAGGCGAAAAGTGAAGCGAGTGACGCGGATATCAAGTTGGATGTGAGTCGACTTGTCTACGTTCCCGTGCTTCGTTGGGTATTGCGCCCAGTTCAGGAGGGTGACTATGAGCCACCTGGCATGCCCGCATCGGATCCGCGAGCATTCGTGGATTACTACTGGGGAAACAGAAACGTCGCCCACTTTGGTTTCCTAGTGTGGAACGGAAGGCGCATGGAGTTGCGCGAAACCCTATCGGAAGAACTCTGGCCGTGTCGCACGAGTGGATCGGTCTTGTCCATCTGCGACACCGGGTATGAAAGTCGCGCGGACCGCTATCTCAGCCATGCTGCTATCCAACGGCCAGGAGGGCCACATGACGAATCCCCATCCCACCAATGAGACGGACATCGATATCCGCGCGGCAGCGGATAGGGTGGTCGAGCACTTCCAGCAAAGGCGGTATGCGGACGCATTTCGAGCACTTGAGCAGGAACGCACCGGTGAGCGGCTGGTGGTGCAGGAGGCGTTGGATCGCTACGTCGCAGTGGGCGCACGACCTGAACTGGATCGGGCAGGTCGATTTGAGGTGCCAGAAGCGACCCCGGCGCTTGAACGCCTGCAACAGGCAACTCGTCCGCCTCGCATGCCCGAGTACAACGGCAGGGATGCGAATGCGCCCAATGAACTGGTTGGCCTGACGCTGGAACAGAAGTACGACATTTACGCCAGCATCGTGGAAGCGCGCGGGAGCCAAGCTGGATTCGACGCTTTGCGTAACGAAGGGAGCGTGATTCTTGGGCTGCGAAAGGAAACATCTACTGTGGAGTCCATCGACGATCCACGCATTCCCGGTGTCCATGACGGAGAGTTGCGGCGGGGTACGGGTGTGTATGACGACCATATCGTGGTGCTGCGGAAGGACGTGGATGGGAGTCGCCATTGGTTCATGGCCGATCGCGCCAGCACAGAGCCCACTGCACAGTACGATGCACATGCGCGCCCTGTGCAAGGTCGAGAAGACACTGCCTACGCCGATGTCCAGTGGCGACGACCGCAGGGAGAGCGAGCCGATGGCGACGCGATTCCAGACCTGGGGCGAATGGCGGAAGGCTCCTTTGAGATGCTGAGGGCCACGCACCCCGCCAGGGGAAATCCCAATGACTTTTCACTTAGGCCAACGCCTGAGCAAGCAAGAGAACCCCGAAACACAGGTCTCGTCCAGCGCGATACCAATGGTGACGGGTGGTTCACCCAGAATGACATCGACGGCGTTCAACAGCTGAACAATTCTTTCAAGATCCATGCAGGATCGCTCTACAACACGGACTCGGCCGGCTGCCAGACAATCCATCCCGGGGAGTACGACCGATTCATTGCTGCCGTTCAAGGAAACCGTCAACAGACCCGCTGGCAATACGTGCTCACGTCGACGGAGGGAGGCCTGTTTCATGACGTGAACCGCGGCGATGAGCAGGGGCAGGAGCCACGGCAACTTCCACTCCACCAGAGGCCTGATGCGCCCGCTGACGACCGGCAGGACCGACAACGGCATGAACTGGGTACCAGTGACTCCTCGGTAGATCGCTACCTCGCGGCCATCCTGTCAGGCGATAGCGCGGCCGCCGATCGAGCGGCAACCGATTTTGCACGCTCCGCAGAAGGCCGGCACATGGAAGCACAGGGAGACCAATGGCTCTCCCAGCATCAGGCCGCCGAGCAGGCGCAGGAGCGCCAGATGGCGCGCTAGCTGATCATCTGAAGAGCCCATCCACACGGAAGTCGAGAAGAAGGAAGTGTCATGGACGACGTCAATACGGTGCCGGCTGCCGCCACACCATCGGATGCCATCAAGGCGCTGATGCTGCTGCGTGCCGAAATGGTCCAGCGTGAGGCGCGCATGAGCGCGACGATCAATGAACACGTGCAGTTGCTGCGGCAGGAAGCAGGCCAGTTCCGTCGCGATGTCGCTGCTGTCGTCGAGGGCGCGGGCACGCGGATTGCGCGGGATGCCCGTGAAGCGGTTTCTCCCGTTGCCGCCGAGTACGGCCATGCCGTATCCGCCACGTCCGCGCAGCTGCGCAGCGTTGGCAGAACGGTGTGGCTGTGGCTTGTTGCCATCGGCACCACCCTCTTGCTGGTGCTGTTGGTGGCCTGGACGGTGCTGGGCTACTACCGCCGCGAACTGTCCGCCACGAAAGAGGAGCTCCAGCGCTATGAGGACGCCGTGCCGGTCGTGCAGGCCTTCTATGCATCGGATGCGGTGATCTGCGGGGGTGTGGTCTGCACCAACGCCAATCCGGCCGGCCCGCGTGCCGGCGACAAGGGGCAGTACCGGGCGGCGAAGCTCAGGTCGCAGCCCTAGGCAGTGAATCCGGCGATGCACCGGCCACCATCGTCGGATTGGACGTGCCGCCGCCGCCCGACGGATGGCAAGCGGTGCCGGCGCGGACTGCTGGCATTTCCTTATACTCGGCCTCATGAGCATCTGGCTGGACATCGCAAGCATGGATGGGGCCGAACTGCCGCAGGGCGGGGCGTTGCGCATCGAGGTGCGCGATGCGTCCTGGGCCGATGCGCCCGCGCGCGTACTGCATCGCCTGGAAACCCGGGTGCCGCTGCACGCCTCGCTGTTCCCCGTCGAGCTGCGACTGGACACGGTGCCGGCCGACGCCATCGTCTGGGTCCATCTCGACGCGGACGGCGATGGCAGGGTGTCGGCCGGCGACTACATCACGACGCAATCGTATCCGCTGACATCGCGAACGTCCGGGCGGATGCGCGTGGAACTGCGTCGGATCGGATAGCCGGACGTCCGGCGAGCCAGTCGGCGATGGCCGAGGCGATGGGAAGGCCCGTACGATCCTCGATGAAAAGAAATTCGCCCGCCGTGTTCACTTCGAAGAAGTAGTACTCGCCCTCCGGCGTACGCCGCAGGTCGATCGCACCGTACGTCAGCCCCAGCCGTTCCATCAGTGCCAGCAGGCGTGCCTGCACGTCGGCGGGCAGGACCTCGGCCGTGATCGTCGCCTCCCCCACATTGCGGCGGAAATCGATGGAGCCGGCGCGCGGTGTCCAGGCGATGGACGCAGCGAAGAGCGCGCCATCCACCGCCGTGACGCGCAGGTCGGCCTGGGCCCGGACGTACTCCTGGAAGATCACCGGGGCCACGCGGACCGTATCCAGCTGCGCATGGTCCGCAGGCTGCAGCAGGCGGGTTTCGCGCCAGATCGCATGGGTGCACGAGAACGTCTTGTAGATGACGTCCAGCGGCGCGAGTTCGCTGATGAAGCTGCGCGCCTCGTCGGGGTCGGAGGTGATCAGCGTGCGGGGCGTGCGCAATCCCACTTCGGCCGCCACGCGCAACTGGCGTGCCTTGCGCGAAGCGGCGTCGTCGCGGTTCGGGTCGTTCATCCAGCGCGCGTCCAGCATCAGCTGCCAGAGGCCGTTGAGCCCCTCGTTCCACTCATTGGCCGTGAACAGGTGGGTCTGCGGATCGCTCACGTCCGACAGGTCCGGCGCCTGTGGCCGGCGCCACCACACGGCGCTGGCCTGGTCCAGCCGGTGCACCTGGCCATCGTCGGTGCGATAGCGGATGCGCGGGCGCGGCCCGTGCCGATAGTCCACCGTCAGCGTCGCGCGACGGGGGAGCTGGGCCAGGTCCAGCAACAGCACGGGTTCGCCGCGCTCTTCCAGACAACGGACCACGCGCATGGCATGCGCGTCGTCCGGGTGGGAGATCACCACGATCATGGGGCTCTCCTTCAGCCTGCCGCGCCGTCTTCCTGGCGCAGCAACTGCTCCAGGAGCGCTCGTGTCTGGTCGTACTGCGCCTGCAGGGAGCCGCGCGCGGCATCCAGCCGGCCCAGTTCGTCGGCCAGTTGCTGGAGATGACCGTCCAGTTCTGCGGCCGTGCCTGCCGTGCCAGTGGCGGTACCGTCCTGGTGCGGCGTGACCACGGCGAACGGCGCCACGCCCCCGAGCGAAGGATTGAGCTGCGGATTGACCGAGATCTGCGGCAGGCCGGGCGTGAGCACGTTTTCGGCCAGGGTGGGGCCGGGATCGAAGATGCCCTCCTTGATCGTGTCGCGGATCTGCTCCTTCAGCGTGTCCGTGATCAGTTCCTTGCGCGTATCGAGCCGCACATCCTTGATCTGCTCCTTGCGCGTATCGAAGATCTGCTCCTTGCGGGTGTCGGCGATGTTGTCCTTGATCTGCTCCTTGATGGTGACGGCCGGGCAGCGCGAGTTGACGGCCGCGATGTCGCCTGCCGACAGTCCGTTGCGCTGGCCGATCGTCGTGCCCGGCGGTACCGTGCCGATGGGCGTGATGGTGTTGCTGCCGTCGGTGGAGAACGCATTCAGCGGGTAGTGCATGATCGAGCCGTAGTCGTATGGCCCGATATCATCGCCATCGGTGATGTGCTGGTTGAAGTTGTGCTCGAAACCCGGCTGGATCCTGTCCCAGTTGATGCGGACGAACATGTCGCGATCCTCGCGGCTCTGTTCGTGCCAGAGCCCCACCACGTGGCCGATCTCGTGGATGGTGTTGCCCAGCGTGCAACCCGCCGCGAGGTTGACGAACTGCTGGCCACCGCGGCGTCCGACCTGCGCGGAACATCCCGAGCCCGTGCGGAAGGTCACGAAGTCGGCTTCGGTGGTCCTGGCGATGAAGCGGAAGCGGGTGTTGGCTTCCCAGTGGGCGATGGCGTCGGTGACCCGCTGCTGGTTGGGCAGCGCCGGGTCGATGGTGAAGGGCACCCGGCAGTTCGGCCACTGGAACTGCGCGCCGGAGATCATCACCGCGTGCACGACGCCCGCCGCGCTTTCCTCGCGCAGCATGTCCGACATGCGTTCGACTTCTTCCACGGTGCCCAGGACGATGTCGCCCTCGAACATCGCCATGCCGTCCACCTCCACGTACTGCACCGGCCTGACGCCGAAGGTGTCGCCACGGATCAGTGCGGTGCGTACGGGTCCTGCGCCCCTGAACTCGCCCGTCCTGCTGTTGCCGCCATCATTGGATCCGCGGCCTGCGCTGCGCGATGCCGGGGTCTTCTTGGTTGCCATGTCCAGATCTCCTATCGGGTGAACTGCCTTCGCCGTGGATGGGCGAGCGTGGCGGCACGTGCGTCCGGGGGAGGACTGCGCCGCAGCTGCAGCAGGGAGGAGCGCGCGCGATGCGTGTATTGCGCGGCGCGCTCCGGTCATGCGCCTACGTGTCGCGTCCGGATCACGTGCTGGCGATCGTGTACCGCCCTGCTTCAACGGGAACAACGCGCCGGTCCGTGAGCACGGGCCAGCGGTCGCATACCGCTCGTCAGCCCATCAAGGAGAATCAGCTACATTCATTTACATGGATGCGCACACGCAGGGCCGCGTTGTGCGCAGGTGCATGCACGCATGCAGTGAGCGGGGTGGGTGAACGCGCTGCGCCAGGCCGCTTGGGAACGGTTGGCGGCCGCGTGCTTGAGAACCTTGAAAGGATCCTGGATGCCGCAGAAACAGGGCTCAGGAAAGTGGGAGCAAAGTACGTTTGCCTGTCGCGCCTCGAGTCGCTGCAGGAAATTTTCCTCGCCGCCGAGTCTTTGAACCTCGCTTCCGCACCTCGATGGTTCAACGCCGAGGCGAAAGGCGTTGTGCCCGAACCGGAAGGCGTCGACGGCAGGGAAAATTTCCTCGTCGCCTCAGCTGAAAGCACCTCGATGCCGAGGCAAATTTCCTTGTCATCTCACCTTGAAGGTTCGCGGCCAGGGAGATCTTCCTTGCTGGCAGCCCGAAATGCCTTGCGGGCGAGGAAAAGTGCCTCGTCATCTCACCTCAAGCGCATGTGCGCGCACCTTTCTGGTTCGGTTTCTCACAGTAGAGGCGTGCCGCGCAGGGGCAGCCGTGCGGTCGTGTCCGTGTCCGCTTCCAGTGTGAGCCATTTCGCGCCGTCATCGGCTTGGATGCACACACCAGACGGGGTAGCGTGGCCGTGCCGTCGGATACGGCGGCATTACCTGACACGGAATCAAGGAGCGACAATGAGTCAGAACCTCGTAGACATGCAGATCGACACCGCCATCCTCGACCCGCTGGATGCCGCCATCACGCAGATGGAAAGCAGCCTGGCCAGCCTGGTCTCACTGACGCCGGAGCAGCGGCGTGGCCTGATGAAGATGGGGGAGAAGTCGGAAGCCTTCTGCCGCGCCGCGCTGAACGTGGCGCAGCAACACGGCGGCATCATGGCGCGCGACTTCGACATCGAAGCCTTCCAGCGCGACCAGCAGACGCTGGACCTGCTGCGCCCGCGCATCCTGCGCATCGCTCATCTCTACCAGCGCATCACCGACACCGAGATGGCGCTGGGCAGCGACCTGATGGTGGCGGCGCTGGAGGTGTACGGCGTGCTGAAGGTGGCCGGGAAGGGCAAGGGTCTGGACGAAGCCCGCCGCAATCTGGGTGCCCGCTGGCGCGTCAGCCCGCACGAGTCGGGTGAGCCGGTGGGGGAGAGTGGGGGCAACGGCTAGCAGCGTGTCGCCAGGCACATGAGGGAAACGGAACGGCCCCGCGGTGCGGGGCCGTTTCTGTGTGCGGGGAGGGGCGCCGTCAGCGGAGCCGGCGGTGTCGATCCGCTGCCTGCTCCTTCGTCGGATAGGCAGGGGCAGGTCAGGTCGCCAGTGTGGCGGCCGCTGCTTTATTCCACTATGAGGAACGATGCATGACGACGAACGAGAAGGTGAAAGGCCCGGCTTCCTACTTCCCCTCGATAGAGAAGCAGTACGGCAAGCCGGCGGAACACTGGTTCAAGGTCCTGGATGCCGTCAGCGACCGGAAGCACATGGAGCAGGTGGCCCTGCTGAAGACGGAACACAAGATGGGCCACGGGCATGCGAATGCGCTGGTGGCGTATCACAAGGCGAAGCGTGGCGGGTAAGAGGGCTGGCGAAAAGGTACGCTGAGCGCCATTCGCCTACGATAGCGGCCACGCTCGCGACAGGAGTGCACGTGCAGGTGCCTGAGTTCACTGCTGAGCTTGATCTCGCCCCCTTGTTGGGCGCGACGATAGACGCCTATGCTCAGGACGACGGGTACTGGCATCTGTTCGTCGCCTTGCGGATCGTCGGGGGCGTCCCTTTTGTCTTCCGGACGGAAGAGCGTTCGGCAGGCCCTCGGTTTGATGTCTTTCCGATCCATGGAGGCCGCGAGGCGGATGCACGACCCGCGTGGTGCGAGTTGGCTCGGCCTTTCGTCATCGAGCGGGCGATTCCTCTCTGGAGAGTCGAATGGACCGAGCGGGGAGCAACGTGGCAGACCGTGGGTTCGGATCCGTATACCCATTTCGCCGGTCGAGGTCCTGCCTCCCCACAGGCGGCCAACCGGGCGCGCGTTCTGGCGGGGGTGCTGCTTCACAGCGCGACTGGCGAAGGAATCGTCGTTGCGGCGTCGGATTCCGCCCCATTCAATGTCGACCTCTTTCTGCCTGCTGATGCGGAAAAGGGGTTGGAGGGCTTTGAACTGCCCGCCATCCTGAAAGGGTAGTCTGACCAGCGGCATCGGGTGGGGTGAGCTTGCGAACCGCAACATGCGGGGAAGATGATGGGTCATCGACTATCGGCGCATCCGCCAGGAAGGCGATACCTGCTACTTCACGGTCAACCTGGCTGAGCGCTCGGGCATGTTGTTGGTGGATCGCATCGATGATCTGCGCACTGCGGTCAGCGTGGTCAAGCAGCGGCACCCATTCGATATCGTGGCATGGGTTGGTCTACCGGGCCATCTGCACGCGGTCTGGACGCTTCCCGAAGGTGACGGCGACTGCGCCACGCGCTGGATGCTGATCAAGGCGGGATTCTCGCGGGCGATACCCAAGGGCGAGCGGATACGCGCCACGCGGCGCCGCAAGGGTGAGCGTGGCATCTGGCAACGTCGCTTCTGGGAACATCTGATCACCGACGAAGACGACCTTCGGCGGCATGTGGATTATGTGCACATCAATCCGGTGAAGCATGGCTACGCGGCACGTGCTGCGGACTGGCCTTTTAGCTCGATCCATCGGTGTATCCGGCGGGGCGAGATGCCGGAGGATTGGGCTGGGGCGCCTGAGGATGATTTCCGTGCGGGGGAGGGCTGAAGTTGTTGGGGTTCGCTGCGCTCACCCCAACCTATGGGCTCAGCCGTTGAGCAGGCGCCCGCCATCGACGACGATTTCCGAGCCAACGGTCCAACTCGACTCGTCGGAGGCCAAGTACACCACCGCCTTGGCGATTTCCTCAGGCGTGCCGAAGCGTCCAAGCGGAATGCTCGCTGCGATGTCCTGGTCGAGCTGCGCGCGGTAGGCATCGGGGACGCCGAGTTTGTCGTAGAGCGGCGTCTGGACCGGGCCGGGACTGACGGCATTGATGCGGATGCCCCGACCTAACAGTTCGCCTGAAAGCGTCTTCGTCATGCTCAGCAACGCGGCTTTGGTCGCGGCGTAGACGGAGGACCGGGCGGCGCCCACATGAGCGCTGACGGAGGTGTTGAACACGACCGACGCAGGCGTCGAGAAGACCGGCAGCAGCGACTGCATGAGGAAGTACGGCCCCTTCACGTTGACATTGAAGGACGCATCGAACGCCTGCTCGCTCCATTGCTCGATCGGCGTCCAGACCGCCACACCGGCGTTGAGGAATGCGACGTCCAGTTGGCCAAAATGAGCCTGTACGGCCCGGGCCAGTTCCTGCTGCGCGGCGACGCTGCCGGAGTCGGCCCGCAGTACGAGAACGTCGCTCCCGAGGGTCGCCTTCGCCTTGGTGATGGAGTCCGGATTCACGCCAGTGACGATGACGCGTGCGCCTTCGGCCAAGAATTGCTTGGCGGTTTCCAGGCCGATGCCACTGGTGCCGCCGGTAATGAGGGTACGTTTGCCTGCAAGACGTGACATGGGGTGCTCCTTAGGGGGATTGGACCGGCCGGAGTGGCAGATCTTTGTTGGCGAAAAGCATGCACCTATGCCTCAATTGCCATAAGACCCGGTCAGCGCATAGCATTTATGCGAATGAGGCATAGTCCGGAGGGCTGGATGGATCGGTTTCTGCTTATGACCTGCTTCGCGCGTGCGGTCGAAACCGGCAGCTTCTCTGCTGCGGCCCGCGACATCGGCATTGGCCAGCCCAACGTCAGTCGCTATGTGGCTGCACTGGAAGATCATCTCCAGACACGCTTGCTCAATCGCTCCACGCGCAAGCTCGTGTTGACCCCCGAAGGTGAGCGCTACTACGCGGAAGTCCGTCGCATACTCGATGCGGTCTCCGAATCGGAGATGTCGCTGCGGGAAAACGTCATGCCCTCGGGGCTACTGCGGGTGGCGTGTCCGACGGCGCTGTCCCACATGTACGTCATGCCATTGGTGCCCCGCTTCCTGCAGCGGTATCCCGATCTGGAGCTCGATCTTCAGATCAGCGACCGCTTCGTCAATTTGCTGGACGAAGGCGCGGAGCTCGCCATCCGCATCGGGCATCTGGACAGCAGCTCACTGCGCGCGCGACGTATCGGGTCTTTCAAGCGCGCATGCGTGGCCAGCACGGACTACCTGGAAAAGCGAGGGACACCGCAGGTGCCGTCTGACCTGAAACATCATGACTGCGTCATCTACACCTTGCTTGCATCAGGGGCTACATGGCGTTTCAAGGATGAGGAGATACCGGTCTCGGGCCGAATTCGCGTCAACTCGCCCGAGGCGTCACGCGAGTCGGTACGCGCGGGTCTTGGCATAGGCCAAGGCCCAGCCTGGCTATTCGAAGACGGGCTCAGGTCTGGTGATCTCCAGATCGTTCTTGAAGAGTTCTCCGCTCCGCCGGTGCCCATGCAGATCGTGTACGCAGCCAACCGGTTGGTCTCGAAGAGAGCCATTGTCTTCATGGACTTCATTGCTGAAGAGTTCGCGAAGATCCCTCAGCTCAATACCTAGTGCTTTCCGGGTGGCGCCGGCAGGGCCTGAGCGATCGAGTGTCTGGATGTCTGCTTATGGCCCTGGATTCAACCGATCGACGCAAAAGTTTGTCGATGTCGCTCTGCCGGTGTTTCGTAGCGCATAGGTTGGGGTGAGCGCAGCGAAGCCCAACGCGCGGGGAAGATGATGGGTACTTGAACTCTCGATATGCGCAGATTGGCTTGCCCCGTGGACGCTTCCGTGCAGAGGTAGGGTGACGGTGTTGGGCTTCGCTGCGCTCACCCCAACCTATGACCTGCGTCCGTTGCGCCGCGCCGGTCGCGCGGATCCGCTCGGAGAAGGTACTCTGGCCCCCGTTTCCGGACCCCTGTTTCCCCTTTGCCCTGGCCGCTAGGCGGCCCGGCTGGGCTCAGGTGTCCGGCCATAGCAGACAAGTAGACAACCATTGAAAGCAAACCATCTCCAATTGAAAACAGACTGGCGCTTCGAGGAGAGCCAGCAGCGGCGGCACTATGTCATCGAGCCATGGCTCGATG
>Ga0065704_10001117_pt1 | contig 12443 bp, 27 predicted proteins | sample SwiRhicommuniRL2_FD_59091 | JGI IMG/M metagenome (GOLD analysis project Ga0065704, IMG submission 59091) | Switchgrass rhizosphere bacterial communities from Rose Lake, Michigan, USA - RL2 v2 (version 2) | ecosystem: Host-associated > Plants > Roots > Rhizosphere > Soil | place: East Lansing, MI
CATGCCTATGGTGCCATCATCCTTGACGCCTTCTAGAACAATGTCGCCACACTGCGGACACGGGATTGACCCTGGATGCCCGATATCCTTCCCCTTGCCTTTGGGCATGGCCGCGTCCACCATTGGGGCCATGTCATGGTAGAGTTCTAGGCTCGACATCAGCAGGTCTCCTTCCGCACCCGTACACACACCCCACAGACACCCTGTACCCAGTACCCACAGGTGCAGCGATTCGCAGGCTTGGCCGCACGTTCGTGCGCGCGCCATGTCGGCAGAAACAACGCAGTAACGCGGCGCTGGTGGCGCTGGCGGGGTCCGGGATCACGTTTCGCTGTAGTCATACATACCTTTCATTGGCCGCCTTATAGCGGTAAAAATGGTCATTCATGCGGCAACACAGCACACAGTAACTCTTCAGCCCGTCTTTATTCCGCTTCTCTCGGCCATACATCGACTTGCGGCGTTGACAAAAACAATACGCACACACCTTCTTGTGTGGGGGACATTCCAAGCGCAACAGGATGAGTTGCCGACGCCGCGTCAGGGTCGTCAGGTCTTGTTGGGCAAACGCCACTCGCCGTGCTTCCTTTTCCGCGTCAAGGAGACAGCGCGTACAGGTATCTTTGCGTCTGTTTTTGTAGAACGGACCATCACTCCCACATTGGGCACAGCGACGGACAGGTGCATCTGGCTCCCCGCGCTTGTTGTGGAAGGACATCATGGCTATTCCTCCCGTTCCTCTTCCGAGATCGCATCCCATATCGCAATGGTGCCGCACTGGATCACATCCCAATTCAGGAAGACCACCTCATCGAGTAGGATGCGATCCGCCATCGCGTCAAAGATCGCCGTTGTTTCACGCATGGTCCGCTTCATAATCCCTCCTCATCGTCACGGGTTTTCAAGTAGCGCCGGAGTTTCTCCTGTTCGTCTGTCGCCACCCACGCCAGCAGCAAGCGCAGACTGGTGGGGGAGAGGGTCGTCAGGTCCAGGGTGGTCATACCGTCACCTCCCACAACAGCCGGTCTTCTATGGTGCAACTATCCACTCGTGGTCGTGAGGAACGATCCCACGACCGCCCCTGAACCTGATGAACGATCTTGAAACCCGCCGCGATGGTCGATGTGCCAGGCTCCGTGAGCAGCGTGTACGTAATGAGCCGGCGATAGCCCATGGCCCGCGCCGCACGCCAACACGCTGCATAGAGCTTGCTTGCCACATGCGGCGTACTGGTCGTACAGAGCCGCGTCACTTCTGCCGTATATCCGTCGTCATAGTGGCGTGCGACTGGGCGCCCTACCGTCGCCACGCCCACCACCTCCACGCCATTATTGACCGCAATGGCAAACTTATACCCACACGGCGGGTTGTGGTGCCGATGGTGCTTGCGAATAAAGACATTGGCCTCCTTCAGGGTGATGGGCTGTAAAGACAGCCGATATTTGCCTAGAATCTCCAGGGCTTCTGTGCAAGGGTCCAGGGTCGTGGACATCAGTCGTCCTCCTGCCTCTCGTGTCCAATCGGGTCGTAGTTGGGCATCCGGGCTAACACCGCGTCACAATAATTGCGCAACGCTTCAACCTCTGACCGCAGCAGTCGGCCTTCCGTTGCCGCCATGGATAGGAACGTCGGTTGGCGCTCCCACCAGAACCACGACGCGACGACCCGGCGGAGATCGTCCATTGTTGCCAGATGGAGACTTTCGGCAGTCGTCTTATGAGCCATCTACTCCTCCTCCTGCACAATCCCGACAATCGTGTGCTCGGGAATCTGTGGGAGCATCTGCGGCAACCACAAGAAGCCGCGCTCATCAATCAGCATCCCGACTGCCGACGCCTTTTCCCACCGTCCATGCCAGGTGAGGCCAGGCGAGCAGGCGGAACAGAGCGCCGGGAGATCATTGAACTTACGCACCCAGTAATCGGTGTACCCGGTGCCGTCGTAACAGCCACATTTGGTGCACAAATAAAGCGAAATACCCCACCTCTCTTTCTAGTCGAGACAGCCATCTTCGATCACACACTCGCGTGCCGCTTCCCACACATCCTCCCAGGCGTCGTAGGGATCACACTCACACACTTGTTCCACCAACGTCACCTCCAGGGCCTCCCGCGTCCCGGCCACGGTACAGCCCAGCATGTTGGACTGATGGCACTCGGGGCACGCCAGCCAGAGGAGTCGGGACATCTAGATATCCTCCCGCAATAGCTCCGGGTCGATATCCACTTGGGCTATTGGTTCTTCATCCGGCCAGTTGTCCATATCCTCCTCACCTGGCTCGCGCGTGGTTTTTGGCTGAACCACAGTCCCTTTAACGGTGCCATCCTCTCGATATTTCGCAGGCGCTTGTGCATAGGCGGATATGGCCATCGACTCTTTCTGGGCGGCCATGTACTGCCGTGCTTCCCACCACGAGAGTGGGGCTCCCGTCCGTGGCTCCACCATGCCACTGAATTGCTCCATAAGCGTTGCTGCCCAGTAGCAGATGTCATCGACCACGTCGGGGCGACGCTTGGTAGGCTCACGAAGCTTGACGTATTGCTCCGTAAGGTGGTTACGGAGATAGTCAAGGTCAATCCTGCGCACCAATTCTAGGTGGTGCCGTGTCCGACTTTGCGGATCGGGTGCGGCACATTCTCCGCAGGTACCCGTGTAGGCATAACTGTCATCGTCTTCGCCGTACCGAGACCTTTCTTTGGCCATACACCACTACTTTCTAGTCGTTTGCCATCAGTTGGCGGAGTTGATTGCGTAAGCGCGTCCTGGCTTCGTCTGGATCATTGGATTGTTGGTAGTCGAGCGTGTCTCCTTCCAAGGCTGCCCATCGCTCAGGATGGGGCGGATTGAGCTTGCCAAGCGCAATGAGCACGGTTTTCGGCTGTTCAAGCAGCCACGCTTGATACTCTTGTTGATGCTCCTCACGCTCCGCTTGCTTCTTTGCTTGCTCCGCATGCCATTCTGGGGAGGATTCCAGCGCCAAACGTTCGGCTTGGGCCACCAGCCGTTGTTCTTCCCATCGCCGCCGTTCTTGGTGGGCGCGATACTCATCGACATACTCCATGAGGCGGGCCGGCAGTGGNACCTTGTGGAACGTTTCGCGCCGGATGGCTGCCAAGGTGGCGTAATTCCATTCTTCCAGAGTGATGATGTCTTTGAGGGCCTCCCAGTACAGGCGCTGACGTGGTTTGCTGATCTCATCGCTAAACATCACCCCCAGCGCATTCAGGGATACGAGAAAGTCGGTTAATTCGCTCATCTTCATCCATAATCTCCTTTGCCAATTCCATCCCGTTTTGGACACTGCGATACTCTTTATCTGTCATGCCCTGGGGATTCCGCGAGATAGGTTTGGGTTGAGCCTCCTCTATCGACACCAACGGATCGTTGTAGCGTCCCTTGTCCAGCCACGTCTTGAGCAGAGGGATATACCGCAACTCACGCCCCCGCCAGATCGTCCCTACCAGTCGGACCACTTTGGCGACAATCTCCTCACTGCGCGGTTCGAGATCCCGCGCGTGCCACACCTGCCACGCTTCCTGGATGCCCTCCAGGCGCCCAGATGGATACACTGTCCGCAACGTTTCAAACCCAGGCGTATAGGTGGTGAAGGCTGCTTCATAATGGGCAATGGCTTCTGTGTCCTTCACACACGCTCTCACCTCCTCCTTGGGTAAGGGGGGGGGACTATAGGGGGAGGGAGGGTTTAGATCTTTGGGTTTTTCTTTGGTTGTATTGTTCTCTTGGTCTTTAAATGTCTCACCAGTTGAGACACCCCCCTTCACCAGTTGAGACACCCCCACACCTCCAGGTGTCTCACTGATTGATACACCGTGTCTCACTGATTGAGACACCTCTTCATATTCAGGTGTGCCATTGGATGAGACACCGTGTCTCACCGCCTGAGACACCCTTTTGCGTGTAATCCTATTATTTGCTGTAGATGAAGGCTCTATGCTGATAGGTGTCTCAATTGGTGAGACACCCTCTTGTGTGCTGTCCATGTTTGGCTTCAAGAGCACGTATTCTGTGGTGTCTTTGTCGCCGGCTTTGTCCCGGCGAAGCTTCATGGTAATCAGCTCACAGGCTTTGAGTTTTTCAAGATATTTCATCACGGTATTGGTGGCTAATCCCAGGTGGCGCGAGATGTAGCGTACGGAGGGGAAGGCGTGCCCCTCCTCATTGGCACATCGAGCTAGAATGGCGTAGACTGCAATGCCGATCGCCCCGATTTCTGGGCCGTAGTTATCGACAATACTCTTGTTCATCCAAAACCAGTCCGGCTGTCGTTTCTCACGCACCTCTTTCATAGCACTGTTCCTACGTAACGATGAGTCTTGATGGATCGGTTATGTCATAGGCACACCGAATAGTCTCAATGTCTTCTTCATTAAGGCTGAACCATTCGCCTCTCTGGCGCTTTTGCTTGAAGCGCTGATGTAAATGCCACTCAGTTTCAATCATGTTATCTGTGGGGATTACGACATGGACATCGATAGCATGTGGAGCGTTGACACCAAGCGCTTTTATCCGTTGTTTCAGATTGGCCGTGCAGCCAATCTTGAAACTTTCCCCACACTGGATGACGTATACAAAGCCTGGCCTGGGCTTGGTCTGTGGCCTATCGTATGAAGGCAATTGGTCTTGTGAGAGCATCTCATCATAGGCGATAAAATAACGCCTTCCCCAGACCCAACCCTGTCCACTTGGTAGCGGCTTTAGTTTTAAATACCCATGCCCAACAAGTTCCTTGATTCCACTCCTTACAGACGCGCAACCGTCCTGGAGAGACCCGGCATAGACAACCTCCATATTGATGTCTCTGCCGCTAAAATTATCAACGATGAACATCATGATTCCCCTGGCTTTCCACGAGAGCCGCTGATCCCCAAGAAAACCGTATTTATGTTGTAATCTGCCCACAGGTTGATCGGACTCCACGTCACCTCCTTATGTTCAACTCACCTCCTAACCACTGGACAGTAGTTTACCAGTATTTTTCCATTGAAGCAAGAGAAATATTCGGCTATACTTTTGCCATGGATAAGCCAATAGAAAGCCACAGACCAAAAAAGCGTGGGCCGATACCCCAGGGGAATATCAGTACGCATGTCCTCCTCCCTGAAGAGATCATCGAGTGGGCCAAGCTACAACCTGATAGGCTCTCCGGGGTCGTCCGCGAAGCTATGATCCGGGAACGTCAGCGCCGCGAGTCTGCCTCCGCCTAATCTCTGGCGCCGCGCGGTCCCTGCCACTGGTGTCTCTCAAGGAGTTGGTATGCTGTGTCCCTTGCAAACAACGTATCAGTTTTGGTCCGCACGCCAGGCCGAAGGTTGGCAGCATGTCTGGGCACTGACGCCCCCTGATGAGGACGCTGATCCCGACGACGAGACCCAGCACCCCGACTGGTTGGCCCTCTCCCAATTGGAAGGCATGGCGTATGACTGGACGGAGCGCCAATACCCGGGGACTTTGCCCTTTGACGATATGTGGGTGTGTGACCATCATGGCGTCCTTTTCTATCCACGCTGGGCGCTTGAGTGGGCGTGGGCGCGTATGATCGGACGCAATCAAGTCATTCACGCCACCCCCACACCCTAGGAGGACTGCATCGCTATGGAAGCTGGCAACAGTGGGATGGGCGCGCATAAGCACGGTACGTCGGGCCATGTCCATCCCAATACGCATTTCACCGGCAGGACCTCCAATCCGTGTGGCCATGCGAAACGCAAGCGGGGGAAGTCCCGCAAGCAGCGCCGTGCGAATCGCGGGTCGCATGTGAACAAATACGCCACCTAGGAGCCGTGTATGCGTGGGTTGGTGTCGCAGATCGCCCTCCTGGTCATCCTGTGCGGGGTGCTGATGGCGCTCTGCGGGTACTAGGGGTGCGTCTCCCGCAGGCCCACCCCGTAGACGCGACGGTACACGGCATAGACGATGCATTGCGCCATGCCGGCCAGCCCGCGTTTCTGGCAGACATGCTGGCAATGCGCCTCCACGGTATGCGGCGAGATCTGGAGCGCCTCAGCAATCGCGCTCCGCTTCCACCCCTGCGCCAGTAACCCGAGTACCTCTTCTTCCCGTCGTGACAGCGGCGCCCAACTCTGCCAGCCTTCGGGCGTATCGGGACGGTCTCGACACCGGAGCATCCTTCACCTCCTTAGTACTCATCGGCAGGCAGCGTAGGTGTGGGGGCCTGCACGATGTCCGTACTGAGCCGTTGCGCCCCGATCCGGGCGGGACAGCGCACACAGTACCACGTGCCATCACCGCGCTTACTCCCCCGCCACTCATGTCCACCCACATGACAGACCTCCCGGGACGGCACGCAGGCGTCACACAGATCAATCACCGCCTCCGGGTCTGCCGGTATCTGAGTCCCACAGCGCATACAGGCGGGCATCGCTCACCGTTCCTTTATTGATGACAAGGGATAGACGCGAAACGTGTCCCAATACCGCTTCCGCATCTCGAATTGGAACACCGCAAACGCCTGTCCTTGCCACTGCCGCCGTAAATAAGGCGCCGCGTTGCAGATGCGTCCGTTGGCATCGACTTCCACGAGACAGGTAAAGTGTGGACTACTCACTTGATAGGCCCTCATCGCCCCTGTACCCGCCCCGGCGCGCGACCCCGTGGGCGAAATGTGGCACAGATTTCATTACTCGCGGCTGACCGGCCCACCCCCGTTTTCTCGGCCAGAATCTGCCAGCAATACGCCACGCCGGGTGTGAGCGTGGCATCGGTGCCGATGCGGAGCGGGGGCGCCAGGGTCACGGCCAGATCGGCATACGCCCCGCCCACGATTTTGCGTTGCAAGATATAGCGATCAATGCTGGCTTCATTGCCTAGCACATAGTCCCAAGCGAGCGTGCGACTGGCGGCATGGACGTTCGCCGCCGTGAGCCCGCCCAGGAGCAGGACGACGATGGTGAAGACCTTCATCAGATTGTTCCCTTTCCGTTCGGACGGCATGCCCCTTCTTACTGGGCACGCATCCGGCCCGCGGCGCGTCCCCGCTGGCGAAATGTGGCACATACTTTGTTACTCGCGACGTAGCGTGCCCTTCCCAGGGTCTCCACCACCAGTTGCCAGCAATAGGGCACGCCCGGTGTGACGTTGAGATCGGTGCTCATGCGTGCCGCTGGTGGCAAGATGACTTCCAGCTCAACCTCTGTGGTCCCCACGATGGTGCGTTCCAAGATAAAGTGATCAATGATGCTGAGATCGTCCTCCACGTAGTCGAACGCGAGCGTGCGGGTGGCCGCCCGGGTGCTTGCGGCGGTGAGGAGAACTACCAGGGTGAGCATGCCACTGAGAACGACGATGCAGGCACCATGCATGACCTTGTTCCCTCTAGGGCGTGGTGGCACAGACTTCATTACTGGTCCCCGACGTTTCCGTGCCCCGCACCGCCCGTGCCACGTAGCACACCGCGTCGTTTTTGCGCAGGCTGGTATCCGTATACATCCGGGTCGTTGGATCGGTGGCAGCAAGGAGGACCCAGGCGGCTCCTGTGTTGTTCTTCCGGCGATGAATGGTGTAACTATCGAGCCCCGTATTGACGGTATCATCCCAGGCGAGTGTGAGACTATGGGCTGGGGGGCGCCGCTCTTTGTCCTCTGGGGCGCTGCTTACGCTGCTCCCGAGTGTGGCTAGGCTGACGAGTGCGACGAGTCCGAGCTGTCGGATCAAAGGGATCGATGTGGGACGCATAGAGGACCTCCGTGGATGGTGGTGTGTGGTAGTAGGGCTGGATATACTGCTGGTAATTGGCGATATACTCGCGCTCTGTGCCTTTGCCTCCTGGGGTGTTGTAATAGCGTTTATATCTGCGCGCTGCTTCTTCGATGTCGTCCACCTCTGGCATGGTCGCCTTGTCCCGCCAGAAATAGAGCGTACGCATAAGCAGAATCCCGTACGCCATGTTGTACTCTAAGGCGTACGCGTTGGGACCGCGTTGCCCACAGCGGCTGGTGATATACGCGACCAGGTGGGGGCGGGTCGCTAGGTAGTCGTGCCACACGCTGCGTTCGGTGAACGGCTCCATCTGCATGAGGCCGCGCGCCGGTCCCCCGCCGAGCTGGCGGGTATGCCGAAAATTGGACTCTTGCGCCACCGTGCCGAGTAACAACCGTTGTGCGCGTTCTGGGTGCGGAAACGGGCTGTCCTGCAACACACAGAGGATCAGGTTGCCGTAGAACGGGACGTCAATGAGGGTGTCCATCGTACTCCCCTCTATTCAAAAAGGGGTAGCTGCGCCTTGTCGTGCAGCTCGTAGGCCCCATTGGCAAAGAGCGTGATATCCTTTTGCGCACTTGGAAGCGCAATATTCAATCCCGCGATAGCAACCTCCGTTGCCAGGATAGACTTGTAATAGGAGACTTGTCGTGACGGTGGCAGTTGTTTTTCATGGACTTTTTGCATAGCGAGGGCATAGGCGAGTTCGAGTTTTCCAAGCATTCGTTGGGTTGCTGGGTACCAGAACTGTGGCCCTAAATGTTGGGCATAGGTATCGTGGGGACTTCCACCTGCCGCGCCTGTTTGTTTCCGTTCGCGTATCGTTTCACGTACCGCATCGGCTATCCAGGGATACATATCATCGTGGATATGTTTGCCATGGAGTCGCGGGTGATTGCTATTGTCGCAGAGGAGGGACACGCCACGAATGGCTGAGGCAATTTCCCATGCCCTTATGGGCAGGCGTAACCGTACTTTTATCCAGACGCCTTCCTCAACTTCGACGTCATATTCTCTTGTGCGACTCTGGCGCTTATCCGTTAACAGGAAACCTGGGGCATAAGGGTTTCCACTACTGTGACGGTAGGCTATCTCTTGATTTAACTCGTCGTCGAGGTGATGGCTCAACTCAAGCTGCGCCGTGGGGGTAAGAAACGTTATGGGTTTGTGTTCGGTTGCCAGAAAACACTGACTCAGAATTGGAGTTAGCACGTCCTTATTGGCTTTTACGTCTTTCCAATGGAGAACCAAAAGGTCTTTTTGTTCTATATGCTTCGACTTATTAGGCATGGTATGAACTTTGCGATTGAAATTCTCGTGGCGGCGATACCTTGGTTTTTCTCCTCTCTCTGTGGCATTTCTGAGATAGTCCGCATGCACTTGTTGTGTTGTGACATAATGCTTGCCGTAAATGGTGATGATTTGCATCAAGGGATCTTTGGTGGGGTCTATGATATGCTGCGTATCGTTCACTGGTGCTCCTTGAGTAGCTTGTGAATGCCTCACCAGTCGGCGCCTGTCAGCACTCCTGGTGAGGCTCCTCCTCTAGGCCATGTGGTTGTACTTCTCTGGCAGGTTCCACCCTCCTTTCGCCATCGTCGGCCGGTCGCTGCGGACCATGACCGGGATGGGGGGCACAATCACATCCCAGTGCTGTTGGGCGGTGTGGAGGGCCTCCGCGGCGTCTGCGTCGGCCGCGGTGTGGTGCCACTCTACGAGCACATTACGGCGCCCGTTCGCGTGATACTTGAGGCAGGTGAGTTGATAGCGCACGGTCATACCATTCGCCTCCGTGTGAGTCGTTCCGTAATCTCCGGCCAATCGCGTGGGCGCCACACTCCCGTCTCGACCTTGCCGGTATGCTCCAAGAGCCGGAGCCAGCGTTCCTGGTCCGCGGTCGGCTTGCGTCGGTTGTCCTTTAACTCGTAGGCAAGAACATCCTCTCCGTTGGTCAAAATGAGGTCTGGAAAACCCTTCTCGGAGTGGCGGCTGTCATGGCAGTGGAAACATTGCCATCCGGTCTTTTTGGCGAGCGCACGGACTTCCGCCAAGAGTTCATCTTCCGTCGTATTGGCTGGGAGGCGGGGACATTCCGGCGAGTTCAGATAGGCGACATACGGCGCGGCAGATCGGCGTACGGGACTTTCTACCTGCGTCAATGGCACCCAGGGGCGAGCCGCGAGCCCATAGTCAGTTTCAGCGCGTACCATCTCCAGAGCAGATTTATTCAGTCGCAAGCAATCGGTGCCCATATTGTCGAGCCAGTCGTCGGCGCTCCACGCTGGTCTCGCCATCAATTCCTCCTGGCAATGAGTTGTCGTGCCGCAAGCCAGTCATTGACCAGCGGGAGCGTCGCATGCAACTCGGGAGTTGCGTCCAGCTCGGCAGTGGCATTCAACTCGGCTACGGCGCCCTCAATTTGGTCAAGACTAAGTGGGAGGGAAACCGCGGGTTTTGTTCCTCCTAACAGCGCAAGTCGGAGCGCCAACCTTCCTATCGTCTCGGCATCCTGGACCATGACCCAGGTGTCGGGATTGTTGGGACGTGTTGTATAGGCATCGACTGCCTCCAGAAGGTCGTAAACCGCAGTGGCTAGGAATGTGAGAACTCCTGTGGGATCGGGGAGATTAGACATGCGTACCTCTCTTTCTGGGTATGGCATGGTTACAGGGCAGTGGCCTATCCAGGAGCAGCGACGATGGAGGCACCCCGAGTGCACGCGCAATGGCAAAGAGCTGGCGATCTGACACCGATTGTTGCCCGTTTTCAATCTTGCACAGCGTTGCGGGTGACAAGAACACTTTGCGGGCGAGTTTCCACTGTTTGAGTCCCTGTGCTTCACGGACTTTCGCGATACAATTCAACAACATAGGCCTCCTTTGCGGCTATTGCATACCGAGAAACGTTACACTGACAGGCCACAGAACGCAAGTGGTATTTTGACACCGTTTCTTTAAAAGAAATGTGCACGGGGGACACATTTGCCCTTGACTTTTATTCGCGATGCGTATAAACTTAATACTAGGTAATCACTCTGGTCTCTGGCAGGGGAGAAGGCATGACGCTTGGTGGGCGTCTCAAGGCATTACGGTTGGCGCGAGACTGGACGCAGCAAGACTTGAGTGACAGGGCAGGTGTCCGACAGCCACTGATCTCACAGTTGGAGACGGGTAGAAAGAAAGATACCCTTGCGTTAATTGTGCAGCGTCTTGCTCGTGCGCTCGGAGTTACGGTCGAAGAGTTATTGGATGGCGAGTGTGAAGAAGAACTGATGGATCGCCTCTACGCCTGAATCCCTGGAAAAGTTCCAGACGTAGAGGAGTCAACGATGTCACAAGGAGCATCATCGTGTCTAGTATACCATACGACTCCTATCCCCTTGCAACACAAAAAGTTAGGGAGATTTCCTCGCCTAGCTTTGAGCTTGCAATAAGTCTACCAGCCGTTCTCTATGACACCATCGTGGGCAATACTAATCCGCTGCCGTTGCTGCGCCCGGCGTGCACGTGTGGCTACCAGGAGAGTGGTGCGTTTGTCCTGGAGTGCCCTGCGTGCTGCGCTTACTGGGAGACGCACTCCCGCCAGGGGAACATGCGTCCGCACGCGCTGCGGGAGGTGGCGTAAATGCCGCGCAAATCGGTGTCCCCTGATGACGAATTAGCCGCACTACGGGCGCAAGAGTCTGTGCTCGAAGACCAACTCCGCCTGACCAACCGTGCACTGACTGCGAATAGGGCGCGGCAACGTGACATTATCGCTGACCAGCAGCACTCGAAGCGGGTCGCGTTGGGGACGGCGCTGGACGGTCTCGGGCTGACGGTGGAGCAGATCAAAGCGCTGGTCGAGCAGCAGACCAAGGGCCGGCCCTTTGAGGTCCGCATGCGCGAGGATGGGGAGGACTCCTCTCCGGAGAATTGAGCTTTCGTCGCAGGCGAAAGCTGTGGTGGACGTTCGGTTCTACCCTCTGAATTGGGAGTCCCCATCTCCCTGAAGTTGTACCGCCTTTTTCCGTGGAAGTGTCGCATGATGTATCGCTTCGACATGAAGCCCCGTTACCGCACCAAGGGCACCCAGTCTGCGGCTGAGGCCGTGCGCTATCTGTGCCGCGAAGGGGAGTTCGCTCCTGACGTGCAGGCGAAGGAAACGGACGTCGCCTATCTCACGCGGACTCGGAGAGATACCGTGGACCGTGGGGACCTTGTGGGCGCACCCATTATTGGCAATTTGCCAGGGTGGGCCAAGGGGGATGCGGGCGTGTTCTTCAGCGTGGCCAGTCGCGAAGAGACGTTAGTGCGCATACGCAAGGATGGGACACGGGAACAGGCACCCTATGCGTGGTCGATGCAGATCGCGTTACCCCGTGAGTTGAGCCATGCGGACCAGATGCGGTTGGCAGAGGATTTTGTGACAGTGACCATGCCTGATAAGCCCTATCTGCTGGTCAAACATGAGCCGGTGAGAGACGGGGAAGCGCAGCCGCATGTCCACATTCTGATGAGCCCGCGGACGATGGATGGGATAGAGCGGAGTGAGGGGCAGATGTTTCGGCGCTACAACGGGAAGAATCCCGAGCGTGGTGGGGCGCGAAAGGAGCGGTTCTGGAGTCAGCGGTATGCGCCAGAGGTGTTGCGCGATACCGGGGCGATCCTAGCAAATGTCTATCTGGAACAGGCGGGGGTAGAGGAGCGCATCGACCCTAGGGGACT
>Ga0065704_10071215_pt1 | contig 12428 bp, 9 predicted proteins | sample SwiRhicommuniRL2_FD_59091 | JGI IMG/M metagenome (GOLD analysis project Ga0065704, IMG submission 59091) | Switchgrass rhizosphere bacterial communities from Rose Lake, Michigan, USA - RL2 v2 (version 2) | ecosystem: Host-associated > Plants > Roots > Rhizosphere > Soil | place: East Lansing, MI
ATAGCGCCTTTCTCTTTTATAATTATTTTTTCAGAATATAATCTTTTCTAAAAACGGCTATATGCTTTAAATGCCGGTCCATGTAATATAAACTGCGGTCCGTGCACTTGTGTTGCATTTTCACCATATGCATAAATATAATTACCTGGATTATACCATTGATAAATCGAAACTAGATTTGGATCACTATTGGAGGTACCATAAGCATAGAATGCGCGACCTTGATTAGAAAATTGTTTTCCATGCACTTGAGTGGTATTGGTACCATATGCATAAATTTTATTTCCAGAATTAAACCATTGATAAACTGGAACAGTTGTACTACTTGCATCCTTCGGCACCCAAAAAGCAATACCCTGGTTTACAAACTGTGGACCATGCACCTGAGTGACATTAGTACCATAAGCATAAATTTTATTTCCAGGATTGTACCATTGATATACAGGTTGCAACTCTAGAGGCACCAATTTATTTTTGTCAATATAGCGATAAACAGCATCTATAATCTGTTGTTTCTTATAAGAATGAGAAACAGGAATAAAATCATAGATAGGAAAGGTTTTCAACCAATTTATATCAACTAGCCCAGCATTCCCGGTATTTACAGACCTTTCCCAAGTAGCTTTGTTTATTTGAGGATAAGTGGCATCCTTATTTTCATTGAAAGAAACATCAACGCCTTCCCCTGCTTTATAACTAATAAATAATTCTTTATTAATATTTTGAGAAGTTAAAGTTTCATTTGTGATAACGGTGTTATCGACATCGGCTCCCAAACCAATTGAACCTAAAACAGCTTTAAACCCAGCTTTTACTACATTTGTTCGCTTTGTTGCATCAGTTTGATCTGTAGAAGTACTTTTATATAGAACTTTTAAAAAACCTCCCAAGGTAATATCTGTCAAAACATGTGTACCATAAGCCTCTACAAAAGCATCTGCACTTAAAGTTTCCAAATCAGTAATAAATTTGGCCGTAACATATCTAGACATAAATTGTGGTGTTTCTTCAATTCTTAATGTACTCACATATTTCAAAACATCCACTGAGGCAAATGCATATTTCGTGGAATACGAATACTTAGTCTCAAGTTCTCTATTATTGGAAATATTACCAGTAAAGGCATTTTTAGCCCCCGTTTCAAAGCCCGGCAATAGATTAAGGCCGACATTAGTTTTCTTAGTAACATCTTTTACGTAATCACTTGAATTATATCCATAATAATAATAGTTTCGTCCTCCCGTTTCTGGGTCAATTATAACAGAACTAGTGTTCTCTGCAGCCATTTTTTCCACGTCGAGAACCACTCTTCTATAGGAATTCCTATCCAAATATTCTTTAGTAATATCGTAACTGAATCCCAACATACGATGTTTTGCATCTCCAACAAAGGAGGCAACAGAAACATTCTCCAAGCCAACATTAAAAGCTTTACTATTTGCTGCTTCGGCAGCTAGCTCAAGTTCATTGTCCTTTGAACAAGAAAATAGAACACTTGAAATTATCAAGCAACCTAAAAAAAATACTTTATTCATAAATTTACATTATATACATGCAAATATAAATCTTTAAAAATTACAATAAACTTTTTTTAACGAAAAACACAAAAAAAATATATAAAAACAAAAAAAACAACTCACTAATCAATAAAAAAACAATTATAGAATTAAAATTAAACAAAAAAAACCATTAAATCATTTCACTGATTATAATTACTTCATTTTAGTTAACTTAACATATAAATCAAAAAACATCCATTATGGTCACATTTGCCGAAAAAGTAATTACATTCAACAAACAGCTTGACTATCATGGGGATCTTCCGCACGATTTTAATGTCGTCAACCCCTACCTCAACAATCCCGAGACACCGATTGTCATGCAGCAATTCTACAATAAGTATTATAATGACAATCTCAAACGTAAATTTATCATTGGGATCAACCCCAGCAGACATGGTGCAGGCGTAACCGGGGTTCCTTTCACTGACACCAAACGACTATACAGTGCATGTGGCATAAAAATGCAATCTGCCCATACGCATGAAATCTCCTCGGTCTTTATGTATGATATGATTGAAGCTTATGGCGGCCCTGAAACCTTTTATAACCAATTTTATATCAACTCCCCTTTCCCGCTAGCCATCGTTAGACATACGAAAGCTGACAACTGGATTAATGCGAACTATTATGACGATAAACAGCTTTTTGAAATGGTAAAGCCATTTATGGTTGAATCCCTAAAACAACATATCAACATGGGACTCCAAACGGAGGAAGTATTTGTTCTAGGAAAAAAGAATGCCACCTTTTTGGCCAAAATCAATCAGAAAGAGAAACTATTCGGGAAAATAACCATTTTGGATCACCCGCGTTATATCCAACAATATAAATCAAAAGACAAACAATTGTACATTGACAATTATATCCGACTATTAAGCGGCTTGTAAAATGTGAATAAGTATGTTAATTCACTAAACATCAATTATATTTATGTTGATAAGTCATGTCACTTATTAGAATCTATCTAGCCTATCCAACTATTCCTCAATTATAAATCAGGCAAGCAACTTCTATGATACGTCATCAGAATATCTTCCACAACGGAGTCCGTGTTCTGTACGTTATTTAACTCTCTTCCGAGGATCATTCGGGGCAACTTCGTGTATTATTCGTGCCTACAAGCAGGTAAAAGCGTTTTCAGACAACCATGCTACCGCCTTATCTCCGAGTTTAACTCGGACTCACCACGGACGCATGACGCTCTCACTACGGATACACCCTGGCCCTGACACGGAGATGCATCAGAAGAGATACGGAACGATAGCGAAGCAGAGGTGCCGCTTCCTTACCAAATTTCTCAAAAATCTGCATTTGAAAGGTTTATCAAAAAATCAACTGCAAATTTCATAATGGTAATGTACTAGCAATTATCATTTTGACAAGGTCATTTACCTACCAGTTTTCATTTTTTTAAAAATAAATAATTATTTGTTTTTCAGTACATTAATTACTTAAATTCAACCTATGGCTATATTAGAAAACGGTAGTTTGAAGGGCTTGGTTGGGAACCTTGTCTTTCGAAAATCAAATGAAAAAACAATTGTGCAAACGGGACCCGGCCGTAAAACTAAACAAACGAAGGCTACAAAAGCCGCAGCTATAGATTTTGGACACGTTAGTACTGCAGGATCCCGTATCAGAAATATAATGGGAGAAATACACCTGAATATGCACGACAGCATCATGCACAACCGACTGATCAATCATTTAAAGAGAGTGACCCGGGCAAACAGAGCTCCTGTGGGCGAAAAGACAATCCGTGGCGGAAAGATTGACCGTCTTATCAATTTCCAGTTCGTCGAAAAATGCCACATGCACGATTACATGCATTTCGACCCAGAAATAAAATTGTTGGACACAAAGCAAGTCGCCATACAGTTCCCAAAATTTGACATGCAGAATGACATTCATCGCCCAAAATACTGCAATCTCATGAAAATAAATTTGATGATCGCCGTATTCAATTTTGACAAGCAACAATATATCCGCTGGCATAAACACGAGATTCCTATAAACTTACAGACACCTTCAAAAGATGTTGAATTGGAAGAATTACTATTTGATGTGAACTATCAAGACGCTGAAACAATACTTGTTGGAATGAATATCGAATACTATGAAAGATTTAGCGACAATTATACGCTGCTAAATAATAAAGATTTTCATCCAGCAGCTATAGTCGGTGCATTTATTATTGATCCCTAAATGATCGATCATTCGTATACAATCACTTTAAATCTAAATGATGTTTCCTTTCTGGTATCGATAATACAGCAAAAGGCTAGAATTTAGTTCCAGCCTTTTATCATTACTGCGATGCCTAAGCGATCTAATTTACTGCGTTATTCTTGGTAATGTCATCGTAGATTACCTTAATTTTACCGCCCTCAATGAGCAGCCCCCGACTACGTCCTTTCAGTCGGTTGGATTCGTTATTGACATTCACACCGTACACTTTCCCTTCATAAAAACTACTTACTTCAGGGAAAATGGTATGCCCCACAAAAATCTGCTTAGCGCCATATATTTTCATCATGCTATTCAAATCCTCTTCCCCCAACGGATGATATTTTTCCTCCTTTACCACCATACCACGATACCATAATGGGCCTTCGCTGCCAAAAAGAAATGATGCTGATTCCGACTGTTGTCGCTCTTCTTTCGTGTGGAACAGATAACGGCGAACAGAATCATTGACCGCAGGAATAGTCCATTTCGGATCCAACATTGCCGTACTCAGCCCCGCATGGACAAAAAGATAATCACCTATTTTCTCCATGGTATTCTTGCTCTGTAGCCATCGTCCCAATTCCGTCTCTGATGACCAAAAATCACGGTAGGGCCTGCCGATGGAATCCGCTAACACCTTATATTTATCCTGCGTATATTTATAATTTCCACGCATCAACATTTCCTCATGATTGCCCAGCAAAAAATGAACCTGCCCTCCAGCCTTAACTGCTTCATGTTCCAATTTATAGATCAGCCAAAAAATAGGCAGGACATCTTTTCCCCGGTCAAATACATCTCCTATAACGACTAGCTGATTCTTTCCAAAAGCCCATTCATAGCTCGCGTCAACTACCTTTTGTGCCTTTAAAATAGCATAAAAAGAGGCAAAGTCACCATGCGGATCGGAAAGCACCATGATCTTGTCACTAGGACGATAAGCCTCTTTGGGAACTGTTATAGGATGACGTGAAACCTCAAAATGATACTGACCATCTTCTGTGGACACCGAGAAAGGTTCTTTAAGTGAATTATCGATTTGTATCTTTCTATCAACTACGCGTACAGATTTGGTATTTCCCGCTTCGTAGAAGAAATAAGGGCCATCATGTTGCCCCAACAGTTGTTGGGTCTGTGCATGCAACTGCTGAAAACTAAACAATATAAAAAGTAAAAAGTACCTTGTACTGATCCAGTTTGGATCAGTACATAGGTGTTTAAGATTATATTTCCGATTGTTTTGCATCGTGACGTATTTTAATAGCCGGTATTTTGAACGATATTGGGATTAACGTCGATCTCTCTTCTCGGCACAGCCATCTGCGTTTTGAAGTATGTTCGGTCAAATGACTTTGTCTCAGGTCGTAATAGGGGCGAAACGTGCGCCTTACCTTTGCGTTCTATCCTTAGGTTATTACGCATTGCGTCAAATAAACGATGACCTTCACCAACGAGCTCACGACGACGTTCTTCCATCACACGGTTCAGGTCCACCGTTCCACTTACCGACTTGGCCGGATTGGCGCGCTTGACAATGGCATTTAAATAATTAAGCGCATTGCTATTATCGCCCAATTTCACCGCTGCCTCAGCTGCAATAAGGTATGCTTCCGATAACCGAAGAACGGGAATATCAGCAAATTCAGGATTTTCATTCTCTGCTGTATTACCTGGGTATTTATTCAAATAGTAATAATCAACCTGCTTACTGGTATATTTGGTAATCACTTTCTGACGCACATCATTCGGATCATCTTTAAGCAAATTCATATAATCATCTGAAAGAATAATATCATTGTAGCCCAAGCGCCATAACAGGTTTCCGATCCCTTCTTTTGAATCACTGGCCTCCACTTTGGTATTAGACAACTGAAACAATATTTCGCTTGTAAAGTCCTTCGACCACACCGTCGCATATTCCTCGTTTTTCCACAATTGGTATTGCCCTTTTTTTGAACTTGCGGCGGCTTCGGCATTTTTGATCAATGCAGCTGCCATTGAAAAGGCCTTTGCATTTTCTCCTGTATACAGGTAAGCACGTGCCAATACTTGCTCTGCAGCAAATCTGTTCAACTTACCATCATTTCTTGCCGTACTCAACAAGCTGTCAGCACCTTCAAGATCGGTGATAATCTGGGCATATACCTCTTTAACCGTATTGCGTGCAGGTTTACTTGTAGACACATGCTTCTCCGTCTCAATAGGCACCCCTAAAGAAGCGCCTTGATTTACCGCGTATGGCGCTCCAAATACTTTAACCAAGTCAAAATGGGCCATCGCACGCATGGTTAATGCCTGTCCTTTGATGTCTTTGAGCACATCGGTCATTTGATCGGCTGGCACACTATTTACATAGGCCAATACTCCATTGGCATTACGGATTACACGGTAAGGTTGATACCAAAGTGAAGATGGTGTATTATCCTTATTAAAGTCAAAAAGATAATAACCTGCAGCACGCTTTGTGTCACCATTGGCGAGCATATCTTCACCAGTGACATCTCCATAATAAGTCATGCGCGCACCATAATATTCATAGCCACGCATAATATCGTAAATACCATTTAATGCGTAACTCGCCTCATTTGCCGATTTAATGGCCTCCGAACTTTCGGTTGAGGTGCTTGGCTGTGCTGTCTCCAGCCATTTGTTGCCACAGCCTGTCAGTAATGTACAGGACAATAACGCTATTGATACTATATTCTTCATCTCTATTTTATTTTTTCCCATCATACTGATGGGCGATTACCATGATCATATTTTAAAATTCCCTTTATCTGAAAAATGAAATTATAATTATGAACGAATCAGTGCTTGCTCCTTAAAATTTAACATCCAAACCGAAGGTTACTGTCTTCAATTTAGGGGATTCAAAATATACCACTCCATCCACAGGCACCTCAGGGTCGTAGTTTTTATAAGCCGCAAAGGTCAGCAAGTTCATACCGGAACAGAAAGCCCGGATATTACTCACTTTTAGTCTACGGGAGATATGCTGCGGAATAGAAACCCCGAAAGTCAGGTTTTTCAAACGGATATGGTCAGTAGAATGCACACGGCGTGTATTGGCTACACTGCTCATGTCATATTTATTTCCAACCATAAACATCTCGATATCGGTTTCATCACCCGGTTTTTGCCATCTCCGCTCGTAATATTTTGGAATATTGTCATAACCTGTTTTACCACCCAATTCTGTTTTCTGTGCACCACTGTCGTAGGAATTTCCACCCAGCGAATAAGTCCAAGTGAAATTCAGATCCAAGAATTTATAACGGAATGTATTTGTAAAACCACCCACGAGCTTGGGATCCGCACTCTTATATAATATCCGCGTTGCAGCAGTATAATCTTCGGTGGTTTCTCTAGAACCTGGTTGAGCAGGATCATTGATGTAATACTGTGGCACACCTGTTTCTTTGTTGATCCCTGCAAATTCGATTAAATAATAGCTATACCATGGTTGTCCAATGCGGTGAATCTGTGTTCCATCCCGCAGTTCCGAACTACCATCAGATAAGGCAATCGTTTTATTACGGTTCATTCCAAAGTTTAAACTCGATGTCCATTTAAACGCACCATTTCGTAGAATATCTGCATTCAGGTCGAGCTCAATACCCGAATTGCGAATCGTTCCAATATTGCTCAGATAAGATGAGAATCCCGTTGTATAAGATGTAGGAACATCATTCAACAAATCCGAAGACTGACGCTGGTACCATTCAAATGTCAGGCCCAGTCGTTCAAACAAACGTAAATCCAATCCTATATTGAGGTTATTCTGTTTTTCCCATTTCAGACCCGGATTTCCGATCTGGATTTCCCGTATACCAGGATTGTTCCTGTACGGAAAGCCAAAACCTGTCAAATCCATATAAGTATAGTAGCTGGATGGCAAAGTGCCATTGGTACCATAAGAAACACGGATTTTACCGTCGCTGACTACGTCATTTAGAGACTCCATAAAGTCCTCTTTAGTAAACTTCCAAGCTCCAGACAACGACCAAAATGTCCCCCAACGGTTGCTTCGGTGAATACGCGAGCTACCATCCATACGGATACTACCTCCTAAAAAGTACTTATCATCATAATTATAATTCGCACGTGAAAGGTAAGACAGCAGACGCCATTCACTATTGGAGCCCGAAGCATCGGTCAAAACCGAACCGTTGGACAACACCGTTTTATCCACGGTCGGAAAATTGTCCTTGGCACCGCTCAATCCTTCTTTACGATAAGTATTCACTTCGTAGCCACCCAAAATATCCAAATGATGTTTCTGCGCCAATGTTTTAGTGTAGGTTAGGCTATTGCGCCATACCATTTGTTTATAGTCCGAAAAACTTGTGGTCAAGGAACCATTCGTCTTTTCGCCATCCGAGGTACGAGGATCCGACCAAGAGTTGTACCGCGTTGTTGTATGGTCCAGGCTAAAAGTTGTATTAAAAACTAGCCCATCAATAAATTTATAGTTGGCAAAAACCGTATTGAATGAACGGTCACCTTTTTCCCGCCGGAAATTGTACAAGGAAGAAGCCTTGGGATTACGTGGACCATTAGAAAAGAAATCCAGGAAGAAAGATCCATCTTCGTTATAAACCGGCTCTGATGCCGTAATCTTATGACGCGAAGAATAGATTGGCGAGGTATAACCTCCCCCTTCGGAGTTGACATCCTGAGTAATGTTGGAATACAAAATATTGGCTCCCAACTCCATCTTTTCACTCATTTTGTACTTGACGTTCAGTCTACCAGTGAGACGCTCGAAGCCCGACTGATAGGATAATCCCGTCTGGTTGGTATACCCCATGGATGTATAATAGGAAAGCTTGCTATCTCCACCCGAAGCAGATATATCTGCATTTCTGAAAGGTGAGTTGCGACGAAACAGTTCTTTTTTCCAATCTGCCCAGCCACTTGTAGGAATAGGTGCATATTTATCAATATTCGCCAGTGCATAATCTTCAATCTGGGTCTCATCCGTTAGCTTATCTAAATAGCGAGCTCTATTGCGCAGGCCTTCCAAAAGCATCTCACGTCGTTGTGGCCCATCCATCACTTCGCGAAAATCTGTTGCCTGACTGGACAGCCCATAGTCTCCCTTCACTGAAAACACGGGTTTACCTGCTTTACCGGATTTGGTGGTAATTAAGATCACACCGCCCGCAGCACGTGAACCGTAAAGGGAAGCTGCCGCCGCATCTTTAATAACAGTAATTTGCTCGATATCGGCACTATTTATTGTTGACATCACATCCAGCCCCGCGTTATTAGAACTGCTCGAAGCAATATTTTCGGACATTACAGGTACGCCATCAATGACAAACAAAGGTTTGTTTGAGGCGTTAATGGATCCCATACCACGAATACGGATATCGGTCGCTCCTCCGGGTTGTCCCGATAAGGAGTTCACCTGAACACCGGGTGCATTGCCCTGCAGCATGGTTGAGAAGTTTACTGCCGGAACATCCGCCATGCGGTCGGTCCGGATCGTCGAAGCCGATCCCGTATAATCTGCCTTCTTAAAAGTTCCATAGCCCGTGACAACAACCTCCTCCAGATTGGATTGGCTAAACTGCAGGCTCACGTTGAGCGTTTCCCCACTCACTTCAACCTCCTTGCGATCGTAGCCTAAAAAACTGAAAACTAGCGTCGCTCCGCGGTTGGCAGCAATCGAATAATTTCCGTTTTGATCTGTACCTACAGTCGTTTTCGTACCCTTTACAGTAACACTTACACCTGAAAGGGCCTTACCCTGCTGATCGGTGACCTGACCATGAATGTTCTTTTGCAGTTCAAGCGTGTTGTCTTTCGCCGTGCTATGCGAGCGATCAATCGCCAAGTCAGTCTTTCCAGCCTTAACAACGATTGATTTTCCCTCCTTAAAATAGGTTAAACCATGTGGAGTAAGGAGCTCTGTCAAAGCACGATCCAAAGGAACGTTATTGAAATCAACCGTAATAACAGGTGTATTATTTACGATTTCTGATTTGCACAGAACAGTGTATCCGGTCTGTTTTTTGATTTCACGAAATACGTTGACGATCGAACTATTCTTCTTTTTAATATTTACTGTCTGGGCAAAACTTCCAGCATGGAGCTGCCCCAGTGTAAATAAAAGAAGTATAATAATCATTTTCATAATAATGAGGTATTTATACTTTTTCATTACATTTGATTGGTTTGTTAGTTTAATAAACAGTTAAGCGCGTTTCATAAAATTTCGAACCAAAATGTGCTGGGGAAGTACCACCTTCCTCAGCTTTTTGATAGACGAAATAGGATATAGGTAATTTTTGGCTCTTATTTCATCAATCGGACCCTCCTTCCTTCGATTTGAACCTTAATTTTATCATCGGTCATCTTTATGATTTTTAACACTTTATCAAAATTATCAAGTCGTGAGACCGATCCCCATAGTTTCATCTTGGCTACACTTGGGTCAATCTCAATATCAATATCGTACCAGCGTGCTACCTGAGCCAGTCCTGTTCCCAAAGGCTCGTTATTAAACATAAATTCGTCATTCTTCCAGGCAATACTTTCATCCACAGGTACCTGTTGTACAGAGAGCTCTTCCCCTTGTACCGAAGCTTGTTCCCCTGGCTGAAGTAGCCTTGTCTTTCCTGCCGGAACGGAGACTTTTACTTTACCCTCCAGCAGAGAAACTTTAGACTCCTTCTCTTTTGGAAAAGAATAGACATTGAAATGAGTTCCCAACACTTCCACTTTTTCCTTTGCTGTAACAACGATGAATGGCTTTCCAGCCACCTTCGCTACTTCAAAATAAGCTTCCCCATCCAGTTCGACCACACGTTGTTTATCCGTAAATTTATTGGGGTAGCGTAGGCGTGTATCAGCATTGAGCCAAACCTTGGTCCCATCTGCAAGGGCGATCTGATATTGTCCACCACGGGGAGTTGACAAGATCATCATGCGTTTTTCATCTTTTGCAGTCGCCAGGGCTACTGAGCCGTCTGTATAGGTAATCTCATCGCCCATCACAATCCCCATCTGCTGTTGATCAAGTCCGATACCGGTACCATCCGCAAGCTGAAGGGTGGCTCTATTTCCACCGGGAAGAAGATTTTCCGCTAATTTAACAGCATCAACAGGAGTAGCTGGATCCGACGTATCTATCCCATCTCGTTTATTTATTTGCCATATTCCCAAGCCAACAACAGCAATAAAACAAGCCGCGGCAGCATACCAACCATACAGCTTCCATCGGTGTTTAGGCTGCTGATTGCCCTGGATCTCGATTTTGTCCATAATATTCGATAGAATCCTTTGTTCTTGCGTCTGATCTGACGTCGAAAATTCTTCATAAGCCTGTAATTCCTCGCGCAAATTTGCCGGATCTTCCAATTTCTTAGCCAAGTCCTGTAATTCCGGATATTTTTCAAACAGCATGCTTAATTCGGCATGCTCATCAGGGAGAATCTCCCCTTTTAGGTAAGCTTGAAGTAATTGAATAATATGATCTATCGTATACATGATGTTCTTTTCATTTGCTTGTTGACGATAGAAACACGAAGCATAGGATTATCTTACAGAAAAAAACACAAAAAGAATCAAAAGACTGTATATCAGATAAATATTTTCAAAAAAAAGACATTAAACCCTATATTGCATATGCAATAGATTCTGTTAAACTTTGATTTCCGGGTTTCTACTTGCTGTCTGTTACTTACTGACAAAGGATAGGAATGCAAGGAGTGTTAAAGCATCCTTTGCCCCCAAAAGCCCTCTAATAGTACTCACTGCGCGGGAGCGGTTCGTATATACAGCGGCTGGACTCATCTGCAGCTGGTCTGCAATTTCTTCTACAGTCTTGTCCTCCAGATAAGTTAGGTTAAAGACTTCTTTTTGCTTTTCAGGCAATTTTTCAACTTCATTAAAGATGGCATGTACCAGCTCCGCATGAATCATCTTTGAAAAAGCATCACGGTCATCCGTAAGGAGATCCTCATAATTGGATAAAGGTTCCTGAATACCTTTTGTGCGTTTGTCCCGAATAGCGTTGAGGCTGGCATGTTTTGCCGTAATATAAATAAAAGCCCTCAGACTTTCCATGGAATGAAAATCGGATCGACGGGACCATACCTTGACAAAAACATCCGCTACGATCTCTTCAGCGACATCGACCTCTTTCAGGTAACGCAAAACAAAGAAAAGCAACTGTTTATAATACTTATGATAAATAGCCACAAACCCTGTCTGGTTGTCTTCCTTCAAACTGTCTATCAACTGTGAATCTGTCATGAGGTAGTGGAAAGTGAACTATTAGGTTAGCCTTAATATCAAAGCTAAATTAGAAAACACTTTTTAGATTATCAAACAGTTAACAATAATTTAAAATGGAACAACAGGCTTTTTAAAGTTTTGTAGCACGCAGCATTTCTCTTTTTCCAGGTGCACCCGGAGCCTTCTCAATGGAAAAGCCCAAAGATTTCATACTGCGTTTGAGATTACCTGTAATGGCATAAGTAACAAAAACGCCTCTAGGTTTAACGAATTGCGCGACATGCGCCAATGCCACATCGCTCCACATTTCGGGCTGATGTATGGCTGCAAAAGCATCAAAATACACCACATCGAATCTTTTTTCGGATTGGAAATCCATCAATAAAGTAT
>Ga0065704_10071217_pt1 | contig 12422 bp, 10 predicted proteins | sample SwiRhicommuniRL2_FD_59091 | JGI IMG/M metagenome (GOLD analysis project Ga0065704, IMG submission 59091) | Switchgrass rhizosphere bacterial communities from Rose Lake, Michigan, USA - RL2 v2 (version 2) | ecosystem: Host-associated > Plants > Roots > Rhizosphere > Soil | place: East Lansing, MI
GAACAGGAAGCCAGCCAGATCGTTCGTATAACTATCTGCTTCGCCTGTTTCTACCTCAAAGGCCAATATTGTTCCCAGCGAACGCACATTTTTTACATCAGGATGGTAAGCCAGCTCTACCGCAAAGGCGCGGTGCCGGGCATTGATCCGTTCCCTGTCCTCCCGGCATGCAGGCCGCAGGAACAGTTCCAGGCTGGCCAAAGCTATTGCGCAGGTCAAAGGATTGGCTGTGTAGGAATGGCCGTGGAAGAGGGTTTTTAGCTTATCGGTGGATAAGAATGCATTGTAGATCTCATTGGTGCAGGTAGTGATGCCCATGGCAATGGTGCCGCCTGTAAGCCCTTTGGAGAGGGTGATCATATCCGCCGGGGTTTGTACCTGTTCCATGGCAAAGTTGGTACCTGTGCGCCCAAAACCGGTCATTACCTCATCCGCGATCAGCAGTATGCCGTGTGTGCGGCAGTGCTGCAACAAAGCATCGAAACATGCTGCATCGTACATGACCATACCACCCGTTCCCTGCACCAGGGGTTCAAAGATGAAAGCAGCGGTATCCGCAGCATGGCTATCCACTGTTGCTTTGAGTGCTTCTATGTTATCCGGTGTGGGTACATCCAGGAAGGTAACATCAAACAGGTACTCATCGAACGCACGGGTGAATATGCTGCGGGCACTTACGCTCATGGCGCCAAAGGTATCACCATGGTAAGCATTCCTGAAAGCCAGGATCCTGGTTTTTACCTGGCCTTTGTTCTGCCAGTACTGGATGGTCATTTTCAGGGCTACTTCCACCGCGGTGGAGCCGTTATCCGAATAAAAGAGTTTCTGCTGGGAGCCGGGCAGTACCGGCAGGAGTTTTTCCGCCAGTTCCACCGCCGGTTCATGAGTATAACCGGCAAAAATAATATGATGCAGTTTGGCTGCCTGTTCGGCTATTTTTTCCGTGATATAAGGATGTGCATGACCGTGAATGTTCACCCACCAGCTGGAAGTAGCATCCAGGTAACTGTTCCCGTTCTCGTCAAAAAGCAACGCCCCTTCTCCCCGTACTATGCCAATAGGGGCCGGCGCTGTTTGCATTTGTGTGTATGGATGCCAGATCACGGCTTTATCACGTTCACTCAGACTTTTTTGCATGGTGCAAATTTAAGTAAGCTAAACATAACATGTGTTATTATGTTAATAAATATGGGTTTGCTGCAAATCCGTAACTTTGCAGTATAATAATACCGGCAGGATTTTTGAACTGCAGTATTTTTTAAGTTAAAACCCAAATATAACATGGATACGAAGCTGTTGGAAGTAAAAGATAATGTGAATGCCAGGCAATTTGAAGTGAAAATTGACGGGTTGCTGGCAAAAGTTGAGTATATGATGGGTGGAAATAAGATCTTCCTCACACATACGGAAGTTCCCCCAGCCCTGGAAGGTCAGGGTATTGCTTCAGCACTTGTGGAGCGGGTGCTGGAAATTATCGAAGAGCGGAAATTAAAGATGGTGCCCCTTTGCCCTTACGTGGCCACTTACCTGCGTAAACATCCTGAATGGAAGCGGTTACTGGCACACGGTATTAATGTATAGACACAATCCTCTAAAATATGGCCATAGAAAATTTTGATGCGCTGCATCAACTGCACCAGGAATGGAAGAAAGACCTTTTGTTAAGCGAAAAGGAGATCAAATCATTAACAGCCGAGCTAACGGAACTCAGTACGCAAACGCTGGACAAGGACCAGCAAATGAAGATCGAGCATTTTCAGAACGCATTGATCCGCCAGAAAGAAGTAGTGAACGATGAACTGCAGCTGATCATCAAGGCAGACAAAATGATGTCTGAAAGCAATGGGGAAGCAGCACAACTGCAAATGCTGCACAACAAACTGCAGGATGATATGGATACCTTTGACAGGTTGTTCACCGATCTGCGGGAAGAGTTTAAGGCCTTCAAACGCAGCCTGATTAAATCCTGAAAAATTACTGATATGGAAGCAAAACTGGAATACACGAATGGAGAGGTCACCATTGTGTGGCAGCCCAGGCTCTGCCAGCATACCGGCATATGCGCACGTGGTTTGCCGGCTGTATTTCAGCCGAAAGACAGACCCTGGATCAAGATGGAAGCTGCGGATACCGCTGCATTGATCGCCCAGGTAGAAAAGTGCCCCTCCGGTGCTTTGAGTTTTTATATGAATGCAGACAAATTAAATGACAAAACTCCGTAGTGTAAAAACAGTACTGTACGCCGATCTGAAAGAAGCAGGCGATATACCGGTACGTCAGCCTTTTCCCTCTGTACATGCAGACCGGATAGATCCTTTCCTGTTATTACATCACATCAATATTGAAGTGCCCGCCTACATGCCGCCAAGGCATGCAGGCGTAGCACCGCATCCGCACAGGGGATTTTCTCCGGTGACTTTTATTTTTAAAGGCGGAGTGCATCACCGGGACAGCCGCGGCAATAATAGTGTGGTCCGCGAAGGGGGTACACAGTGGATGCATGCAGGCATGGGTGTTATCCATAGTGAAAGGCCACCGGATGATATTCACGAAACCGGTGGTGTGCAGGAATTACTGCAGCTCTGGGTAAATTCACCGGCCAGCCGGAAAAAAGACCAGCCTGCTTATTACCCGCTGCATGCGGCAGATACGCCTCAGATAAAGAATGACTTAGTTACCGTACAGGTGATAACAGGGGAGCTGTCCGGCATCAAAGGCCCGGTTCCTACTTTAACACCGGTGAACACGTTTACAGCGCATTTTAAAAAGGGTGGGGAGTTCTATTTCCCGATCCCTGCTACCCATCATGCATTCATCTATTTGCTGGACGGAGAGTTGAAAGTGGAAGGCGCCAGTGTATACACCGCTTTTCATGCGGTAGTGTTCAATGAGGATGGAGAGGGAATTAAGCTGGTCGCTGAAGAAGATACGCGGGTGTTCATTGCCAGCGGAGAACCATTGAATGAAAAGGTGGTAGCACACGGGCCTTATGTGATGAACACGGAAACGGAAGTGCTGGAAGCGATGCGTGATTTTCAGATGGGGAAAATGGGTATATTGATAGAGGAATAATCTTTAAATCTATACCAATGACCTTGCAGGAAGTTTTGGAAGCTATCAAATCTTACGGTAGTGTTTCCACTAAAAACACACTCATGAAGCATGGCTGCCAGGAGCCAATTTACGGCGCTAAAGTGGCAGACCTGAAGGTATTGCAGAAAAAGATCAAAGGAGACCAGGAACTGGCCCTGGCATTATACGACAGTGGTGTGTACGATGCCATGTACCTGGCCGGCCTGGTGGCAGACGGCAATAAAATGACGGAAAAGCAGCTGGAGCATTGGGTGAAAAATGCGAAGTCCTCTGCTATTAATGAATACACTGTTCCATGGGTTACCTCAGAACATCCACAGGCCTGGAAGCTGGCCCTGAAGTGGATAGATTCCAAAGATGAAATGATTGCCTGCAGCGGCTGGAATTTATTGAGCGGTATGGTATCGCTGAAGCCGGATGCGGAACTGGACCTGCCGAAACTGAAAGAACTCATAAAACGCGTGCAAACGGAAATACATGCTGCGCCAAACCGGGTACGTTATACGATGAACGGATTTGTGATAGGTGTTGGTACTTACGTAGATGCTTTAAACAAAGAGGCGATAGCAGCGGCAAAGAAAATAGGCATTGTAAGCGTATACATGGGTGATACAGCCTGTAAAGTTCCCGCAGCGGAAGAGTATATCAATGCTTCGCGTAGCAGGCCTGGCGGGGCTAAAAAGAAAAAGACCCTCAAATGTTAAAACAGTAAGCGCCCATCCCGAAAGATGAGCGCTTTTTTTAATCAACCAGAAATCCAAATCATAACAACTATTGTTGCGTGAGCGTAACCATATAGATAGCATTACTTGAATTGGTAGGATTAAATCCATTGCTTTGTGGTGCGGTTGCTTCAATGCCTCCATACATCCAGCCAATCATGGAACTTCCATTAGGCAGTTTTGCATAATCAATCACGCCATTGATACCCATGTAAAGCGGTGTGTTGGAGCTGGGGATAAATATGGCATTGGCGCCAATATACCCCGGCAGTTTCAGCTTTGCCTGCGGATACTCGGTTGTTCCCCTTTGCGTATACACGATAGTGGAGGCATGATTGAACCAGGGCATAAAGTTGGATGCATTGCTGGGGATGGTATCTCCATCTTCCCCAAAATAATAATCTGTGATGCCGCCAATTAAAGTAACATATGCTTGCTGGTTCCGGTTATTATATAAAGAGATGGAAGCACAATCGTACAGGCAGAACTTTTGTGTAAAGCTTGTATCCACTCCAACTCCCCCTGTGTAATAGATATAGGCAGGATTGGGGAATGGCCCGCCCCTGCTGGTGAACACACCACCTAATAGTGCAAAGCCCTGTTGACCATTCGCTGTTACGTAAGGCACGCCGTTAAAATCCCTGCGATGAAATTGTGGTTGTCCCTGGTATTGCATGGGGCTTTTGATAGTGGTGTAATTACTGATGGAGGGTACGCCGTTTGATAGATTGATCATAAAACGCGCTACCTGTTCTGTATACTTACCATCTACCCCGGGTTTGTATTTCCCCGTATAATTCTGCCCAAAAGCGAGATAGAAGTATCCGTTCAGTTTGGTGAGTGTGCCTCCGGTCACCTGCATCCTGTTATCTGTGATGGATTTTATGTACTGCGTAAGATTGGAGCCACCTGTTCTGATAGCATTAATGAGGCCTGGTACATTGATGGCCGTGAGGATGGGAAAGGTCTGATAACATCCCGGGGTATCAGAAGGGCAGCCATTGCCGTAACCACCTATGCAATACAAGGTGGCGCCGTCCTGGTAATAAGGCATATTGGTGGAGCGCAACTGGTAAAGGAACTGTGAAGGTACAGGCGCGCTCCATACATTGTTGCCGTTAGGTTCTATTACATAGAACTTTTCATTGTCGTATGAAGAAGGGAAGGTGCTGCTGCTGCCTCCCGTGCCATGGAAACCATTTGTACGGCCGCCAACCAGCAGCCAGTAATTACCGGAAGTGCCAATGCAGAAAGATTGCAGGGCAGGTGCCTTGGTATTTGCCAGGGAACGGGTGAGTGTGATCGTATAAGGCTGTGCTGCCAGTTGAAGGCAACAGCAAAGCATAAACGTAAGAAAGGAAGTGAGTGTTTTCATGGATGTTGGAATTTTGCGGATGAAGGTGGGCGGTTGATGATCTTGATGCACCAGGCGGTGAGCAGTTTCCTGCGGGATTCAGAGAGATCGCGGGTACGGGGCATGGCAATGGAAGTGGGCCATGCGGGGAGGCTGATGCGGTTCATCAGTTCGCGTGCCATCGTAGCGTCTTCCCACATCAGCGGATCGTTTAGCTTCACCACTTTGCTCATGGCAGGGTAGAGCAGGTAATAATTGCGCAATACCTGGTCGTAGATCACCTGGAAGGTTAGCTTATCGTTCCCTTCAGGGTTTTGTGCCTCAGGGTTCTTGTAGTATTGTGAATAATCCAGGTTGTTGGGCAGGATGCGGAGGTTGAGAATGGAACCGGTGAGCGGATCAAAGTTGCCGTAATCAACCGGTACCAATGCCTCAGCAGGTGCGCAGGTCACCAGCATATTGCCGGAGGCGCTCACCGGTACGCTCACCGGGTTGCCCAATACGTAATTGGATTGCAGGAGTGTACGTTTGCCGGGTGCCTGGTTAGGCGTGGTATCGTAATAGTACAGTGTGAATTTTTGCGAATCGCCGGATGGTACGGGCTTGCCATTGCGGTAGGCAATAAAGGATACGGAAGTGTTCAGTGCACTGTCGTCCCGGAAATTAGTGCTGGTGGAACCGGGTACAGGATTTTGCTCTCCATATACGCCGGACCGCTCAGAGAAGATGAGGAAAGGTGTTTCTTCCAGGATGTTTTGTTTTACGTTAGGTCCCTGGCAATTGATAAAGAGCTGGCCGTCTGCTACAGCATCTATCAGGGCGCTGCTAAGGGGGAAGTCAAAGATCCATCCGTTGATATCATTCTTCGGCACATCCAGGTAATTGATGGTACCTATCTGCACCACGGCAGGCTGGCCATTCTTAGGTTTAACGCCGATGGTAATGGTGCCGATATCATACTTCGGATTATTGCCGGTGATCATCGGATCATATTTGTCTGTGCCTTTGTAATTATCCGTAAAAGTAGGGGAGCAGTCTATCGACAATAACTTTGTTGTTGTGTTCACACTTGCTATTACGGGGGCTACCCTCATGGGCTGGCCAGGTGCGCCGTTGCCTTTGAAATCAGGCGGTGCGGGGAATGCTACCGGGTTTAATAAGCGGCCTGTGGTTTGGCTGATCGCATCACCTTCAAACCAGGGAGCAATAGTGCCCTGCAGTTCAAGGAAGTCTGCATTGGTACCGCCGGTACTGTATAAAGTAATCATTTGCTGGATCCATTGGGCTGGCGTGTATTTGAAATAATTAATCACCTGCAGGGGCCGGTATAACGTATACCGGCATACGATACCCGCCAATGCTTTGCCTGAAGTGGATTTGGACGGCAGTCCCTGCAAAATGGCCTGACCCTGCAGTTCAGATAAAGGCACTACACACTGAAAGGTGGCGGCAGCGCCATTAGGCCCCGTAAGATTGGCATTGCGTTGGAAGTTGATCCAGCGTGTCATGGCTTTGGAGGGTTTGCCATTGAACACCACCTGTGTATCCGTCATCATCGCCAGGTTATCTGTGAACACCTGTGAATTCGTAGGGTCTTCAGGGTTAATATCTATGAGCATGCCGGTGCTTCTGCCATTGGTGCCGGGCCTGTTAGAAAAGGATAAGGTGGCCGCCCGCATCAGGGTGGACAGGCCTGCAGTTACATTATGGTTGGGATCGTTGATGCCTGTGAGCTTTACATTGATCATAGTAAGGCCCATATCCCCATAATAATTCCATTCACCGGGGATCACGTTATTGTTGGCGGGTTCGGCCTCATAACGGGCAAAGAATTTTGCAGCCTTCTTAGCGCCTGCTGTTTGTGGTGGGTCATATACAGGAATGGAGGACTGCACCCATTTTACCCATTGATCGTCTGTCATCCCATACGTGATGGGCTGCACATTTTTGGAATCAGCCAGGCGCACAGGTTGGCCGGGATAAAAATTACCTGAAGGGAATTGATAGCCGGAATAATCGTCATTATTCGCTGTGCCTACATTTACTGCTATTAATCCTTTAACATTGAATCTGGGGAAATCGAAGATTGCCATCGGTGGGGTGGGTTTATCAGATTAACAATTGAGTGACCGATGCAAATGTAAGCTTCCTGTGATCCGGCGATGTTAATGGATGGTGTAACGCATAGGCGCAAACGAGTTTGAAAATGTTAATTTCTTAGAAGAACACGGCAGACCACTGGGAAGAAAAGATCTGTTCCGGTGAAAGGGCCATGATGCCTTCTTTCTCCTCCAGCTTACCAGTTGCATTTTCATAATCTGCGATACCATACCAGGGTTCAATGCAAACAAAGTCTGCATCCTTTGCATTCCAGATACCCATGTAAGGGAAACCGGGGAAATGCACGGTTAAGCCATGCGGTGTTTTATCGCTTCTGATAGAGATGGCAGTGGAAGCCAGGTGTTTGAACACCAGTGCATCGTTATAGAACAGGGATTTGCGCAGTGGCAGTTCCGTAGTATTATCGAGATAAGGGCTGGGCTGGTTATTGACAATGCCGGCAGGAGACAGCAGCCAGATGGGCGCCGTTTCCGGCTCGCTGAAATGCAGGCTGTAATCTTCAAAAGCAGTACCGTTCACCAGTGGCACTTTAAATGCAGGATGTGCACCGATGGAAAAGTACATGGTATCGTCTCCCATATTCTGTACTTCATAACCTACCATCAGGGTAGCGTCCTTTATGCTGTAACGGATGTTGAGGCTGAAAGGAAAAGGATATTTCAGCAGTGTAAGGTCATTGTCCTGTATATTAAACGTAATGCTTGTTGCGGTGTGTTCTGTAACGCTGAATTCCATCTCCCGTGCAAAACCATGCCTTCCTAACTGGTAATGCTGATCTTTATACCGGTAGGTATTTTCTTTTAATCCGCCAACGATGGGGAAGAGTACAGGACTCTTCTTTCCCCAGAATGCGGGATCACCGCTCCAGAGATATTCCAGTTGATTGTCTTTCCGGATAATGCTTTGCAGTTCTGCGCCTGCAGGGCTGATCTTTACCTGTAAATATTCGTTTGCTATTTCCAACATAGAACACAAAGTTACAGTTTCAATCGGATTCCTCCTTTACTGATCCATCCGGCTATCTGGATCATGAGAAAAGAAAATACCAGTGATTTAACAATACCAATGGCACCGCCGGAGATCATGTCCGGGAAACTATAATGTGCGAGGGAAAAGAGCGCATATACGAAATATGGGATGAGATAACAGAGTAAAGTATCGGTACCTGCTGCTTTGATGCCTTTAAACCAGGATGCTTTCTGTTGCAGGTCTGCCAGCCAGTACGTGAAAATGAACACACCGATGGTGATAGCGCTGCAGATCAATACCCAGCTGGGTGTTGCCATGATCTTGGAGATGCCCCATATGGGCCGTGTTAAAAATCCTGCGGTAAGTAATACAACAGCTAATGCGCTAAGTACACCTATCACGGACTGCCATTTACCGGCAGTGCTGTAATGGCGGAAGATCTGGGAAACAAGTACACCGCCCAGCACCAGGGCCGGCATAGCGCCGTCTGCAATGTATCCAAAGACCCCTGGCGCCACATCTCCATGTACTGCCATGCTATATCCCAGACACAGTAACCAGGCCACTGCGTTCACCACAAAACTGCCTTTTCCCAATACGTAGATCATGGCGCTCACCAGGTAAGCCCAGCCGATCAATCCTAAGATACCCCACCAGTAGGTAGCAAAACGTTGCACCTCATCTCCTTCACCGCCTCTGCAGATCCAGGCCATCATGAGCAGGGTAACAATACCCACACCTTTGATCACGTTCTGTGCGGTTTTAGGGAACTTTGCGGGGTATTGGTTCCAGATGAAAATGAAACAGATGCAGCAGATGATGTTCCAGACGCCGCGTGGCATACCGGTAGCTTCCGCATTCAGGTTTTCTCCGTTCACAAAGAAAAGGCCCATCACCAGCAGGGCTATGGAGCGCTCTGTCACGTGGCGGACCAATTGCCATAAGGTATCGCCTTTTTTGATGCGGTTGCTGATCGCGTAAGGAATGCTCATGCCTACAATGAAAAGAAATGCAGGGAACACTGTATCCGCAAGCCCCATCCCATCGTCCTTTGCAGCAGTATGTTCCAGCCATTTGGGAATATCGTGTAAAGACCACAGGTCGTTCACAAAGATCATCAGGAACATGGTAAGTGCGCGGGTTATGTCGATAGCAGCAATGCGTTGTGTTGCGGTCATGTAGTTAGGGATTTACCTGTCAAGATAGCCAAATATTATAAATTATTTAGCATTATCACTTTTTAGAAATCCCACTACATCACTTATTTCCTTTTCAGTAAGATTGTTACTGAAGGGATCGGGCATCAGGCTTTTATCCTGTTTTTTCCGGGTGCTTATTTTCTTTTTGTCCACTACGTGTTTTTGACCACTGATGTCTTTGATAACGATCGACCGTTTGTTTTCGGAAAGCAGGAAGCCGAAAAGTGTTTCACCATCACTGGTATTGATCAGCCAGGATTCGTAGCCGAATACAATACCGGCACTGGGGTTCACGATAGCATCCAGCAGGGTGGCGTTGTCAAATTTCTTCCCGATGCCGGTAAGGTCAGGCCCGATGCTGTTCCCTTTATCACCCAGTTTATGGCAGCTGCTGCAGCGGCTTGTAAACACTGTTTTGCCGTTAGGAATGTCTGCTTTTAGTTTCAGCATATCAGGTATGGAGTAGGTCCTGCCACCGGGATGTTTAAAGTATTTGCCGGCCTGCATGCGGATAGTTGGATCAGGATTGTTGAATATTTTTTCTTCTACAACAGGTAACAGGTCCTGGGGGATTGTCTTTTCTTCTGCCATCCCTATGAGCAACTGGCCTCCCACAGTATCCATGGCCATTTGCTGTGCACGGAATTTTCTTTCATCGAAGGGCTGGCTTTTATCCAGGATCGTTTGTTTCTTCAATTTCATCTTTGCCAGTTTGCGTTCATAGTAAGGGTTCAGATCCAACTCCTTCCAATCAAGCAGGTCTACCCAATCGTTACTCTGCCGGAAAGCAAGCCAGTAAGTAGCGGCCTCTGCCATCTCCTGCGTATTCCCTTTTGACAGTGCAAGCATTGCCTCTGCGGCAGCTTTAGTGTTCACAAAGGCCAATGCGGTCATGGCTGCCTGCCTGTCCTTTACGGGCAGCATGGTGTCGCCTGCGCGCTGTGCTAAAGCGGTAATGGTTTCAGGAGGATGCAGGCGCCATGCAAGCGTTGCCATTTTGGAGTTCCATGCAGATGGAGTTTTTCCTTCTCCGAATATTTTTACGATCTCCGGGTAGATCTCTGATTCATGCCCTTTCAAACTGGCGCCCAGTGCTTCCAGGTACCAGCGGTCTTCCCCGTTGTATTGCCTGATCAGTTCAAGTAGTAAAGGTTTCTTTTTTTCGTAAGAAGAGTCACGCAGTGAGGTGATCACTTCTCTTCTTATGAATGCGGAGGTATCACTGAGCATTTGCCGGGCATAGGGCAGGATGTTGCTATTACTTTGACGAAGTGCGCGATAAGCGGTGGCTCTTAGCTGAACATCAGGATCTTTCAATAATCCTTCTGCCGTTTTTATGTTCAGTTGCGCCAGCAGCCATACTGCTCTTGCCCTGATGTAAGGATTTTTGTCTTTTAATAGTGCCTGCACATGCGGAACAGATGCCTGGCCGTTTGCTTTCAATTTTTCAAAACCCTGGTTGCGCACGTTGATGGCAGGGCTTTTCAAAGCAGCAATCTGGCCTTCGGTGGTATTGATATCAATTTTGGGTGCAGTTAGTTTTTTGTTTTTGGGTACTATCCTGTAGATCCTTCCATATCCCACACTGTCGTTCATGAGATGGGCGCCTACTACAGGATCGAACCAATCTGCAATATAGATGGCACCATCTGTACCGATGGTTACATCACTGGGCCGGAACCAGCTTTCTCTTTTATTGTTATGTGCAGAGTCGTGCCAAACATAAGCACTGTCAGCATTCAGCACAGAGCTGATAAAATCTTGTCTTTTCCCCAGGTTGTAGCCGGATTGCTGCAGGGAAGGATGATAGCCAAAGATCACATTCCTTCCGGCATCAGCGCTCAGCAGCATCCCTAAGTAATCGCTGCCCAGGGCATCACTTTCATTCACCACTATACCTGTTGGTGCGCCTGAACCGGAGCGGTCACCTGCGGGCATTACACCCGGGTCCTCCTGGTGCCAGTGTGCAGTGAATGCTTCCTGCCCGAGGCGGTGATCGCCCTGCCAGGTACGGGTGCCGTCTGAACTGAAATAACCCGCGTTGCCACCTTCCATCAGCCAGGTAGTTCTGCAGGCTATTACTTCATCATCGTTATCATTCTGCCAGAGGTTGCCATAGGAATCGGGGATCACTTCGTAGGAGTTCCTGAAGTTATGCCCCAATACTTTGAGGCCCTTTCCATCCGGTTGTATGCGTAAAGCGAGGCCGCCCACATAAACGCAGCTGTCGTCGCTTTTCATATTACCGTTGTTCTTGCTGTTATAAGGTGAGCCGCCGGTATAGATGCTGCCGGACCGCAGGGTCCATCCGCTTTTATCCGTTACCACGTGTGGCCCTGCATTACCCGTATTGAAATACCAGTTGCCATCCGGTCCTGCAAAGACTGCGTGGAGTGAATGGTCATGGTCCAGGCCACCGAAGCCTGTCAGGAAGATCTCTTTTTTATCCGGCTGATCGTCTCCGTTTTCATCTGTGTATACAATGATATTGGGAGAGCAGGATACCACTACTTTATTCCCGATCACGGCAATGCCAACAGGTGCTATCAGGTCCCTGTCCTGCACAAAAACCTTAGAAGTATCCGCACGGCCATCGCCATCCCTGTCTTCCATGATCATTACACGGTCTCCTTTTGCAAAATGCAGATGTCTTGTAGAATCGTTTCTGAAGTTGCGATAGTCTACTGCTTCCGTGACCCAGATCCTGCCTTTGATATCCACATCCATATTGGTGGGATTGTAGAACAGGGGGGATTCCGCCCATAGCGTTACTTCCAGGTCTTCCGGAAGATAGAGGTCCAGGCTTTTAACAATTTCTTTTGTAGGTTGCCTGCAGGCATAGGTACTGAGTAAGATTGCAGGCAGTATGCAATACATGATCTTCATAGCGTGGTTCGTTGTCTTTTTATAATCATTTCTCCCAACCGGTATCTTTTAACGCCGGATCGTTTTCTTTTTTCAGGA
>Ga0065704_10001225_pt1 | contig 12418 bp, 17 predicted proteins | sample SwiRhicommuniRL2_FD_59091 | JGI IMG/M metagenome (GOLD analysis project Ga0065704, IMG submission 59091) | Switchgrass rhizosphere bacterial communities from Rose Lake, Michigan, USA - RL2 v2 (version 2) | ecosystem: Host-associated > Plants > Roots > Rhizosphere > Soil | place: East Lansing, MI
CAATCGGTGATGATGAAGATTCGCATCTGGGTGATTTCATCGAGGATACCACCCTCGAGCTGCCGCTGGACTCTGCCACCACCGAGAGCCTGCGTGCTGCCACGCACGACGTTCTGGCTGGCCTGACCGCCCGTGAAGCAAAAGTACTGCGTATGCGTTTCGGTATCGATATGAATACCGACCACACGCTGGAAGAAGTGGGTAAACAGTTCGACGTTACCCGCGAACGTATCCGTCAGATCGAGGCGAAGGCGCTGCGTAAGCTGCGTCATCCAAGCCGCTCTGAAGTGCTGCGTAGCTTCCTGGACGACTAATCTGTCCTGACAGCAAAAACTCCCTGCGGGGAGTTTTTTTTGGGGATTTTCTACCGGGAGTACAAAAATTAGTAGGGGTGACCGCTTACATATGCAATTGTAAATGATATTTATTTTCATTATCATTTTTCTTTTCGTAAACTACTGTAAAGAAAAATTACATGAATTTCAATACATTAAAAAATCAATCCCTCTGTGCGCTCGCGATTTCCCTGGCACTTCACGCGGGTTCTGTTTTGGCAAAGGACTTCACGGAAGATCAGTTTACCTCTCAGCCGCTGGGTCACGGCGTTTACGAACTGGCTTATGACGCTGGACAAAAGGCAGTCTACGCGGCCTCTGCCCCCTCTTTCGAGAAAGACAAAACCGCCGGTGAAGTGTTCCAGCTTGCGGCCGATTCACTAAACGTTAATGAGCGCATTACTACCCAGCGCCGCCCGTTTGCGGTTTCACTGGATGATGCCAGTCATATCCTGTGGTTAGGCAACGCGCTTGATGGCTCACTGACACTGCTGGATACCCGCACCAACAAAGAAGTGAAAACCCTCCAGCTTGCGGATGCTGAGAATAAAGCACACGTCCGCGAAGTGGTTCTTGATAAGAAACACCACCGCCTGTATGTCTCCGGCATCGGCAGCGAAGGCAAAGGCGTGCTGTGGGTCGTCGACACGCAAAAACAGACGTTGCTGCTGACCCATAAACAGATGGATCCGGTCGGTTTTGCGGTCGATGAAGCAGGCGATAAAGTTTACGCTGTGACCGGCAAAGGCGAGCTAATTACCCTGGATGGCAAAACCTCTCAGGTTCTCTCCCGCGTAAAGGTTGACCCCGCGGAACCTAAACACTACTTCCTGAACATCGCGTTGAACACCGCCAAAGGCGTTGGTTTTATTGCGGATACCAACACCCGTGACGTGCTGGTTGTCCAGCTCGACTCCGGCAAAATTGTTCATCGCGTTCCAACACCGAACTCTATTGCCGCGGTCTACAACCCTGCGCGCGATGAAGTGTATGTTACCCATCGCAATGCCCGTCAGATAAGCGTTATCGATGCCAATACCTACAGCCTGAAACACACCGTCACAACGGCGGCGATGCCAAACAGCATGGTGCTTTCCCCTGACAACAAAACGCTGTTCGTCAGCGTGAAACAGGATGAAAAGGCCAACAAGGCTGACTATGTGCTCAAACTCGATTTAACCCCATTCTGAGGAGTGCGATGTGATGAACCAGACACGAACGGCGCTGGCGATGTCGCTCGCCCTCGCCACCCTTCCTGCGGCGGTTTTCGCCGAGGAAACTACCCCGGCAGATGAAGATCAGCTTGTCGTCACCGCTACCGGTTTCGCGCAGGAACGCCGCGAAGCACCGGCCACCATCTCTGTCGTCGGTGAAAAAGAGCTTAACACCCGGTCGAATCAGAACGTCACCGAGGCGCTTCGTGAGATGCCCGGCGTATTAGTGGGCAACGGTAACGGAAGCCTGGCCACGGGTGATGTGCAGATGCGCGGCATGGACTCGACCTATACCTCTTATATGGTGAACGGCATCAAACAGGGCACCCGCGAATCCCGCCCTTACGGGCACCACATCGGCACCGAAGCGGCCTTTTTACCTCCGCTTGCCGCTATCGAGCGCATTGAGGTGATCCGTGGGCCGATGTCCTCCCTGTATGGCTCTGACTCCATTGGCGGCGTGGTGAACGTCATCACCAAAAAAGGCTACAACCTGGATGCATGGACCGGCGTACTGGAAGATAACTACTTCCTGCAGGAGAAGAGCGAGTACGGCAACACCAACCAGACCAACGCTTTCCTGATGGGGCCGATTATTCCCGGCAAACTCGGGGTGAGCGTGGCGGCGGATTATCTGGACCGTCGCGATGACGACAGCCAGAACGATGAGCGCTTTGTGAAGCACCAGGCCGGGAATCTGGACGCGACCATCAACATGTCGCCGACCGATACCCAACTGTGGGATTTAAATGTCGTTAAAGGGCATCAGGAAAAATCACACAACGATAAAGCCTGGGAATGGGATTTTGACCGCGATGCTGCGTCGCTTTCTCAGCACGCCTGGTACGGCGACGATTTGCTGGAAGCGAAGAACTTCGTCAGCTACGAGAACGCCAAAACCGAATATCGCGTTCCGGGGATGAGTTCGCAGTTCATCAAACAGCGTAACTACGAGGCCAACAGCGCGAACACCTTCACGCTTGGCGATCACAAGCTGACGCTGGGGATTAACTTCACCCGCAACGAGCTGAACGACACCTTCGGTATTGCAGACAAGGAAGTACCGGGCGTCACGCCAGTCAGCAAAATCACGCGTAACGGCTGGGCGGTCTTCGCCGAGGACGCCTGGATGATGGTGCCGGACTTCACCCTCACCACCTCAGCACGTCTCGATCACGACAGCTATTTTGGCTACCACGTGACGCCAAAACTCTACGGTAACTGGACGATTGATGAAAGCTGGGCGCTGAAAGGTGGCGTCTCTGCGGGCTATAAAAAACCGGATCTGCGCCAGAACAACGAAGGCTTCACCAGCGTTTACGGTTCGTATCCTTATTCCTATATTGGCATCGGTAACAACGACCTTAAGCCCGAGCAGAGCGTCAACACCGAACTGGGCGTTTACTGGCAAGAGGACGCGCTGGCGCTGGATGCCACCGTGTTCTTCACCAAATTTAAAGACAAGATCAGCGACTACACCATCTGTACCGCAACAGCTACGCAGAAGTGTGTGTACAACGGCTATGAAGCGGAAGAGGTCTCCCAGTACTTCAACGTCAGCGACGCGGAAATTTATGGTCTGGAGCTGAACGGTGACTGGCAGGTCACGCCCGCGCTGAAGGCTAACGCGAACTACACCTATACGCACAGCGAGCAAAAGAGCGGTCAGTACAAGGGTGAAGCGCTGAACGAATTCCCGAGCAGCATGGCCAACCTCTCCCTGACGTGGAACGCGCTTAACGATCTTGAGCTGTGGACCAAAGCCAGCTGGCGCAGCAACACGCCGAACACCGGGAAATCGACATCGACAGAGGCCTATGCGCTGGTTGATTTAGGCGCACGCTACCATCTCAACAAGCGCATCACGCTGATGGCGGGGGTTTACAACCTGTTCGACGTGAACCCGATCTACAAAACGTCCTATAACCAGTCTTCCCTGCTGGAAGGACGCCGCTACAACATGGGCGCACGCTTCGAGTTCTGACAGTGGTGCCGGAGCCTCTGGCTCCGGCAGCTACAGCCCGCGCACCATCAGCGCCTCATCCAGTTCGCGATAGGCTTCAACCAGCTTATCCAGCGTTGCCCTGTTTAACCCGCTTGGGTTTGGCAGCACCCACACCTGCGTTACGCCGATGCNAATGCTCTGTTTACCCCACTGCGCCCCNCGCTGGCTGAATGCCTGCTCNTAAGCCTGCTTGCCGAGGATAGCCAGCGCAGCGGGCTGATAATCCTCTATCTTCTTGACCAGTTCCCGCCCGCCGCTGCGTAGTTCATGCAGATTGACCTCGGTTGCCTGCACCGTAGGACGCTCGACCAGCATGGTGATCCCACAGCGCGTATCCAGCAGGTGTTGCTCCTCTTCTGGCTTGAGTAGCCTGTCGGTAAAACCTGCCTGATAGATCACCTTCCAGAAGCGATTTCCCGGATGAGCGAAGTGAAAACCGGTGTGCGCCGAGGATTTCCCCGGGTTGATACCGCAAAATACTACCCGCAGGCCAGGGGCCAGAATGTCGTTAATCATCTTTACTCCCACTGATACGTCGTTATGGAAGTATAAAGGATTGATTATGCATTGTTTATAAAAACAGCAGGCAGGAGTGAATGGCTGGATTGCTGCGGGGAGTTACTTTATAATTCACCGCCACGGCCCCTTAGCTCAGTGGTTAGAGCAGGCGACTCATAATCGCTTGGTCGCTGGTTCAAGTCCAGCAGGGGCCACCAAATTTTAGCTGTAGAATCAAATGATTAAGCCACTCTCGCGAGTGGCTTTTTTGTTGCCGGGAATACGAGTGTCCCCTTTTTGTCCCCTGACGATCCCTTTCCGTTCGTAGTATCACGCTAGAACTCCCGGAGAATGGCATCCATAGAATAAAATTTTTTCGATTTTTCAGCGCAATGGCTGTAGGCCGCTTGCCATGCCTCCGGTTCATCAGCAAAAAGAGCCTCCCCTATCGGCCACCACTCAATGCCTTTTGAACCAAACTCTGAGTAACGAACATCCCATCCTTCACCGCGCGGCCATAAAACATATTTACTATCCGGCAGTCCGTTGGAAGGCATCCAGTCACAATCCTTAAGCTTTTCACCTCTGGCCATAAAGATAAAAACCGCGCCGTTGATTGATACTTTCCGCATTGCCCCTCCAAAAAATACTGTATGCATAACCAGTATTATAGTGTGCAACTTTTTCAGTTTGCTAGTACCTTTCTCTTTGCCCCTGCGCCGCGTCAGGCCTGGCTTCAGCTCTGGTAGAGTAAAGGCCGCCAGTAAATAAAAACGATCCATCCAACTCACATAAAATCAATATTTCCCATATTTTTCTGTTAGTTATATTTTCCGCTCGATCCTTCGCAGATCCATGAAAGTGAAAAACACTGAAATTATTTTCAATCTTTTCAGTTTTGGTTTTACGTAAAGCCGCCAGCACTGGCGCGGTCTGGCGGTCTGGTTTGTAGAAAAATAAAACTGAAAAAATTTTATGATCCAAAAACCGCAGGCGGGTGCGGTGTAGTGCCGTTTTCGTCAGAGAAAGGTTTAGTTTGTCATTCAATGCCGTTACCAGCACTGCACTGTGAGTTTGAACTGTATGAGGGATTGTGTGGTACGTGGCCCGGCTTCGTTGTGGTGGCTGTGGGTGTTCTATACAGTTTGGTGTTAGGCATAAAAAAACCTGCGTAACGCAGGTTTTTTACGTATTCGTTTATTATATTTTTTTTTGATTATTTGGATAACTAGGTTCGCAATCTTGATCATAAATCATTGGTCTTGTTCCTGATAAATATAAGCCATATGAATCCTCATCAATGATGAATAAGTCATATTCTTTATTATCAAGATGCCAAGCATAATTTTTTTTCTTACAAGCATCAATGCGTCCAATACTTTGAATGAAAAAATCCTTCAATGATACATTTCGTGAAGCCACATACTCTGGCGTATCTCTCATTTCGTAATCATATTCAGTAACTTTATTAACTATAATATGGCTTATTATCTTAGGGTTATGCCTATCTTGAAATAAATACTCAATTTCTTTAAGTCCTCCATATCCAATTTTGACGGATAAAACATCTCCATCTTCACCTCCAGGGATCAATTGAGGAGCGCCATATACTTTAACTAAATCATTTTTAGTCATACCCGGTCTAACAATAGAGTAACCTATTGGTAAAACATCACCCTTCATGAATAGAGATGAAAACGCCAATTCATTTAACCTTTTTAAATAGCCATCGCTTAAGCTTTTGTTTTTTTGAACTTCATTACTTAAGGACTTTATTTCATCACTAAATTTTTTCTTTTCGAGTTTATAGACAGAATCTTTCTCCGCAATGCGCTTTTGTAAACTTACCAATTCCTGCTTCAAGTCAAATATAGTATTTTTATCTTCTTTTTGATATACAGGCAATGCATAATTAAAAACAACAAAAAGTGTCGTTGATAAAACCGCAGCTCCTGCTACCACCACAGCTATTACTGGACTATTCTTCCAATCAGACATCTTGCCTCCCATAAAATTAGGGTTTTGATAAGCATCATTATATCTATTAATAAACTCGTTATCATTAAAAATGCGTAATTGTAAAGCACGATTGAAAACCATGACTATTAGTTGTCTCATTTATGACTAGAAGTAAGTAAGAGCAGACCATTTTGTTGAGTTTACTTGCCAATTACAGGTGAATACTTCCCAGCCAAGATATCGGCCTGCGTGCCCATGCCTTTGATGGCGTCAGCATTAATCGGCGTGCCTGTATTGCTGTGCGTGTGGCTTGCCGTTTGCTCTGCCAGCTCTTTCACCACGTCGAGTGTGTCGAGCATCAGCTGCGCCACGTTGATTGTGCCAGAGCCAATCCACACTACCGGGGCAATAATCTGCTGTTGTACTGCCGCCACGCTTTTACGTATCTGGCCAATTTTCTCGATCAGGTCTTTACCCGTTGTGACTGTCTGGCTCTCCTGTTCACCCAACGCCCCGGCAGAAAACAGGGTTTCAAGCTCCACAAGAAACGCATCGGTATGGTAGGCCATCGCCTTATACAGATTGACTAAATCCGGGTTCAGGTCAGCGATCAGGTATTCGTCATAGTCCGTATTCATCATGACGGCGCAGGAACCCGCGAACGGTTCAACCAGGCGCTTACCTTTCGGCAAGTGGTCACGCAGCTGCGGCATGAGGCGGACTTTGCTGCCCACCCATTTAAGAGGCGTTTTTACTGCCATGCTGCACCGCCTTTACTGCAAATGGCTGCGGCTTCCTCACGGATCAGCTCTACGATTTCGGCAGCACTTAAACCTTCGTTAGCGGCATACGCGGCCAGCTTATCCAGACGTGCAGAACACAGATCGGCGGAGGCCGCTTTACCTTCCTCAGTAGCTTTTGCCAGCATTGCCAGCAGGTCAGTACCGGATTGGTTGACGGGTAAAAACATGCGTGTTGTTTGCATTTTGGTTTCCTCAGGGCAAAAGAATCCCCGGCCACCGCAGGGATGGCCAAAAATTCAGGCAGTTAATTAGTGGAAAGAGACGGTAACGGGCGCGGCTGAGTAGCTCGGCGCGGGTATCTGGTGAAGCTCGTAAGTATTGCGCCACCACTCCTGGATCAGCGCTTTGACTTCCCCAGCGCCCAATGACCCGGCGATGTAATACATGGAACGAATACTGGCCAGCGCTTCAACCTGCTGGTACTGGCTTCCCGCTTCACGATAGACGCAGCACCAGTACGCAACATTCACGGCCAACCAGTGGCGTTTGTTTGTCATGTGCTCGGTGTCGTTAAAGAAAAACGGATGTAAGGCCACACGGCCATTTTTAACGGTGCTTTTCTCCAGAAAGAGAATGGCGTAATTGTGTGGAACACCCCACGCAGCCAGCTCCTGTCCCAGTTCTTTGGCGTTTACAGAGATAATGGACATTAATGATTCTCCTGCTGTTGCATCTTATGAACGATATGAGGCGCGATAATCATCTGCACGCCATTACTGCTGTGGATCGGATGTGCCTTTTTCACCTGGCGGTTAGCGCTGCGCTTTGAAAAATCGCTGTCGCTCAGACTCCCGAACCCTTCAAACGTCAGACGCGCCCTGGATATGCCCTGGCGCAGCTGAATCATTGCCCGGTAGTCCAAGCGTTCGAATAACTCTGACCAGTAGCATTTGCTCAGATGGGCTTTGAAAACGTCCATTCCGGAAGCAACAGCGGCCGCATGTAAAACAACCCCGCGCCATTCTGGTGTTAATTTGTCCCACCATTCGGCGGCGTCGCTTTTCTCACTCCAGTACTTACGGCGGATGTTGCCCAGCCATTTGAGGCCAATTTCCTGCTGCTTTTCGCTAATGGCCATGACGCCCCCTGATAATCCTGAACAAACCAAACCACCATGGACGACGAGACGAACGGGCATTGAATTTGTACTGGTGGCCAGGGTTCCAGCGTTGGCCGTTTGGCAGTTCAAGCCAACCAGTTGATCCGCTGGCCAGCTGCATGGCCGGAGATTCTTTTTTCAGGTAGGTAACGAAAGCTTTCATGGTTATCCCTCACATCATGCCGCTGGCGCTGGTAGTCACGATATCGACGGCAGCAGCAAGAACCGGCGCAGACTGGAGGCGGCTTTCAACGGTGTAAGCCAGAACGGAAAGGGAACGTATGGCATCACGGGCACGATCAAGAATTTGCGTTCGGCGCGCGGCGGTCATGTGCTCAGTTGATACAGCTTCCCCAGCGATCGCGCCCACATTTGCAGTGGCGCTCAACGCGCAAAATTGCATGTTGGCTTCAATGGCGTTATTGACCGGAACGGACGGAAGGCAGTTAATCTGTCCCAGCATCCCATCCAGCAAACGGGCATCTTCCGTGTAATCGGTGATAGCCAGTAGCTCGTCACAGGTCAGGCGATGTGGTTGAATCGGGTTCAACTTATTGCGGAGGATCTGCGGACGCATACCAACGGCAGCGGCTACATCTTCCAGATTGTGCGCCAGCGCAAACGCTCGGCAAGCTGCATCAAAGTGAGCATGTTTAGAGGTCTGATAATCAAACATTGTTAGCTCCGCTCTAATCCGTAGGATGAATTACGCGTTAAGCGAAATATTGCATTCGCTTAACGCCTGAACGGTTAAAGCTGCCATATTGATTTCTACACGGGCTTTTGGCTTATCCCCCTTTCCCCGAATAGGCAGACGACCATCGCGAACCATGTCACGGGCTGTGCCCATAGGCGTTCCAGTGATTCGGCAATATTCATCAATTGGCAGATATGGCGTGGGGATGGCGATTGTAATGTTAGGACGCATAAGGCAAACTCCTTTGTTCAGTAGAGCGCGGCAACGCTCGATAACTTTCGACTAAACCTACAACAAGGAGAAACTCTACTTCGACTAAGTGAAGAAATAAATAATATTTCGACTAAGTCGAGAGGGTTGTACTTATGAGTAAATTTCCTTTCGAGCAAATAGGGCACAGCAGTGAAGTGCTTGATCGCGTCATTGAAGCGTATGGTTTTACATCAAAGCTGCAGCTTGCAGACCATTTTGATATGGCTTCCAGTAGCCTTTCTGCAAGGTTCAAGCGGGGCATTTTTCCTGCGGATATGGTTGTTAGGTGTGTTGCAGAGACTGGTGCATCTTTAGAGTGGCTATCTACAGGTCATGGTAAAAAATTCGATGACGACTCATTAGACATCATGAAATTTGCTCGTAAAAAGTTAGTGGATGGCCAGCTTTTTGATTCAGGCTATGTCATGTTTGATAAGGTATTCTTCCGAGCTGGTGTACCATTGCCTTCTTCCCCTGTCTGCGTTCAAGACGAGAAAGCTCAATACATTCTTGATGAAAAGTACACAGAAGTTTTCGATGGGGAATGGCTAGTCAATATTGAAGGCAAAGCCAGCATCAGAACCCTGACGAGAATACCCGTTAAAAAAGTTCGTATTAGTGGTGTAGGAATGGCCTTTGATTGTGCACTTGATGATATCACCGTAATTGGCCGCGTAGTGATTGTAATCACTGAGGGGAATTGACATGTCTACAAAAAAAACAGAACCAGAAGCCGATTTAACTAAAGAGAAACCTAAAACATGTTTCATCATGATGCCAATCGCGGATCATCCTGAATATGAACCAGGTCATTTTAACCGAGTCTATCAGTACTTGATTAAACCAGCTTGTGCTAAAGCAGGTTATCAAGCAATAAGAGCAGATGATAGTAAAGCTTCAAACATGATTATGTTTGATATTCTAAAAAAAATTGTCGAGTGCGATATGGCAATATGTGATCTTAGTTCAAGGAATGCAAATGTTTTCTATGAATTGGGATTGCGGCAAGCATTTAATAAAAAGACCATTTTAATCACTGATAATTTATTACCCACACCATTCGATATATCAGCATTTCGTTATGTACCATATTCCCACACACTCCGCGTCGATACTGTTGATAGAGAGATTCCTGGTATCGTTAATATGTTGCGCGAAACGGAAAACCAGCCAGCAGATGATGTCAATTCAATAATAAAACTTTTGCAAATCCAACCATCTCAAGTTGAAAAAATAGATCTAAATAGAGAAGAAAGTGTAATATATGGTATGTTGTTAAACTTACAAAAACAGGTTTCAGAAATCAAGACGCAGGAATCAATCCCATATATCTTTAATGGCAACAACATGCCTCCAGATGTTTTCTTTAACCCAGAAGATTATTCTCAAACGAGGTTATCTTTACTTATTGAACATTTCCCAAGCATATATCGGAAATTGAATTATGAATATGACGGGAAAGAGATTGGGAAAATCAATCACATTAATAACAAAGCAATTGTATTTAATTACAAAGGACAGCTTACTGAATTTCCTAATACAGATGCCACCTTGAACGAAATAATGTCAGTTTGAATAAATGAGCATTCGTAAGAAAGATTCTAAATGGTTGTTAGATTTTTATCCTGAAGGGAAGCCTCAGGGTAAGTCAAGCAAGCGTATCCGCAAGACGTTCTCCACAAAAGGCGAAGCGCTTGCCTATCAAAATCACATCCTGGAAAATGTCCACGTTAAACCCTGGTTGGAAGGGAAAGAGGATCGACGTAAATTGCGCGACCTTGTATACCAGTGGTTTGATGAACACGGCGTTACGCTGGACGATGGCGAAAAACGCAAATCCACAATGGAATTTGCCTGTGAAAGCATGGGTGATCCGCTCGCCCATGAATTCGACGCAACCATGTTTTCCCTGTATCGGAAAAAGCGCCTTTCTGGTGAGATATCTCGGACATCTCGCGTCAAACAAGTTTCCCCCAGAACGATGAATCTTGAGCTGGCCTACTTCCGCGCGGTGTTTAATGAACTGAAGCGACTGGGGCATTGGAAACTTGATAACCCCCTAATAAATGTCCGCGCTTTCAAATCAGAAGAAGCCGAACTGGCATACCTTGAAGATGAAGAAATTACGCGGCTGTTGGAAGAGTGCATGAAAAGCCGGAACGCCAGTACATACTGGGTAGCCTGCCTTTGCTTGGTAACAGGAGCACGTTGGGATGAAGCGGAATCAATAACAACAAAACAAATAAAAAACCTGAAAGTCAGCTTTTTCAAAACGAAGGGGAACAGAAACAGAACTGTGCCGATCAGCCAGGAATTTTATGATTCGCTTCCCAAACCTGAAAAGCCTGGGCGTTACTTCAAATCGTGTTATTCGGCATTTCGCAAAGCAGTCGAACGAGCTGAACTTAACCTACCGGACGGCCAGCTTTCGCACGTTTTACGCCACACCTTTGCAAGTCATTTTATGATGAACGGAGGAAACATACTGGTGCTTAAAGATATTCTCGGCCATACCGATATAAAGATGACAATGCGTTATGCGCATTTCGCACCTAGCCATTTAGTTGAGGCTGTGCAACTCAATCCCTTGGAGCATAAAAAATGAGCACTTCCGATATCCTTGCAACTCTAAGTTTAATAATTTCCTGCGCGGCTTTTATTATGCCTTATTGGCGTGATCACAAGGCTAAGAACAAAGAAAGACGAAAGGAATTTCTTGAGATTTTTACTCGTTCACCATGGTCGAACGAGGGGGATGTACTCACAACTCCCAAAGCACATTACACATTAGATTTAAAAAAAGGAGACGGTCTTTCTAATGTCTATGGAACCCTATGGATCAACGTTGACGAACGATATTATGAATTTAGTGGTGATATTGACTCAAAAGGCGTCCTGAAAACCAAAATGAAAATGCCAATTGGAAAATGGGGAGCTTACATCGCAAAAGCAAAATTTAGCTACTCTGAAGAAACCGATAAAATCACATACATATTTGATGGTTTTATTGATAATAAGGAGATGGCTTCAGAAAATGATGTTTTAGACACCGTTCAGCAACTTTGGCGAGCTCCGACATCATAAATTGTCCCTTTTCTGTCCCCTCAGGACTCAAACATTCGATAACTTGCAGCATCATTCGTGCGGTAACTGTTTGTTTTACTTGTAAGTTATTGTTTTTTAATGGTGGTACATCGTTCTCATAATCGCTTGGTCGCTGGTTCAAGTCCAGCAGGGGCCACCAAATTTTAGCTGTAGAATCATATAATTAAGCCACTCTAGCGAGTGGCTTTTTTATTGGTTTTTTTCAACGGTCGGAAGCGAAGCCGCTAACCGTGAGCCAGCGAAGCCGTTCGCGCATTCCCAGCGTCTCCAGGGGTTGCGATCAGACGCTCCACGGACTCCATCGTCACGAACGTACAGCTGCAGTCAACATTGGTGCACTGGTGATAGCGCTCTTTGGTGTTTTCACTTAAATAGCGACTGGTACGCGCATGCGCGGAATGCTTGCACTTAGGACAATGAAACATGTACCCCTCCGTTTAATTCACATTTT
>Ga0065704_10071221_pt1 | contig 12396 bp, 12 predicted proteins | sample SwiRhicommuniRL2_FD_59091 | JGI IMG/M metagenome (GOLD analysis project Ga0065704, IMG submission 59091) | Switchgrass rhizosphere bacterial communities from Rose Lake, Michigan, USA - RL2 v2 (version 2) | ecosystem: Host-associated > Plants > Roots > Rhizosphere > Soil | place: East Lansing, MI
CCATGGCTCCGCAGGCGTTGCCAGCCGTTGAAGAGTCCCTGCCGGTTCAGGCGCACCACCTGGCGCTGCTGGATACGCTCAATACGCTGCTGACCCAGCAGAGCGAGCCGCCGATCATTGTTCGTCAGGTTGCTCTCGCTGCGTTTTATCCTCAATCCGTTTTCTCCGTATCCGCCTGGATTAGCCAGGTACAGGGCATTCGCGCCGGACCTCAACGCCTCAGCTAAATTAAACCTTTTCAATACCTTAATTTAACTGCCCATGATGGGGCGTTTGAGAATTTATTATGTTAATCAAATTACTAACTAAAGTTTTCGGTAGTCGTAACGATCGTACCCTGCGCCGCATGCGCAAAGCTGTCAGCGTCATCAACGGCCTTGAACCAGCAATGGAAAAACTCTCCGATGAAGAGCTGAAAGGCAAAACCGCCGAATTCCGTGCCCGTCTCGAAAAAGGCGAAACCGTTGAGAGCCTGATCCCGGAAGCCTTCGCCGTTGTCCGTGAAGCAAGTAAGCGCGTGTTCGGCATGCGTCACTTCGACGTGCAGCTGCTGGGTGGTATGGTCCTGAACGACCGCTGCATCGCCGAGATGCGTACCGGTGAAGGTAAAACCCTGACCGCAACCTTGCCTGCTTACCTTAACGCTCTGTCAGGTAAAGGCGTGCACGTCGTCACCGTCAACGACTATCTGGCGCAGCGTGACGCCGAAAACAACCGTCCACTGTTCGAATTCCTCGGCATGAGCGTCGGGATCAACATGTCAGGCCTGCCGGCACCGGCGAAACGCGAAGCCTACAACGCAGACATCACCTACGGTACCAACAACGAATACGGTTTTGACTACCTGCGCGATAACATGGCGTTTAGCCCGGAAGAGCGCGTTCAGCGTAAACTGCACTATGCGCTGGTGGATGAGGTGGACTCCATCCTGATTGATGAAGCCCGTACCCCGCTGATCATCTCCGGCCCGGCTGAAGACAGCTCCGAGATGTATCGCAAAGTCGACAAAATCATTCCACACCTGATCCGTCAGGAAAAAGAGGATTCCGACACCTTCCAGGGTGAAGGTCACTTCTCCGTGGACGAAAAAGCCCGTCAGGTGAACCTGACCGAGCGTGGTCTGGTCCAGATCGAAGAGCTGCTGGTTGCGCAGGGCATTATGGAAGAGGGTGAGTCACTCTACTCCCCGAGCAACATCATGCTGATGCACCACGTGACCGCAGCGCTGCGTGCGCACGTGCTCTTTACCCGTGACGTGGACTACATCGTTAAAGATGGCGAAGTCATTATCGTCGACGAACACACCGGCCGTACCATGCAGGGTCGCCGCTGGTCTGATGGTCTGCACCAGGCGGTGGAAGCCAAAGAAGGCGTGGATATTCAGAATGAAAACCAGACGCTGGCCTCTATTACCTTCCAGAACTACTTCCGTCTGTACGAGAAGCTGGCGGGGATGACCGGTACGGCGGATACCGAAGCCTTTGAATTCAGCTCTATCTACAAACTGGATACCGTGGTGGTCCCAACCAACCGTCCGATGATCCGTAAAGATATGCCGGACCTGGTCTACATGACCGAAGCGGAAAAAATTCAGGCTATCATCGAAGATATTCGCGACCGTACCGCCGCGGGCCAGCCGGTTCTGGTGGGCACCATCTCCATCGAAAAATCAGAAGTGGTCTCCGAAGAGCTGACTAAAGCCGGGATCAAACACAACGTTCTGAACGCCAAGTTCCACGCCAAAGAAGCGGATATCGTTGCCCAGGCGGGTTACCCGGCAGCCGTGACCATCGCCACCAACATGGCGGGACGTGGTACCGACATCATGCTGGGCGGTAGCTGGCAGGCAGAAGTGGCCGCGCTGGAAAACCCAACCCCGGAACAGATCGCGCAGATCAAAGCCGACTGGCAGGTTCGTCACGATGCCGTTCTGGCCGCGGGCGGTCTGCATATCATCGGTACTGAACGTCATGAATCTCGTCGTATCGACAACCAGCTGCGTGGTCGTGCGGGTCGCCAGGGTGATGCCGGTTCATCCCGCTTCTACCTGTCGATGGAAGATGCGCTGATGCGTATTTTCGCCTCTGACCGTGTGTCGGGCATGATGCGTAAGCTGGGCATGAAGCCGGGCGAAGCGATTGAGCACCCGTGGGTAACCAAAGCTATCGCCAACGCCCAGCGTAAAGTTGAAAGCCGTAACTTCGATATTCGTAAGCAGCTGCTTGAATATGATGATGTGGCCAACGACCAGCGTCGCGCGATCTACACCCAGCGTAACGAACTGCTGGACGTGTCCGACGTGAGCGAAACCATCAACAGCATCCGTGAAGACGTCTTCAAGGCGACCCTCGATGGTCACATTCCTCCGCAGTCCCTGGAGGAGATGTGGGATATCGAAGGCCTGCAGGCGCGTCTGAAAAACGACTTCGATCTGGACCTGCCGATTCAGGAGTGGCTGGATAAAGAGCCAGAGCTGCATGAAGAGACCCTGCGCGAGCGTATTTTTGCGACCGCCATTGAGGTATATCAGCGTAAAGAAGAAGTGGTCGGCGCTGAGATGATGCGTCACTTCGAGAAAGGCGTGATGCTGCAAACGCTGGACTCCCTGTGGAAAGAGCACCTGGCGGCGATGGACTATCTGCGTCAGGGCATCCACCTGCGCGGCTATGCACAAAAAGATCCGAAGCAGGAGTACAAGCGCGAATCCTTCGCCATGTTTGCCTCGATGCTGGAATCCCTGAAATATGAAGTGATCAGCACCCTGAGCAAGGTACAGGTGCGCATGCCGGAAGAAGTTGAAGAGATGGAGCAGCAGCGCCGCGAAGAGGCTGAACGTCTGGCCCAGATGCAGCAGCTCAGCCATCAGGACGACGAAGAAGCTGCCGCTGCCGCGATTGCTGCGCAGGCCGGTGAGCGTAAGGTTGGCCGTAACGATCCGTGCCCATGCGGTTCCGGTAAAAAATACAAACAGTGCCATGGCCGTCTGAGCTAAGCATTAAACCAACTGAAAAGGCGCAGATATCTGCGCCTTTTTTATGGAATCAAGACAATGAAAACACTGCAAATCGCTGTCGGGATCATTTGCAATTCCGATAACCAAATTTTTATTACCCAGCGTTCGGCGGACGCGCACATGGCGAATAAGTGGGAGTTCCCGGGCGGGAAGATTGAGTCTGGCGAAACGCCGGAGCAGGCGCTGATCCGCGAGCTTCAGGAAGAGGTAGGGATCACCCCACTCGGCGCGACGCTGTTCGATAAGCTCGAATATGCGTTTCCCGATCGCCATATCACCCTGTGGTTCTGGCTGGTGGAAAGCTGGGAAGGGGAGCCGTGGGGCAAAGAGGGGCAGCCTGGAAGCTGGGTTGCCCTGAGCGCGCTGGATGCCGACAAGTTCCCGCCGGCAAATGCGCCCGTCATTACCCGATTAGTGGGTAATCCGTAAGCCTGCCCAGCGAAGCGCCAGCATGCTATAACCGTTATTGCTGGTCTTCGCTCCAGTCATCGCTGTCGGAGAGCCCGCCTTCGCTTGGAATGCGTTTCTCTTCTGCGGCCCATTCACCGAGATCGATCAGCTGGCAACGTTTGCAGCAAAAAGGGCGAAAAGGACTCTGTTCGCCCCAGATGACAGGCTTCCCACAGGTGGGGCAGTTCACGGTGGTTACATCAGACATCATGACTCCTTAACAACACGCCAGCTCAAAGTCGAGACGTTCCGGCACCAGACCATGCTCACTGTCGAGCGGCATAAAACGAATCGCAAAGCGGCTCTTGTGACCTGAAATTTGCGGATAAAGCTGATCGGCAAGGGTTAGCTGCAGGCGCAGCAGATCGGCATCCTCACCGTTATCCTGATAAAAACCGTTCAGGCTGGTCTGCTTGCGGAACGGTGCGGAGTTGCGGATCAAATCGAGGATCAGCGACAGCGCCTGGGTCAGCGGCTCAAGGCTGCTGAGCCAGCTTTGTACCTGCACATCGCGCTGTTCCTGGGGCATATGCAGCCAGATATGCAGGGTCGGCAAATCGAAACTGCAGCAGCCGCCAGGAATGCTCAGGCGCTGACGCACCAGTGCTACCAGGCGATCTTCCCGCAAAAACTGGCCGATACGCGGTGCAGCCATCAATACCGTGCTGTTGTGTTTCAACTGCTGACGCAGGCTGTCGATACGGCTGTTATCCACGCCCGGCACTTCGGCCCAGGCCTGTAATTTACGCTGCTGACGCTCCAGCTCTTTCAGTAAATCAGTACGAACTTCGCCACGCTCTAACACATCCAGCAGGTCGCCTACGTTACGGAAAAAATGCAGCGCTGTGGTGTGGTCGTGTACCGGCAGGAGGCCTGAAAGCTGCTGAATTAAAAACTCAATGCGCAGCCAGGTACGCATTTTTTCATTGAGGGGATGCTCAAAAAGAACGTGGGTGTGCATTAGGCTTTTTCCTGTAAAACGGCCTGCGCCAGGTAGTACTGATGCAGGCGGGCAACATCGGAGGCAATGGCATCCGGTGCGCCGTCATTATTAATAACATCATCCGCGACGGCAAGGCGCGCTTCACGCGTGGCCTGCGCGGCAAGAATTTGTTCGGCATGTTCGCGCGGAACATTATCGCGGGCGATGGTGCGTTGAATTTGGGTTGCCACAGAGACGTCTACCACCAGCACCCGGTCAGCTTTGTCGTGGAGCTTATTTTCCACCAGAAGCGGTACGACCCAGAGGACATAGGGTGAGGTCGCCTGCGATATCTGCTTCTGCGTTTCCTGCTGGATCAGCGGATGCAGCAGGGCGTTAAGCCAGGCTTTTTCTTCAGGATGCGAGAAAATGCGTTCGCGCAATAACCGGCGGTTAAGGGTTCCGTCAGGCGCGATAATATCGCGGCCGAAGTGTTCTGCGATAGCGTGTAATGCGGGTGTACCTGGCTCTACCACCTGGCGGGCAATGATGTCGGCATCAATAATCGTGACACCCAGACGAGAGAAGGCGTCGGCCACAGTGCTTTTGCCACTGCCAATGCCTCCCGTTAATGCAACGATGTACCCCATTAATTAAAATCCTGGGAAATATTCATTATTGATATCAATTGCTTAAGATTTAATCTTTTAACAGCAAAGGTTAAGCTCTGCTTACGGACTTTTTACCAGGTAAATTTATAGGATTGTAGCGTAAAAAAAGTGATTTTCGCAGTCTTGCGCAACAGGTATTAGTGCGTATGATAGCGTCACTGGAGTTGTGTGTTTCGTTTTTCGACATTTACCCCAGTACCCCAGGAATCCGCAAATGCGTATCGAAGAAGATCTGAAGTTAGGTTTCAAAGACGTTCTTATCCGCCCTAAACGTTCTACTCTGAAAAGTCGCTCTGACGTTGAACTCGAACGTGAATTTACCTTTAAGCATTCCGGTCAGACCTGGTCTGGCGTACCTGTAATCGCCGCTAACATGGATACGGTTGGGACTTTTGCAATGGCAAAAGCGCTGGCTTCCTTCGACATTCTGACTGCGGTGCACAAACACTATAGCATCGAAGAGTGGAATGAATTTGCAGGCTCCGTATCTGAAACCGTTCTCAAGCATGTGATGGTTTCCACCGGCACCTCCGATGCCGATTTCGAAAAAACGAAACAGATCCTTATTGCTAACCCAAACCTGAACTTCATCTGTATTGATGTCGCGAATGGTTACTCCGAGCATTTCGTGCAGTTCGTCAGCAAAGCGCGCCAGGCCTGGCCGACCAAAACCATTATTGCAGGTAACGTGGTTACCGGTGAAATGTGTGAAGAGCTGATCCTGTCCGGGGCAGACATTGTGAAAGTGGGCATTGGCCCGGGCTCTGTCTGCACCACCCGCGTGAAAACCGGTGTTGGCTATCCCCAGCTCTCTGCGGTGATCGAGTGCGCTGACGCCGCTCACGGCCTCGGCGGCCAGATCATCAGCGACGGCGGTTGCACCACGCCGGGTGACGTAGCGAAAGCCTTTGGCGGCGGCGCAGACTTCGTGATGCTTGGCGGAATGCTGGCTGGTCACGAAGAGAGCGGCGGTACCGTGGTTGATGAAAACGGTGAAAAATTCATGCTGTTCTACGGCATGAGCTCTGAATCCGCGATGAACCGTCACGTGGGCGGTGTTGCGCAGTATCGTGCGGCAGAAGGTAAAACCGTTAAGCTGCCACTGCGTGGCCCGGTTGAGAATACCGCGCGTGATATCCTGGGTGGCCTGCGCTCTGCATGCACCTATGTGGGCGCATCCCGTCTGAAAGAGCTGACCAAGCGCACCACCTTTATCCGCGTTCAGGAACAGGAAAACCGCGTTTTCAACAGCCTGTAATGCTCTCTCGCTGGCGCGTTTCGCGCCAGCGTTATCCCGCACTCATCGCATCCCCCAGGTGAAAAATCGGCAGATACATCGCGACCACCAGCGTGCCGATGATTAATCCCGTCACAATCAGCAGCAGCGGCTCCAGCAGCGAGGCCAGATTGTCGGCTTGCTGAAAAGTCTGTTCATTATGATGCTGCGCCAGATTACTTAACATCGTATCCAGCGACCCCGACGCTTCGCCAGTGCGCACGAGCTGAATGCACAGCGGTGTAAAGATCTCTGCTTCACTCAGGGCAGACCAGACAGGCGCCCCCTGCATGATGCGCTGGCGTATCGTCTGTAGTTTCTCCTGCCAGAAGGGGCACGTCAGCGTCTCTTCCGTACTTTCCAGTCCCTGGATAAAGGCGATGCCTGACTGCTGCGTGAGCGACAGAACGGTAAAGATCTGGCTGAGCTTTTGTCCACGCACCAGCGGTCCCACCACCGGACTGTTCAGCAGCAGGCGCTGCGTGGCGCGTTGCCATCGCCGGTTACGGCGAACAAACATCAGGCCAGACGCCGCTGCCAACAGACAGAGTATCAGCCCGGCCCCCCGTTCCTGAAGTGCGTCTGCCAGCGCCATCACCGCCCGGGTCAGCGCCGGTAAGGGGGTGTTGAAGGTTTTGTAGATCGCGGCAAACTCCGGCAGCACCAGGGTCACCATCGCCAGTACCACGGCGAAGGCCAGGGTGAGAATAATCACCGGATAGCGCAGCGCCTTTTTCACCTTCGCTCCGAGCTGTTGCTGCGTTTTTTGCTGCCGGGCCAGCTGATGACAACATTCATCGAGCTTGCCGGTCAGCTCCCCGGTTTTCATCATCGAAATATAGAGGGGAGGGAAGACGTGCGGCCACTTTTTCAGCGCATCTGAAAAGGCACACCCGGCGCTGAGATCGTCAGCTACGCTTTGCAACAGCGCCTGCCATTGCCGGATAGGGTGCTGCTGGGCCAGAAGGGCCAGACCTGCTGAGAGCGTTAAGCCTGCCTGCAGCAGCGTCGCCAGCTGGTGAATCGCCTCGTAGCGATGCTGTGCCTGCCAGCGCGTCTGTAACAGGCTTCGTTTGAGTTCCAGGGGGAAAAGATCCCGACCCAACAGGAGGTTCCACGCCGTCTGTTTGTCGGGAGCCCAGATCGCGCCTGTCTGCTGTTCCCCCTGCTGGCTGAGCGCCCGCCAGCGCCAGAGTTCATTACCTGCCATCTGATTCGCCCAGCATCTGCACCAGCTCCCCGAGCGTGGTGTGTCCTTGTTCTACCGCCATGCAGCCGTGCTCAAACAGGGTGATCATGCCCGTCTGCCGGGCCAGTTTTTCAATATCCTCCACCGATGCTCCACCAGCGATGGCCGTGCGCAGTTCCCGGGTGATCACCATCACCTCGAAGATCGCCACCCGGCCATAAAATCCGTGATAGCAGCGGTCACAGCCTACGGGCTGCCAGTGCGGCAACGGCCGGGGCCACAGCGCCTGGGGTAAGGGTGCGTCCCGGCGCACTTCGGTACGGCAGTGTGGACAGAGTCGACGCACCAGCCGCTGAGCGATCACCAGAGACAGCGCCGACGAGATCATCCAGCGCGCCACGCCCATCTGCTGCAGGCGCACCAGCGTCTCTGCGGTAGAGTTGGTATGCAGCGTCGACAGCACCAGATGCCCGGTCTGGGCGGCGTTGATGGCGATCTCCGCCGTTTCGCCATCGCGTATTTCACCCACCATGATGATGTCGGGGTCCTGGCGCAAAAACGCCCGCAGCACGCTCTGGAAGGTTAACCCCGCCCGGGGGTTAATGGGGGTCTGATTCAGCCCATCCAGCGGGATTTCGACCGGATCTTCTACGCTGCAGATGTTCACTTCTGGCGTGTTCCGGGCCTGCAAGGCGCTGTAAAGGGTAACGGTTTTGCCGCTGCCGGTGGGGCCGGTCACCAGAATCAGCCCCTGGGATTTGTGCAGCGCGCTGGCGAACAGCCGTTGCTGGGTTTCGCTCATCCCCAGTTGTTCAAGCTGCAGCGCCTGTTGCTCCTGTTGCAGAAGCCGCAGGACGATTTTTTCGCCGCTGCGACAGGGAAGCGTGGCAATACGAAACGAAACGGGGGAGCCCGAAAGTTCGACCGTGAATTGCCCGTCCTGGGGTAAGCGACGCTCGGCGATATCGAGATTGCCCAGCACCTTCAGCCTGGCGATAAGCGAGGTGCCAAGTTCAGCGGAGAGCGGTTGCTGCGGATAGAGCACGCCGTCAATGCGTAACCGGATCTGCCAGCTTTCGTCGGCGGGCTCAATATGAATATCCGACGCCCGCTGGCTCAGCGCCTGGGTCAGGGTGTGGTTAAGAATGTCGATGGCGGAACGCGTCGAGCTGGTGACCACGGGCAGATGCGCCTCCGACGTGGCCTGCTGGTGCTTTTCCATGCGCTCGGCGGTCCAGCATTCGATATCGATTCTTTTTTGCGTCGCAAAACGTAACGCCTCCAGTAGGTCGGGCGGCGGGTTGCCGACCACTGCAATATTGATTCTCTCCGGGGCGCAGGTCAGCAGGAGGGCGTTGTGACGCCGACACAGGGCCGTTAAGCGCTCGGCGTTCATTACTCGCTCTCCTGCGCAGCCGTAAAGCGGAACACCTCTTCGCAGGCCTGCTTCAGCGCGCTGTCTTCCGCCACGGTGCAGAGTCGCTTCCAGCCGGTAATGCCGTTGCCGTTATCCCACTGTGGGGTCATCACCACCTCGAGACCGTTAAGGCTCTCCTGGCCGGTCAGGGTGACGGCACCTTTGGCGACGCTCATCCCGGAGACATAGCGGCTGGTTGCCGGGGAGGGGATACCATTAACACCCGCATCGCAGCTCTCTGTCCCGCCATGATCGAGAGCGCAGAGTTCGACTGCGGTGCGGTAGGGCATAAAAGTTTGTAGCATGTCGGTGAGGGCGGCTTTTCGCAGGTAGTTCTGGTAAGCCGGAATGCCAATCGCGCTGAGGATGGCCACGATGCCTATAACTACCATTAACTCAATGAGGTTAAATCCTTTTTGTCTTTCCATGGGTCGCTCCTTATGTTGATGCACGCTACTGTGGCAGCAGGGCAGACCAGGGGCGAGAGGCAAAAATCGATTCGTGAAGCGTGATTCAGCGGGATGTGCAGTCGTTACAGAACAGTGCAGAAGCTTTGCGGGGCGGGTCGTAAATCGGGTTTGCCCGGCCTGTATAGACCGGGCTTTTTGTCACTTAGCGAAAGCGCATCGACAGGTCGAGGGCGCGAATGTGTTTGGTCAGCGCGCCAACGGAGATGAAATCGACGCCGGTTTCGGCAAATTCGCGCAGAGTTTCGTGCGTCACGTTGCCGGAGACCTCGAGGCGAGCCTGGCCGTTGGTGCGTTTCACCGCCTCACGCATCTCTTCAGTTTTGAAGTTATCCAGCATGATGATGTCGGCCCCGGCTTTTAGCGCATCGTCCAGCTCCTGCAGGTTCTCCACTTCCACTTCCACCGGCACATCCGGATGCAGCCAGAAGGCTTTGTCCACCGCCTGACGTACGGAGCCGGAGGCGATAATGTGGTTTTCTTTAATCAGGAACGCATCGGATAACCCCAGACGGTGGTTGGCACCGCCGCCGCACAGCACGGCATATTTCAGGGCGGTACGCAGGCCGGGCAGCGTTTTGCGCGTGTCCAGCAGCTGGGTATTTGTCCCTTCCAGCAGATCGACATAGCGGCGAGCTTCGCTGGCGACGCCGGAGAGCGTCTGGACAAAGTTCAGCGCGGTGCGTTCACCGGTCAGCAGGACGCGCGATGAGCCCTCGAGTTCAAACAGCGGCTGGTTAGCAGTGATGCTGTCGCCATCGTCGACATGCCACGTCACCTTCACACCGTCACCGGCCAGCTGGATAAAGACCTCTTCCACCCAACGTTTACCACAGAAAACACCGTCCTCACGGGTGATCACGACCGCGTGGGAGCGGGCATCTTCCGCCAGCAGCTGAGCGGTAATGTCGTTGTCAGCATTGACGTCTCCACCCAGATCTTCACGCAGCGCATTGGCGACGCTTACTGGAATATCGAGATTTATACGCTCCAGCAGTACGTTACGTCTGTGGTCGGGGTTGTAGCGGCGAGGCGGCATGTTAAAACTCCAAATTGGTAACGAATCATAAGATTGAAACATGCTACTCTGAACCGGGAATCAGCACCATATATAAGGAGATCCTGCATGCACTCAGAACATGGCTGGCTGGCAGATGCTCGGCGTGTTCCTTCGCCACACCACGATTGCCGCCCGGAGGACGAGATCCCGTCGCTGCTGGTAGTGCATAACATCAGCCTGCCGCCTGGCGAATTTGGCGGTCCGTGGATTGACGCGCTATTCACCGGGACAATCGATCCCGATGCTCACCCCTTTTTTGCGGAGATCGCCCACCTGCGCGTTTCTGCCCATTGTCTGATTCGCCGTGACGGTGAAATCGTCCAGTATGTTCCCTTTGATAAACGTGCCTGGCATGCGGGCGTTTCTCAGTATCAGGGGCGCGAACGTTGCAATGATTTCTCTATTGGCATCGAGCTGGAAGGGACGGATACGCTGCCTTACACCGATGCGCAGTATCAGCAGCTGGCCGCGGTGACGCGCACCCTTATCCGCCTCTACCCGGCTATTGCCCGTAATGTGACCGGACACAGCGATATTGCCCCGCAGCGCAAGACCGACCCTGGCCCGGCGTTTGACTGGCAACGCTTTAACACACTGCTTACCGCCCTGTCAGATAAGGAGATGACATGACGTTATTTACCATGCTGCTGGTGATGATCGCTGAGCGTTTGTTCAAGCTGGGCGAACACTGGCATCTGGATCACCGGATGGAAGTGCTGTTTCGTCGCATCCGCCATTTTTCCATGATCCGCACCCTGCTGATGACGGCGGGGGTGATGCTTGTGGTGTTTCTGCTGCTGCGGTCGCTGTATGGCCTGTTCTTTAATGTGCCGCTGCTGGTGGTGTGGATCCTGCTCGGGGTCCTCTGCATTGGCGCGGGCAAGGTGCGTCTGCACTACCATGCGTATCTGAAGGCGGCAACCAACAATGATGCCCATGCCCGCGGGGCGATGGCCAGCGAGCTGACGCTGATCCACGGCGTCCCGCCGGAGTGCAACGAGCGCGAGTTTTTACGCGAACTGCAGAACGCGCTGCTGTGGATTAACTACCGTTTCTACCTGGCCCCGCTGTTCTGGTTTGTGGTGGGCGGCGCATGGGGGCCGGTGCTGCTGATGGGCTATGCGTTTTTACGCGCCTGGCAGAGCTGGCTGGCGCGCTACCTGACGCCACATGAGCGGTTGCTGTCCGGGATCGACGCCATTCTGCACGTGCTAGACTGGCTGCCGGTGCGGCTGTTCGGGGTGGTGTATGCCCTGATCGGGCATGGTGAGAAAGCCTTACCAGCATGGTTCGCCTCGCTGGGGGATCGCCATACCTCGCAGTACCTCGTATTAACGCGTCTGGCGCAGTTCTCGCTGGCGCGTGAGCCGCACACCGATAAGATCGAAACGCCGAAAGCGGCGGTTTCAATGGCCAAGAAAACCTCTTTTGTGGTGGTGGTGATTGTGGCGCTGCTGACGATTTACGGCACGCTGATCTAAACCCGCGTGCCGCAGGTCTTACACTGTATCCGCTGACGGGATGCCAAAATCAGGCATCCCGTTTTCATTCCAGCGAACCCGCTTCAGACGGGTGTGGCGGTTTGGATCGTAGAGGGGGTCGCCCTCGATTTCGGTGTAATTGCGCGCATGGTAAATCAGCACGTCTTCGCCGTCCGGCGTCCGGGTGAAGCTGTTATGCCCCGGTCCATACTGGCGATTTTCATAGCTGGTGGTGAATACCGGCTGCGGTGATTTATGCCAGTTTGCCGGATTCTGCGGGTCGGCATTCAGATCGATCCACAGCAGCCCCATGCAGTAGTTTTCATCGGTAGCGCTGGCGGAGTAGCTGACAAACAACCGCTCGCCGTGGAACAGCACCGCCGGGCCTTCGTTTACCCAGAACCCGCGACACTCCCAGTCATACTCCGGTTTGCTGAGCATTACCGGCTC
>Ga0065704_10071222_pt1 | contig 12394 bp, 20 predicted proteins | sample SwiRhicommuniRL2_FD_59091 | JGI IMG/M metagenome (GOLD analysis project Ga0065704, IMG submission 59091) | Switchgrass rhizosphere bacterial communities from Rose Lake, Michigan, USA - RL2 v2 (version 2) | ecosystem: Host-associated > Plants > Roots > Rhizosphere > Soil | place: East Lansing, MI
CAGTGCTTCCATGTCGTGCTGCGCCAGCAGCGCCAGCGGGTTGGCGCTGGTCGCTGGCGGGACGGCTGGGCACTGCTGTTTCAGGTTCGCCGGCAGGTCCGGGGGCGGCGGTGCTGGCGGCGGGCTCGGTAATGGCTTTGTTCCAGTGGCGCAGGAAGTCATCGCCAAGATCGCTATCACGCAGATCAGGGCGCGCCGCCGCCAGCTTGGCAAGGTCGGCCCGTAACGTTTGCCCGAGTGTTTGGATTGCCTTCTTGTCATCTTCCCGCCCCTGTGAGATTTCATTGAGTTTCTTCACCGCTGTGTCGAAGGCGATAGCTTGATCAACGCTTGCTTGGCGTTGCTGTTTGGCGATGTCCGCCCATGCCTGGGCATCCACACGCAGAGAGCGGTTCTCCTGGGCGGCATGGCTGTTGGAAGTGACCTTCCAAGCAACGAATCCGCCCAGCGCGGAACCAACGATCAGCGCTACGGCCACGGCAATCAGAACCGGCTTGAGTGCAACGGCAAGGAAGTCGCGGCTGCTCAGTTGCATACGGCAGTCCCCGGCCAGCCCGCCGCGATGTAGGCAGGTTCAAGCGTCAGTAGGATGCGGCGCGGATAGTTGATGTTTTCGTGGTGCGCGGCAGGCCCACGACTGCGAAAGCGCTCGACGCTGCGCCAATCGTTGGCATCGCCGCGACCGGCTACCGTCAGCCCGCGCTCCCGCATCAACCAGGTCTCCCCGCCGTTGTACCCGCGCATGGCGAAGTTCCAGCGGCTGCATTCGCTTAGCCGCGTCCAGCCAATGGGCTGCACACGATCCAGCAGCCATTTGTCGTACAGCGCAGCTGCGTGGATCGACTGCATCGGGTCCCAGGGATCGAAGTCACCCAGCTGCTTGGGGAACACCTGGGCAATCCAACGCGCCGTGTCTGGCATGAACTGCGCTAAGCCCTGGGCACCAACACCAGGCGAAACGGCGCGTGGCTTCCATGCGCTTTCCTGATGCAGCTGCGCTGCCAGCCTCGCTGCCGAACCATTGACGCCCCACACGTCTGCGGCAACTTGCTCGACGCGGTGGCGATACAGCGCGCTGGCCTCGGGAATGGCGACACGTTGGGCAGGCTTCGTCGGTTCCGCCGCCAGGGCTGGGTTGTTGAACAAGCCCCATACCAGCCCAGCGAAGAGAAGCGCCAACACCAGGATGGCTGCGATGGCTTCGCGCGGGTCACGGCCGAACTGGGTCCAGAAGCTGGCCCAGAGCTGGCCCACGCCTTTGAAGGATGAGGGGCCGTTCATCCGATCAGCCCCGCGCCAATGATGCAGGCCGCAATGATCGTGGCCCGCCGCGTCTGCGACATGCCGCGTTCGATTCCTTCCTGGTAACGCGGATCGGCACCCCGGAAAGCACCAAGGTCCACGAAGTAGCCAACGGCCGCGCCGCCCAGCAACTTCGACATGAACCATACGTACGGGCCGAGCTTCACCGGATTGATGGCAACCACGATTGCCAGCAGCATCAGAGAAAGCAGCAACCACACCCATGCATGACCGATTCGGTCGAGCAGGCTGGTCACCGGTTGGAACAGGCGGGATGCCTTGTTGAGCAGCGGTTCGTTCATAAGTCCCTCGTTAGAGGCCGGCAGCAACAGGGGGAATCTGTTGCTGCCGGCAAAGCAGGCCGCCGTGCCTGCGTAAGGGACTTTGCGCGCGCGCGCGAATCAGTTGGGACTGACGGGCGTCAGTAACGAAAAAGCCCCGCTCTTGGCGGGGCTAGGAGGATGTCCTAAGTTTCGAACCGAGGCGTTAGCGTCGAATCGTCATCCTACTCGATGCTGCCGAATGAAAGGCCCGTGACCACGCCCTTCGTGACGACACAAACAGCTTCCGAGTCGATCATGGCACCGAAGTCATTCTGAAGGAGAAGCCCTTTGCCGCGTCCCCAGTTGACTGAAAAATCCTCACCGGCAGGGAGATAGCTTGCCGCAACAACGTTGCCAGGCGGAATCTTCGCACTAGTGGGATTCTTTACGGCATTCAGAAGCGCAGTTCGGCAAAGCGCCTGGGCTTCCTGTTCGGGCGACTGTGTGCAGCCAACCAAAGCCAATGCGGCGCAGAAAAGTAAAATCCGTTTCATCCTTGTTCCCCTTCGAATAGCTGTAGTTGGACCTTATTGCGATGCAGGTGGTACTGCTGCCGGAGAATCCGCCAGACGTGTCGTTCCGTAAGCCGGAACTCTGCAGCCAGCGCCGGGATGTTACCCCGGCGCGAGCGACGATAGATATTCGCATCGCGCAACGCTGTTTGCAGTGCGTCACCTCGGGGCAGATACCACTGACGGCCACCACCAAAATCTGCCAAGGCAACCATGCCGGCCCGTGCCAACTCAAACGCCACGTCCTCGGCATACCCTGCCTCTATGTAGGCACTTTCCACCACCTCGATAGCCCGTACCAACTCGCGCGGCCAACGTTCCTTGGGCAGATCATCCAAATCGGCCGACATCAGCCCCCGCGCATCGATGGGAAGATCGGGAATTAGGTCCGGCTGGTCAACCATTGGAGCCTCCAAACTTGGTAAACGCCTCCTGGCGCTGTGCTGTGGCTTCCTCGGCCGTGATCTGATCCATACGTTCTAGGTGGTCGATGTAGGCCAGTTGGGTATCAAGCTTCGATTCCTGATGCGGCGACGACGAAACGCCTGTGGCTTGGCTCAGATGGCGACCGGTCCGGGCTTCGGTTTCCCGCTGCCGTTCCTGCTGCGCATCAAACTTGTCCGCTAGGCCATAGACCACGGCACGTAGGTAGCCATGCGACTCCAGCGGCAGGACCAGGCTGGAACGCTGGGTAAGCATCGTGTCCATACCAGCAGCCCAATGCGATGGCGTTGCGGGCCTGCGAATGGAGCTGCGTTCGTCCTTGCAGACAGTGCCCATGGTGACCAGGTCAGCGACCTCTTGGGCGAGCTTCACCGCGCGAGCCAGCCGCAGCCCCTGCTTGACCGGCTTAAACAGCCCCAGGTAGGACAAAAGCACCTTACCCAACTCGGGGCCGAGGCCGGCCGCGATCATGGCCAGGCGCTTACCATCCTCTTCAACGAACATGGCGCTTATGTGTGCCTGTGCACCACATTCTGGGCAGGTCGCGCGCATCAGGCTTTACCCCGCCTGTTTGCGTCGATCTGCAGCGCCGCGATGAGCTTGTGGAGCTGATCATGGTCAAGCCATTCCAAGCGCTCCACCTTGAACATCCGCTTGGCCGTCGCCCGCGCGTATTCCCACTGTCTGCCCGAATCGGCCAGCAGCGCTTCAACCTTGCGCATCATCGGAACCTTGTCGGTTTCTTCAGGCCGACCAGGGAAAGACGCTTTGCCGTTGGCCCGCTTCTTGTCCACAAAGCCCTTTTCAATCAACGCGGCGATGACGCGTTCGCGTTCGCCATCCGTCATATCCGCTGCGGAGTTTTTGCCCGTGGTGTTCCAGTAGAGGATTCGGCGGGTCTCTTCATCCATGCCCAACTGTGCGGCCGCGATATGGATCTTGGCCAACTGAGGGCCGCGTGGACTTTTGCGAGAGGTCATCACTTGGAGTCCTCGGCGGCCTGGGGCTGCTCAAAGCCCACGCGGACCAGCTCAATGCTGGAGCACGTCTTTGCCCAGGTCTTGCGGGCGGATTCGGCGCTTGGGAAAAAGCAGTTGTGCCGCAGAATGGTTCCTTTCTTTATGATCTTTGCCGCCTCGCGTTTACCCCAATCCTTAACCCAGCGCGCACGCTCCTTTGGCGTGTAAACGCAGATTGTCTGCGCGCGATAGAACTTCGCGCCAATTGCGCTTTCGGCGTTGAGGTTCTCGCCCTTAACGAAGCCGTCGATGTAAGCGACGATTCCATACGTGAGCCCTTTGGCCTTCTTGACGACACGCAGTTTCACGTCGTGGCCATCGATCCGGAAGTCAGCGCCACCACCGAAGGGGTGCGCAAGCGACTCGGCCACCTTTGCCCATTGTTCTTTGGTGACCACGGTCAGCCCTCCACCTTGCTCAGCTTGAATACCTGCTCCAGCAACAAGAACAGGCGGCGGATTTCGCCGCTGGATAGAGCAAAGCGGGCATCTAGCTCGGCGCGGCGTCCTTCTTCATCAATGTCCTGCAGCTGATCCAGAGCGCCGTCCAAGAACTTCAGCTGGCGGACAATCAGGTCATCGCCAAGAACAAAAGACAGGCTATCGTCGAAGACCAGAGCCAGCTGGGTGACCTGCTTTCCAGCATCCAGGTGGTTGGCGATTTCCTCGGCCCCAAGCTCCTGATGCTTTGCCCGCAGTACCGCACCACCCTCGGCGGGGTCTTTCAGCTCACAGGCTTCGCCCAGGCTCAGCCCTATTGGCATGGGCTCGCCTGCAAGCCAGGCTGTCAGGATCGCGCGCGGCGCAACCTCGGCATTAAGGGGCATAGCAGGGAAGCTGCCCAGCATCCCGCGGATGTCGCTCATTACGTTCTCACCGCTTTTGCGGCTTGAAGTGTCTACGGCGACATAGCCGTGCTGCAGGTCCACGTAAGCATCTGTACGGGACAACTTGACGAAAGCACGTGGCAGCAGCTCGTGCAGCACATCATCCTTCAGGCGCTTGCGTTCGCGTCCGCCCGGCTTGCGCCCCTCGTTTTGTTCTAGCGCTTCCAGGCGAGCGGCCAAGGTTTCGTTGATCACAGTCGCCGGGAGGATCTTGTCCTGGCCGCCAATCGTCAGCCAAAGCACCTTGCTGACGGTGTGGGAGAGCAGGCTCCTTTCCTCGCGGCCGAACGGGGACACAAAGCCACGCGACGACATTTCGAGAGCGCCGACTGGCTTCAACGCCACCAGTGGCAGGAGCTCGTCCACGGCAGAGAAGTCTATGGTGGCGGGGAATCGGAAAAAGGTGAGGTTCTTGGGGAACATAGTCAGTGCTTCCGGTTGCTGGTGACGGCGCGTTCTTGGCTAACGCTGTGCAACACCTTCAGGGTTGCCGAAAAGATGGCGTTGGCTTCGGCCATGCCCATGCGCCCACCGATTCCTCCAGCCACACCCGCGAGGGTGCCCATTACGAACTGCACGCATTGCTGGCCGTCCATTTTGGCAACGCACGCATCCATGAGCTTGAGGATGTTGTCGGCGGCTTGGTTCGCCGTCGCGTCCACGTCGTTTAGGTTCACTTCGATCTTAAGAATCTTCACTGGTTTGCCTCGATTTCCTTGTCTTCAAACCACACCAAGGACTTGCAGCCGATGTGCCGCTTCATTGCGAAAGGCAGGGCGTCTCCGCGCTTCTCGATGTAGCGGATGGCGCGCCTTAGGGCGTCCGCCTGCATCTTGCTGTCTTCGTCGGCAGTGGCAGTGATGTCGTAGTACCGGACACCTTCGGAAATGACCTCCTTCGCGTACATCTCGATGTCAGCACGGACAGTCGCGTCCGCAATCTCCGTAGCCAGGCTGACCACGGTATTAGCCATCAGGAGTTTGATGGCGTCGGCGGCGGTTGCCGCATGGATCATCAGTGCGCTCTTCATGGTCAGACCGCCGCTAGGTCGAGGGAAATTGGCTGGTACTTGCCCAGTGCATCGCGCTTGTAGATGCGCACATAGCTCTTGGAGCCAGTCACCTGGACAGCGTCACTGATCGCCTGCATTGCTCGCTGCCAGCGCTCATCGCTGATTGCAAGACGGCGCAGGCCCAGCACCTGGGCGGTTCGAATGTTGCCTGCCCTATCAACGGCAAAGGCATCATTGATGATCGCCTTCAGTTCGACCCTTGCGCCCTCCGTCCACTCTGTAAGGCATTCATCAATCAGGGTCTTTGCTGCCTGGAGGCGCTCATCAAAGCGGATTGCCTCCTGGATTGAACGCAGCACCTGATACTCGCCATCAAAAGAGCGCAGGGTAACGTTGCCTTTCTTGCCGCCGATGCGCGCCCTGTATTGCTCCGCACTCAGCTCCACGAAGGCGTCGATATCGTTGAATGCGTCTCGCTTGAAGTCAGCCAGGAGGCGATGCAGTCCGATGGCTTTGTTGACGATCTCCATCACCAAGTCATCGCGCGCTTGGTCGATTGGCTTGATCAGTGCTTCTGCCACCAGTCGGCCCTGGGCATCTTTCCGATAGCCATCCAGTACCGTTTCATTCTTCATTTTGGGTTTCCTTGTGTTTCCAGGGCTCGGGCTTGTGGATGTAGCCAGGACCGAAAAATTCTTCGAAGTGATGCCGCAGGGACTGGGCGAGTCGGCCGCCCAGGTAGGGCGGCAGCTCCTCTTCGTCCAGGGAGGCCGGGCTATCCGGCATGGGCCTCGCTCTCCACTTCCCATTCCAAAAGGCAGCCATAAAACGGGGTGGTGAACACCGTCCTGGTCACGCCATCGGTGGTTTGGCGGCGACGCATAGCGCCCTGGATGAAGGAGGCATCGGCCGGCCGCTCAATGACGATGGTTGCCCTGCGCTCGGTGATTACCATTTGGCGCGGCGTGCAGGCGCTCAGGCCAAGGTGATACATCGCGATGGCCAACTCGCCCAAATGACTCTTGAACGGGTCCAGTGCTGGATTCTGTGACTGATTCATTCCAGTTCCTTTGCAGTGATAGTGCGGATTGCCTGGGTCAGGCGGGCACCGGACGCGTGACTGATGCCACGCAGGGCTTGCTCTAGGCGGATGCCTCGCGGCAAATGCACCCGAGCGCTTTCCAAGATTTCCGACAGGCCATCGTGGACGGTTGCTGTGTCTATCCCGGCGTCTTCCAGCAACCGGACGATTCGGGCGCGCTGGGGCGCGGTGGTGGTGGCCACCATCGAGGCAGTTCCATTGCGCTGGGGCGCGGATTGCATGGCGATATCCATCAGTTCCCGGACCGTCAGTTGATCGACCGGGGTTCCTTTGGCAGCGATGGCTTCCACGGCCATGCACTTCTGCTGTACCGACGCCGTTGCCAGATTGCTGATTACGCGGGCGGCGGTGAGCATGTCGGCGGTGATCAGCTGGACGCTCATTCCACGCCACCCAGTTCACGCCACGCGGCGCGGACATCGTCGTAGGCCAGGCTGCGCTTTTCGGCGACGGCGAACATGCTGGCCAAGCGCAGGACTTTGGTCATCCCGCGCAGAGCGCCGGGCTTGCCCGCGATATCACCGAGCAGCGCACGGGTTTTCGCGTCCTGGACCTTCCAACCATCGAGCAGGGCCGCGACATCGTCCTGGGTAGCCTTTGCCAGGCGCACCTTTTTGCCGATCCGCGAGAAGAGCCGATCCAGATAGGCGGCGCGGTTGCCGCCAGCCAGGCGTGCAAACACCTGCTCATTGCCAACCAGTGCAATGCCGATGCCAGTCGCATCGTGGATGGCGCGAATCTGGTCCAGCGCGGCTTCGGTCTGGTGCTGGGCCTCATCAATGACCAGCAGACCACCTGTGTTTGCAACCTTCTTGCAGATGGCGGCGTGGAGCTTATTGGCGCCACCCGAGACAGTCAGGCCCAGAGCCTCGGCAATGACCTCAAGCGCTGTAACCACGTTCGCGCTGGCGCGCGTCATGGTGGCGTGCCACACGTTCGGCATCGTCTTCTTGTAGCTCTTGATGCCCTCGGACTTGCCGAGCCCAGCGCCGCCATAGATGACCGCCATATCGCCTGCGATCTGCGCATAGCGCAATGCGTCGATGATCTTTTTTCCTGTCGGTGTCTCTACGTATCCCGGCGCGGCCGGCATGGCTGCAGCCTGGGCGCGCTGGGCTTCTGTGGCTTCGGCCCAACGCAGCATCTTTGCTTCGATAGCGGCGTTGTCGCCGCCATACGATCCACTGAGCCACTGGCTCAGGGTGGTGCTGCTGATTCCTGCGGCCACTGCAATCTTGGCCTGTGAAAGACGCTTGTCACTGTCCATCAGCGAGCGCACCAGGGCGCGCACATCAGGTGCAGCGTCCGCTTCTGCGGCGGTGGGCAGGACGGTGGTGGATGCGGTGGCGGTGTCGAGCATGGTGGTGTTTCCCCTTTGAATCGTGGTGTTGTTGGCGGCGGTGGCGTGCATTAGTCGGTTTCCGGCGGCTCCCAGCCGCTTTCCTTGAGTTGCCGTGCCTGCTGGGCTTCAAGGAAGCTGGACAGGCTGCTTTGGAGGCGGTTGTCGTCGGTGCCAGTCCGTTGCAGTGCATCCCGTTGTGGATCGGGCGTGCGCTGAAAGTGGCCCTGCACTACGGTCGAGTCAGGGGCGGCGCTGGGCGAAGATGGCGGTGTTGATTTCGCCGCCTGGTACAACGCTTCGCGTTCCAAGGCATCCATGCGGACTTCGTTGGCTGCGATTTCCTTGTTGGCTTTGGCGTTACGACGGCGGAACTTGGCGTGCTCCCGGCCGCTCTTGGTGTCGCCAAAGGCCGCGCGGGGGATATGGTCAGCGGCGAAGAGATAGCGACCGTCCAGGCTGTAGACGTGGACGCCTGCATGCAGGTTGTCCGGGTCGAAATGCACAGCGAGCTTGCGGCCTGCGTGCTGCGGTAGGTGTTCGCACCAATAGGCGTTCTTACCCCACGGGCCACGGCCCGCTTCGATGCGCAGCTCTCCATTGTTGTGATCTGCCCTGACCACCTCGCGGGCCATAAGCAGCAGGCGGCGTTGCGCGTCTGCAAGCACGCGGGGCGGACGCTGCTGCAAGCCCGCTTCCCACGCTTGGTCAAAACTCAGCGTGCCCCTGCAGGCCTGAGTCCGCCGCATCGTCTTGGCATTGAAGCGAGCCACTTCCTCGGCGATCACTTCCTGCAGCAGGGCCACATCGATAGCGGTCGCTTTGCTATAGCCCTTGGCTGCAATGATGCGCGGGTTGGTCGCTACGATTTCATGCAGACCACCGATACCGAACGAACGCTCGATGGGTTTTGCACCGGGGTTGCCACTCTCTTTGTCAGGGTTGGTGAAGTGGGGCTCCATTCCCAGCATCAGCAGCATGCCCAGGCCATCTTCGGGGTCAGACTTGAAGCGATGCCGCCCCTTGGCACCCGCTGTCATCAGCTTGTTGGCTGCCACGCGGGTGTTGTCCATCCAGACGTGCGTCGGAGCACAAACGCCCGTCAGATCGTAGGTGGCCAGACGGAAGACATCGGTGTTTTCGGTCTTCGCCAAGCGCCAGGCAATCAGCTTGCGGCTGTGAATGTCCTGCCACACCCACGCGGTGGCGGTGTTGATGACTTCGCCGTCTTCAAACTTCACCCAAAGCCGGTCGAACTTCAGGCCGTCACCATTGACCGCTTCGCCTACGCCAAACGCCAGGGCGTCGCGTGGCTGGGTGGGGAGCAAGCGTGCAGCAGCCTGCGGGCCATCGCGCAGGACTACCTGGGTAACCCTGCTGACCTCGGCATTTAGGCGGCGCTCCATCGTGCGGGCGCTGGGCAACGCCCATCCCTGGTTCGATGCCATGTCTTTTGTGCGCAGATAGGTATCTGCATGCGTGGGCTTGGCGCGGGTCAGGTAATGGCCCTTGTACCAATCCCAGGCCTGCGGATCGCACTCGGCCACGTTGTTGCTGCCGGCATAGCCGGGCAGGAGCAATGCGGCCCAGTCGGAACGGGGCGCACCTGCGGTGGCGGCGGCCCAGCGGGAGAGACTGGCGACGCTGCTACCAGGCACGTTGTCGCGCTGCAGAGCAGCGGCCACGTCCTGCCGGGCCACCATCAATGGCTGGCCTTGGGCTACGAGCTTGGCGACGGCATCCAGCGCCGCAGCCATGCGGTTGGCACGGGCCTGCAGGAGCTCGGTTGCAGCTTCCCAGCGCTTCCAAGCGCTGGCGATCTGGTCTGCGCCTTGAACCTTGCCGACTATCTTTCTGGGCGCTGCCGGGGCGGCTGGAGCGGTTCGCACCAGGATGGCGGCTTGAACCTCTGTCGGCAGGCTGGCAAGAGGGTAATAGCGCTTCTCGCCACCTCGACCGGTGCGTGTGGAGAAGGCCCAGTTTTCCTTGGACGCTCGCCGTTCAACCGAACGCTTGGCCACGTTTAGGGCCGTGGCGATCAGCGTCAGGTCGAAGGCTTCAGGGGTGCGGCATCCATCGGCCATTAGCGGTGGCTCCGGTGCATGCGCTGGATACGCTCCAGCTGTTTGATTTCAGCCTGGGCATCGGCCATTTCGCGTTTGCGGCGGCCGATTTCAGCATCGATGGCTTCAACGCCGGGCAGGAAGCGCCCGCCGCGCACCCCGGCCAGCCAATCCGTCAGCAAAGTTCCGCTGCAGACGCTTTCCAGCGGTGCAACCAGATAGAACGGCAGATTGAAGGTGTCGCGGGACTCAGCTGTGTAGCCGTCCAGCATGCTTTTGGAAACTTCCTTGCCCACCAAGCGCGACACTTGGCCAGCCACCCAAAAACGATCCTTGTCCTTGTCGTGTCCTTGGGTTTCGGCCAGCAATTGGCCGACCAAGGTGGCCACTTGGGTGCGGAAGTCCATCCCGCCCGCATCGGTGCGCCAGGGTTGCGGGATCTGGGCGAACAGATCCCCGGTGAGGGCGTCGGGGCGCGCACGGCGGCTCATCCGACACCCCCACCGGCTACCGCGCGCAGCCCGCTGGCGGAGGTTCCACCGACAGGTGTCCGTTGGGACCCATCGATGGCCGCAAGGCGGTGGACCAGCTGCTGCGTTGCCGGGGTTTTCGCGCGCATGGACGCGGGGCACTGGCCCGTCACTGGGGCACTGCCGGCTGATCCCCGCCCATTGACCTGGGCCAGGCTGTAGATATCGGCGGTGTTCATCGAGCCACCGCCGTTTGTGGATTGCGAGCTGCGCGCAGCCTGCTAGGCTTTAACCCAGCAGGAATAAGGGCAGGTTGGCCAGGCTTACCCCGGTTGGGTTTGCCTTCCGAGTCGTATCGGCTGGGCCAGATCTCCTGAGCGCTGATGCCCAGCGTCTCAGCAATGATGGCTTCGGCCGTGGGATACGGCTTATGGAGAGCTTTAGCCAGGCTGTTCGGATTTCTGTAGCCGTTGAGCAGGCTCAACTGGCGCAAGGAGATGCCCTTCATGCGCAGTTGAGCCCCTACCTCGGCAGGGTGCCAGTCGTCTTGACTGGTTTTTTTTGTGGGCTGTTTTGCCGTCACGTTGGATGGGTTCCGTTGGCGGTGTCTACAGCGCAGATATTACCCGCATTTGTGGTTACGTCAACTGCAAATGCGTGTCGCACTTGGAGGGACTGACCGCCATGCGTGGTTTTTTCGTTTTTGCCTTTGACTTCAAGGCTTTGGTGGAAGTGCGACATAGCCAGGCTGCGTCGCACTTTGCGTCGCAGTTGCGGAGGTTTAAGTGCGACACGCACTAAAAGAGATTGGCGAACGCCTGACCCGCATTCGTGGTCAGCAGTCACAGGCGGCGTTCGCTCCGGCTGTAGGTATCCACAAGAACACTCTGGGCACTTATGAGCGAGGCGAGCGAGAGCCAGGTGCGGCTGCTTTGTTGGGCTACGCCACGCTGGGCTGGAACATCAACTGGGTGCTGACTGGAAACGGTCCTGAGCAGCTGGAAGCCTTGCAGCACAAGGAATCCGGGGGAGGGGAGTCCCAGTCTCACAATCTGAATCCGGAGCGACTTACCCTCGCGCTGCAGCTCGTTGAAGACGCCTTGGCGGCTAAAAACGCATTTCTACCGACGCCCAAGAGGGCCGAGGCGGCAATGCTTGTCTACGAGCTGCTGGGAAGCGGCCTGCCGGAAGCCGATGTAATCCCATTTGCCCGGCGTGCCGTGGGTTTAGCAGAAGGAGGGGCTATAGATGCCAACAGGGGGACAGCGGCAGTTGGTCGCTAAATTGGCGTTGCTTATGAGCGAGGCGGTGCCAGATGCACCGCGCGAAGCGAGCAGCTGTGGTGGCGAAGTGCTGTGTAGGCCTTTGAATCAAGGTGTTCGGGCGCGAGCACTGAGAGAGATCAGCCGTATTTCAATGCGATACGGTTGGTGGCAGGCGGTAGAAGTGGCCTTGGATCGGGCTCGCGTACCGTCCCTGCGCCATTTGGAAACGACACAACTGGAGGTCTTGGCCGAACACCTGCAGAGCCTAGTCGAGAACGCGATGGTGGCCTGCGACCTGCCGGACGATTTACCTGCCAGGTAAAGGGGCTTAAAACGGCCATTGAACGGCCATCCGCTTGGGTGGCCGTTTTGCATTTTGGCTGTCACTAACTGCGGGAATGGCGGTCATTTCTCAAACCACCGATGATGACCAGGGCGGAGCGCGAAAACAGTCGAACCCTTGGAACCACGGGCCTTTTCATCCCATTTCGTCCCGTTTTTCCCGCTTTGTCTCTCTTATCAATCTAGATGACTGCCCACACCAACAACTCCCCAAAAACAAAAAGCGGGCCGAAGCCCGCTTTTCGCCTTATCCACAACAACCTGTGGATTACTTGCTACGCCCCAGCACCGCATTGCGGCGGCTGTATACGGCAT
>Ga0065704_10071224_pt1 | contig 12391 bp, 10 predicted proteins | sample SwiRhicommuniRL2_FD_59091 | JGI IMG/M metagenome (GOLD analysis project Ga0065704, IMG submission 59091) | Switchgrass rhizosphere bacterial communities from Rose Lake, Michigan, USA - RL2 v2 (version 2) | ecosystem: Host-associated > Plants > Roots > Rhizosphere > Soil | place: East Lansing, MI
GAAAACTTTCCGTCAGAAGTCCAGACAGCATAAAGTGGAGTCCATCCATACTTTGCCTTTACCTGTCCCCACTCATAGGTCTGGAGGAAGTGAGGATTGTGAAGTTTGGAAACTAGAGAATTCCAGATTTTGCCTTCCACTTTCTATTCCCTATTACCCAGAAACCGTAAATATGCCCAATACAACAGCGGATTATAGACCCGATCCATCGCCTGAACTGCGCGTTTCAATTGACCACCAAAGCCACGTTTGAAGCGATAGACGCCCCACAAACCATCGTGGCGCGTCTCGAAATTCGCTTCCAAAGTTACTTCCTCTTCATCAGGCACACCCCAGAGATCGTATTCTTCACATCCACGAGCTCTAGCCCATTTTATGGCTTCCCATTGCAGGAGGTAAGTTGGCATGCGGTTGCGCTCTTCGTCCGTTGATGCGCCGTAAAGATAATAGGCGCGATTTCCATTTCTTGCAACGAACAATGCGGCGAGTGGTTTGCCTTCGTATTCAGCAAGAAACAGTTCGCCCATTTGTTTTGGATGAAGCAACTCGTAGGCACGCTGATAGTATTCGCGTGAATGTACTCCAAATCCATCGCGCCCACCTGTGAGAAGCATCATTTTATGAAAAGATTCAATATCATCCCAGGCACGGACGGTTACACCTTTTTTCTCGGCAAGCCGGATATTGTAACGAGTTTTTTGCTTCATCCGCGCAAGGATTTCATCTTCAGAATCTTTTATGTTGACAATACTAGTGCGAGGCGGTTGGATATTGTGAGGAGAGGTGCGAAGTGTCACGTTCCACCCTTTGGCTTCACTCAGGGCAAGTGTGTTAAGGCTTTGATCATTCCATAAGTCAGGCTCAAGTTTGAGAAATATAGCTCGATTCTTTTTGCAAACTGAATCGACCTCACGCCAAAATTTCTGGCTGAGGGCTGATTGCTGATAGCTGATCGCTAATTTTGGAATATAACCAACCGTGAAACCCAACGGCAACCTGCGAAATAAAAGTTGTGCTCCCACTTTTCCATTCACGATTCGTACAGGCTTCCATCCAAAGGAAGACTTCAATTCTCCCCATTCGCCGGTTTGCAACAGGTGCGCGTTGGGATAAGTTGATAGAAATTGATTCCAATCTGAGAGGGAGACGATGGACATGAATACTGTTTGAAGCTTAGCAAGTGGAAACGTTTTCACGTTCAAACCTGCGAACATGACAACTCAAATGATGAAGGTAATATCCGGTTGCGGTGCTTCGCGAATGGATGAACCAGGGATCAGTTCATCGAGCAGATTGATAATCGCATCTGTGTCCCCGCAGGAGGCTGAGGCAGAGAGGGAGTCGATGGCTTGAGGCAGGTCCAGGCGCGGAGAGGAAACGTCTGTATCGAGACGGAAAATGTCCGGGTGAAGAGTCTTCACAAGAGGCGTCTCTTTATCCCAAAGCTCCTCCATTAATTTTTCCCCGGGTCGAATGCCGGTGTATGAAATCTCGATATCGCGTTCAGGCTCTAGACCAGAAAGTCGAATGAGGTCCTCAGCCAGATTGAGAATCCGAATGGGTTCACCCATGTTGAGCACAAAGATCTCACCGCCGTTTTCCATGGAAGCCGCTTGCAAAACGAGATAGACCGCTTCCGGAATGGTCATGAAAAAGCGGAACATATCGGGGTGTGTGATGGTGACCGGACCACCGTTCGTAATTTGTTGTTTGAAAATTGGAATGATGGAACCACGACTCCCCAGCACATTGCCAAAGCGGACGACCGTGAATGCGCGTTGTGAGGCGCGGGCGGCGTTGAGCACGATCATTTCCGCGAGGCGTTTGGTCGCTCCATATATGGAGGAAGGACGAACCGCTTTATCGGTTGAGATCAAAACAAATCGTTCGACGTTGTGATCGAGCGCGGCCTGCACAACATTGCGCGTGCCCAAAACATTGTTCGTGATGGCTTCGACAACATTCACTTCCATCAACGGGACATGCTTATGAGCCGCGGCGTGAAAGATGACCTGAGGTTGATGTTGACCGAACACTTGGCTGAGACGCTCTGCATCGCGCACATCGGCGATGACCGGGGAAATCAGGAGGTCAGGGTAATCTTCGTGCAGTTCGAGAAAAATTTCAAAAATGCTGTTCTCGCCGTGACCCATCAGCACAAGTTCTGATGGATTGCGGCGCGCAATTTGGCGGCAAAGCTCACGCCCGATGGAACCACCGGCGCCCGTAACCAGAACGCGTTTTGTAGCAAGCGTCACGCCAACCGCTTCATCATTGACACGCACAGGCTCCCGTCGCAAAAGATCGTTGATATCCACTTCACGCAGACGATTGATGCTGACCTTCCCACCGATGAGTTCATACACCCCAGGGACTGTCCGTGATGAAATCCCTTTGATGCGGCAAACATCGTTCACCCTGCGGACCAATTGCCCTGGAGCGGATGGAATGGCGATAATGACAATGTCGACTTTATGCAGGTCAATCATGGAAGGCAGATCATCCACTTTCCCAATCACGGTAACACCATAAATCGTATGCTTTTGTTTGGCCGGATCATCATCCAAGAAGCCAACTGGAGTTAAGTTGAGCTGTGGTGATTTTTGAAGCTCACGCACCACCAGGGCGCCTGCATCACCGGCCCCAATAACCAAAGCGCGTTTGCCCTTCCCATTTGGCTGTGAGATTACTGACTGTTCTGCAAGAATACGCAAGGCAAAGCGTGAGCCCCCAACCAATACAAGTGATAGAAGCCAGTCAATTCCCAGAGCAGAACGCGGCATGCCCGGCAGGACATGGCCTGTGACAATCAGGATCGCCATCACCCCGGAGGTCAACACCGAAGCAGTGGTCACTGCGACTGTGATCAGACGCAGCTCCCCCGTGCTGGCATAAATCCACAAACGACGATAAAGACCGAAGAAAAAATAGGTGGGGATCTTGATGACCAGGGCGACCGCACACATCAATAATACAGCAGGGAGATAAAAGGGCAGTTCACCTACATCCAGCCGCAATCCAAAACTCCCCAACACAGAAACAACTGTGAGTGCGATATCTCCGGCTAAAACGAAGCGGTTCCGAACATTGCCTCGCGAACTCATGCACGCATCCAATCCAGCGTTTCTTTCAAACCATCGACCAGCGAGACTTCCGCGCGAAACCCCATCACTTGCGCGGCTTTTTGCGGACTCCCCACGGAACGGTAAATATCCCCGGCGCGCGGTGCGGCAAACTCAGGTTGTGGTGCATTCGGGACCAACTCATACATGACATCCAGCAAATCCAACAGGCGGGTTTCAACGCCAGTGCAGATATTGAAAATTTTGCCTGCGGCATTTTTGTGCTCTGAGGCCATCAGATTGGCGCGTACCACATCATGCACGTTGATCAGATCGCGCGTTTGACCACCATCACCGAAAACAGTCACAGGTTTTCCATCCAGCAGACGACGAGCGAAGATGGGAACGGCTGCAGCATACATGGAGTCCGGGCGCTGGCGGGGGCCGTAAACATTGAAATATCGCAACGCGACCGCTTCCAGGCCAAAAGAACCGGTGAACAATTCTGCATACATTTCATCCACGCGTTTGGAGACGGCATATGGAGAAAGCGGCTGAGGCAGCGTTTCTTCGACGAGAGGCAGCGCTTCAGACTCCCCGTAAATTGCCGCGCTGGAAGCCACGACAACGCGCCTAACTCCGGCGGCGCGCGCCAGGTCAAACAGCCTCGAGGTGCCGGTAATGTTCACATCAAAACAGGTTTGAGGCTCAGACATGGATTGAGGCACAGAGACGAATGCGGCTTCATGGAAAATGACCTCGACCCCGCGCACAGCTTCTTCGACGTGCGACGCGTCCCGCAAATCTCCTTCGAGAACATCGAACTGATCTCCATTGAATTGGCAAGTCAGGTCTTCAAGGTTTTCACGTTTGCCCGTGCTGAAATTATCCAGCACGCGGACAGACTCGCCCTGCTCGAGCAACGTGCGGACGATGTGTGAGCCGATGAACCCTGCACCACCAGTGACCAGATATTTCATATTATCTCCCTGTGCGCCTTAATACTGTGCCTATCGTCCGCAGGATGATCTGGAAGTCCATCCCAAGCGTCCGATGTTTGATGTAATAAAGATCATATTCGATTTTGACGGCCGTTTCAGTAACACTGGCTACATATCCGTAATTAATCTGCGCCCAGCCGGTCAGGCCTGGTTTGACGAGCAAACGTGCCCGATAAAAAGGAACCTGCTTTTGATAATCAGCCACCAGCTCCGGCCGCTCCGCACGTGGACCCACCAGACTCATTTCACCACGCAGAACATTCCAAAACTGAGGAAGTTCATCGAGGCGTGTCTTTCGTAAAAAGTTGCCCACCCGAGTCACGCGCGGATCGTTCTCGAGGGTTGTTTTTGCTTCACCGTCTGCCTCGGCATCCTGTCGCATACTGCGATATTTGTAAATGCTAAAAATTAATCCACCGCGACCCAAGCGAGGCTGTGAATAAAAGACAGGAAAACCAGTATCTACAAAAACTGCCAGGGAAAGAAACGGACTGGTGATAACGAAGAGCATCAAGCCGAGAATACCACCTAAAATGTCCAGCACACGCTTCATCAGTTCATAAAAACCGCTCACATGCAATCCATCCACAAATGAGCGGATGATCCAATCCGATTCGAGGTGATGCACAGGCACGCGGCCCGTCATTTCCTCGTACAAAATGGGCATGCGCGTAACTTCCACGCCTTTTTCCTGAGCATCCAGGATCGTTTGAAAGGTTATGCCTGCTATCTCGCCGTTGATTGCAATCACAATATCTGAGATGTGATAAACATCGATCAAGCTTAATAAATGTGTACTGGAGCCCAGCACCCGCAGACCGCAAATCGTTTTCCCAACTTTTTGCTTATCATCATCAACATAACCCACGAGATTAAAAGAGCGTGTACCTGATGAATGATAGAGTTCAGCCAGGGTCTGTCCCGCTTTGCCCGCGCCAATCAGCAAAATTCGCCGGCGTTGACCCGTTGTTTTGTAAACACGGATAAAGATCATACGCCAAAGTAAGGTCAACACAGAAGCATAAAACAGGAATGCGCCGACACCAATACGTGGCAGGTTTGTATCCTGTTTAACAATAAAGACAAGGGAGTAAGCGGCGATTCCAATAAATGCTGCCAGAGCAATGCCGCGCGTTGTTTTTTTGCCGCTGCTTGCCACATGAGGTTCATATAACTCGATAAGTAACAACATCCAGACGATTGGCAAAAGATAAAACCAGAATCCCACTTCGATATTGCTATCCAAGACAGCACGTTGTTGTGCCCTGCCAGGAGGAACGTTTTGCGCGAGAAGCTCTGCAACACGTACATAAATATTGTACTGTCTCCACGTATAAAGCGCGGCAAGAACAGATGTAATCGCCATCGTGAAATCGCCCATCAATAAAATGGAACGATACTCACTGGGACGTATGCGTAATGGTGTCGTGCGAACGTTATCAGCCATTTTTTTGAAAGCTCGAGAGGAGAAAGCTCCACAAGAATCCACTGCCCCATGCAATGTGCATGGCCGGAATTGCCAGTGGCAGCCCCAGAATCAAATAAGCTTTGCGCTGTCGAAAGGCAGAATAGAATCCTGCAAGCATCATGATGGAGAAATAGATGATAAGTTCACCAGCCAACAGAATTCTAAGAAATGGAATAAATGTCGAAAGAACAATCAAGCCTATCAAACTAAGCACAAACAAGGGCGGCAACGCCTGCCTCCAGCGCAGCGTATCGGGATAGCGACGGAGCATTCGCCATTTCCAAAAACCATAACGCCAGTATTGACGGATCAGTTCCACAAAAGTAGCTCGTGAAAAATAAACGGAGCGAATCGATGGATCAAGCCAGATTTTCCCACCAGACTTTCTCACACGCGCGTTGAATTCATAATCTTCGTTCGTAAACAGAGATTCATCGAAGAGGCCAACTTTCTCGATCAACGTACGTCGAAAAGAGCCAAACGGAACCGTATCCACTTCTGCGGCTTGTTTTGTGTGACGATACAACGCATCCCCCACTCCAAGCGGATGCGCAGCCGCGACCGCAATGGACTTTGCGATCCAGGTATCGGCGCCTGGGCGGATCTCCCAGACGCCGCCGACATTCGCACCGCGTCCTTCCCCATGCGCCGAAACAGAATTCGCCACGTAGTCAGGATATGGTTTCGAATGGGCATCGAGGCGCAAAATGATCTCGCCACGCGAAGCCTCAATGGCACGATTCAAGCCTGAGGGGATGGAACGATTCGAATTATCCACTACACAAACTTCCAAGTCGGGAAAATCTTTTTGAAATGCAGAAATTGCATCCCGCGTTCCATCCGTTGAGAAGCCATCTGCAACGATCACTTCCATATTGGTGCGCGGATACGTCTGCTCATGGATTGCGTCCAATAGCAGACGGATGGTGGATTGCTCGTTATAACAGGGAACGATGACTGAAACTTTTGGCAACATGGTGCGAACAACGTGTGACGAACTACAATGATAATGCGTAATTTGTAATCCGTGAAATCAGTTTTGCTTAGGCGGCCAGTGGCAGATGGATCACAAATGTCGTCCCTCGCCCCACCTCACTGCGGACACTAATTCTACCATCATGTGCCTGGACGATCTCCTGCACGATAGCAAGACCGAGACCCGCGCCACGCCGCCCAGCGGCAGTCTCACCCCCCGCACGAGAAGGATCGACCTGATAGAACCGATCAAAGAGACGCGGCAGCGCTTCGTTCGGGACACCGATGCCTGTATCCGTTATAGAGATTTCCATTTCCGTACCAGTATGGACAGCGTGAAGAGTCACCTGTCCATGCATAGGTGTAAACTTTAAGGCGTTATCCACTAAATTGGTAAAGACCTGTGCAAGCCTGTCACCGTCACCGATCACTGTTGGCAAATGTTCGGGGATATTTACCTGTAGATCAACGCCCGCTTTTTGTGCCTGGCGCTTAAATTTTTCAACGATATTGCGCAGCAACGCGCCTATATCCACAGAAGACATTTTCAAATCGGCAGTACCCGCTTCGAGGCGCGCCAGATCGAGCAGATCAAGTGCCATTCGATGCATGCGCTCCGATTCATCATAGATGATCTGCGCGGCCTGCTTGCGGGCATTGGGTGTATCGGCTGTGTCATCCAAAATGGCCTGTGCAAATCCCTGAATGGACGTAAGCGGAGTCTTCAATTCATGCGAAACATTGGCTACAAAATCGCGCTGCGATCTCTGACTGCTTTCCACGCGCGACACCATTGAATTGAAAGCCCGCATCAAATCCTGAACTTCGTGCGGTCCGCGCGGGGAAACAGGCTTCATTTCTTCGGATCCCTCTGGGTAATTCCGTGCCGCAACGACGACCTGCTGTAACGGATCTGCCACCCAGCGCGAAAGTGCAAAGGCAAGAACCAGCGAGAGCAGAAATGCAATCAATCCACCCTCGATGATCGGGAGCAAGAGTTGATCTGTAAAAATGTTCAAGACTGGCACGCGCGGCCGCGGCGCGGCGACAACCAGGATATGATCCACTGACAGGCGTTTGAATGTGTAAAGCCAGACTTCACCATTTGCATCTCTGGCAGTTTGCACATTTCGCCCCAATAAATTCCGACGCGGGAAAGGAAACGGCGGCGTGTTGGAATTTGAATCAAATATCAACTGTCGGGCAGAATTGAAAACCAACGTACGGACGTTATAGGTCTGCGTAATTTCTACAAGAGAGTTTGGGTTATCAATAAATTTTTGCGGCGTGGCAATGATTAGGCCTTGTGCAGTCCTTAAGCGCTGTTGGATCTCGCGAGAGGCAAATGGATTCCGAATAAGAAAGATCAGCATCACAATTGCCACGATGCTCAAGGCAATTGCGATGACAAAGGCATAACTTAACCAAAGGCGGGAACGGAGAGATGTGAACATATTTCAAAATTTGGAGTAAAAGAACCTGCTCCTGCAATTTCCAGCAGCAAGCTACTGGACTCCAAAGTTACCTGGATTTTCTATAAACATTCAACTCAGTATGCAAATTAGTGAGCAGGTTATATAGTTCAACGATTTCAGCCTGCACCAACACCGACCAGGGAGTGTAAAAGTACTCATTCGTCAAATGCTCGGCCTGTTCACGCAATTCAATTCCTGGTTTGCTCAGGCGGAATGCGCCTAGGCGATCTTCCGCCTCTGCCCAGCCAACTTCCACAGCGGCTTGTAGTGCCACTTCGTAATCGGAAATTTCATAGCCCCGGAACGTCATTTTCTCAGCCATTTGTTTGGCAGTCACTGCATCCTTATTCCAAAGTGCACTCAGAAGCATCCATACGATTCCCGCCTGGTTGAAATGAGGTCGTGAAGCAGAAAGATGCGAATCATCGCGATAAGCGAATAGATCCATCAGATATTCTCTGATCCTTACCATCACAGGATCTTGCTCCCCCGCCACATGGAACCTTTTGAGAATGGCCCATTTTTCAGGCGGTTCATCCGTTACCTTACTTTCGGCAACAATCTGCTTCAACAGAATTGCCAGTCGCTCGAGGTCACTCGTAGAGATGGAATGAAAATCCAATAATTGTGCATCCCCAGCCTGAAGAACATGGCGGACCGCTTCGCGCGCGTTTTCGGTCACTCGAAAACTGCCATCTGACATTGGCTCGATCCAGCCTTTTACATTGAGGCGGACCAAAACTTTTTCAAATTGTTCGGGGTTCGTAAATGGGTCTCGCTTTTCAAAGTTGGCTAAAGAGAATGTATCCAATCCCAGCTCACTATAAAGGTAAAGCTCGATTGGAATATCGTTACGAATGGCCGCGTCTTCGATGTGTGGTTCAGTAATACTCCAGAATTCCTGAATAATGGAATAGATCAGCGGCCAGAATTTGGTTAGCGATTCGAGATTCATGATTGTGTTTTAAGCGGCTCGAGCCAACATTCCCTATAGCAAAACAATTAGCTTATAGCCAACGCCCGTTACCGTTTCGATCTTTACGGAACTCTCTTCGAGCTTCCTGCGAAGATGCGCCACATGGACATCCACGGTGCGGGTTTGACCGTAAAAGTCGAAGCCCCAGGCTTTTTGCAGGATCTGCTCACGGCTGAGAACCAGTCCGCGATGTTCAGCCAGAGTGAGGAGAAGGTCAAATTCCTGCGTACGCAGATCGAGGGCCCGGGAAGAGATACGGACTTCCCGTCTCGCCTCGTCAATGGTCAAATCGCCAACATGGATGGGCGAGGTGCCATCCACTTTTACGGAGCGTTCGCCGCGTCGCAAAATCGCTTTGACCCGTGCAACCAGTTCGCGCGGATTAAAAGGCTTGGTCAGATAATCATCCGCACCCAGTTCAAGACCGAGGATCTTATCGATGTCTTCGTCCCGAGCCGTAAGCATCAAAATTGCAATCGAGTCTTGCGTTGCACGCAAACGACGACAGACTTCGAAGCCATCCAATTTGGGGAGCATCACATCCAGCACCACCAGAGCAGGCTGGAGCCGCGCCGCTTTATCGAGCGCGGCTTCTCCATCGCCCGCAGACTCCGTACGAAACCCTTCGCGCTCAAGATACATGCGCGCGAGTTGTACGATGGATGGCTCGTCATCGACGATGAGGATGAGTTCGTTCACGATTTACGATGATTTTGACTTTTTAAACACGAAGGACGCAACGGAACACAAAGGTTTTTAGGTTTTCCTTAGTGAACTTGGTGGCCTTTGTGTTTAGATCATTTAGTCGCCGCGGGTGGGATTTAGCAGCGCAACACACTCAATTTCGACCAAGGCGCCTTTGGGCAGACCAGCCACCTGGACCGTACTGCGGGCCGGTGGATTCTCCGGGAAGAATTCTGCATAGATCGCATTCATCTTTGCGAAATCGCCCATATCCTGCAAAAAGACCGTTGTCTTGACCACGAAGTTCAAACCCGAGTCGGCTATTTCCAACACATTTTTGAGATTGGTAAGCACCTGGCGGGTCTGCGCTTCAATGCCGCCTTCGACGATTTCCATCGTGGTCGGGTCAAGCCCTACCTGCCCCGCAGTAAAAAGTAAATTCTCCGTCCGAATCGCCTGTGAATACGGCCCGATGGCTTTCGGGGCTTTTTCGGTGGAAACGATTTTCTTGCCTTCAGTAGTGTACATGGATCCTCACGTTTTTGGAAAGATGGGAAGTGAGGCGATTCTACTTCCGATTGCAGGATTGTGTAAACTTACTTTGGCACGGAGATGGCTAATGATGGAGTCCAACGACTTACACCTGCACTGGCGTGCGGCGCAAGTGTCATCCCCGAATGGGGGCCTATCGTTGAAATTTCAAAGTCAGGAGACTTTGGACTCCACGAATACACTTTGAGAGGTTATCCGCTTGTGGCTGTGGGTTGAGGGCGCGGGTTAGCTTCGCGGAAAGCTTTGATCGCTTCATGCAATGCCTTGCCTGCGCCGTTCATAGTATCCCGGATCTCTTTGATTTTCTCATGCATGGCTTGGATGGTTTCTTTGGCCTTTTCAGGGTCAGTCACTTTGCCGTTGTTATCAAATCCTTGATGAGAGTTGATGAGGCCTTTGACGCTTTCATAAATGGGCTGTGCATCCTTCACAGCCGCCCTGAAGGCATCCAGCGCGGTTTGCACAGCAGAGACATCCTTGCCATTTGCTTTGGCGCGGTCGATCAATTTTTGGACTTTCGCTACGAAGTCATCCGTACGCCCCATCCGCTCATAGATGCGGAGTTGATGTGCCCAGACTCGCTCCAATCTCTCCGTGCGGATTTGCCCAGTGGATGGCGGAGGGGTGGGCTCATATTCTCCCGCCGCGGATACGCTCATGAATGGCATCGCGGCCAGGCTCAACACAACAACCAGTGCAACGAATATAGTTTTCCTGAATAACGTTTTCATCGTAAGCCTCCTTTTAGGTTACGATAATGATTGTAGGTTGTGGGAATTATGTGAGTATTTTGGGATTGTAAAATTTTTGTAAAAAGATTTTTGAAGCACAAAGAACGCCAATTAAGGCTGATAAACTCACACCCTCCTCAACACCAGCATCGTCAGGTCATCGGCGGGAGGCATATCCTGCACAAAGTTGAGCAGGAACTTTTCCACCACATCCAACAGGTCAGCGGCGGAGGCGCAGCTATCCGATTTGATCGATTCGAGCAGGCGTTCTTCGCCGTAGAATTCACCATTCGCGTTAAATGATTCAGTCAAGCCATCGGTGTAGAGAAACAAATTATCGCCGCTTTCAAGTTTTATCGTCCGTTGTTCCACCGGTTCACCGGTCACTACACCTAAAGCGATTGCAGTACGTGTGAGTCTCTCAATGCTTCCATCGTGTTTCACCCACAGCGGCGGGTTGTGCCCTGCGTTGACGTAGGTTAGCTCGTTTTTCGCCATATCAAGCACAGCATAGACTGCCGTGACAAACATGCCCTGGCGCGTGTCGGGGATCAGCAGGTCGTTGACGCGCTCCATCGCCATGGCAGGAGTCTCCAGCTCGGTCACGGCCGCTCGGACGAGTGTCCGTGTGAGTGCCATGAAGAGAGCGGCAGGCACGCCCTTGTCCGCGACATCGGCGATGAAGAGGCCCAGTCGCTTGCCTGGCAGGTCAAATACATCATAAAAATCCCCGCCCACCTGTCGGGCTGTCTTCCAACGCGCCGCAAGCTCCCAATCCTCAAATTGGGGTAGTGATTCCGGAATAAACGTCTGCTGGATCTGACGCGCCAACTGCACTTCGGTTTCGAGGCGTTCACGCACAACCATTTCTTTTTGCAGGAGATCGTTTTGAATCGCGAGCGCGGCCTGTTGTGCAATACCGGTGATGATCTCCAGGCGACGCGCCCGGAAACGCAGTCCGCCCGGCGCTTCCTCGATCAGCATCACGCCGTAGAGATCATCCTTCACTGCGATGGGCACTGCGAACAGGAACGGGCTGGGATTCCCAAGATTCGCGTCCTGATTTGGGTCGAGTGCGAACCAGGCAGAGAAACCTCGTTGACCCTCAGGGGCAAGCTGACCCGCCATCATGCTATTGGAATTGCGGCATGCATCCAGGATTGCGAATTCGCCTTGTGCAAAGGAACGAATCCAGAATGTTTCTTCCTCCCCTTCATCAAGACCATATTGCTCTGACGGATTAAAGATTTCTTTTTCCGCATCCCATTGATAGAGCGCAGCTCGCTCCACACCCACCAGGATGGGCAGGATACGAATGATTGTTTCGAGAATTTCATCCAGATCGTTCAGGCTCACCACAGCCTGCGCCACCTGCAATAACGCTGCCGAAGCATAGGCCTGCTCCTGAGCATTATCGTAGAGGCGGGTATTTTCAATCGCCACCGCAGCATAACTGGCAAAGGTGGT
>Ga0065704_10071225_pt1 | contig 12383 bp, 6 predicted proteins | sample SwiRhicommuniRL2_FD_59091 | JGI IMG/M metagenome (GOLD analysis project Ga0065704, IMG submission 59091) | Switchgrass rhizosphere bacterial communities from Rose Lake, Michigan, USA - RL2 v2 (version 2) | ecosystem: Host-associated > Plants > Roots > Rhizosphere > Soil | place: East Lansing, MI
GCTCCCGCGACGCGCGGCCGAACTGACGCTAGCCGTGGGGCCGGAGTCGCAAGAATGATCACGAACCGCAATCCTGGAAATTCGCTCGCGCGGGCGCTGTTGCTGACGGGCCTCGGCGCGCTCGCGCTCGGCCTCGGCGGCTGCAGCGGAGACAACGGAACCGTCGCGCAACCGGAGCCGCCGACCGGCGAGTTCCCGCCGCAACCCGGCACCGGCGCCAACGTGCCGGTGACGACCGCGAAGACGATCGTCGCGTCGATCCAGCGTGTCACGGTGCCCGACGACGGCAAGCCCGTCGTCGAGGTGTACCTCAAGGACGACCAGAACTACTCGCTGACGGGCCTGCCCGCCGGCAACATCCGTTTCGTGCTCGCGCGACTCGAGCCCGCGGTCAACGGCAAGTCGAGCACCTGGCACGCACTCACGCGTCGCGTCGACCCGTTCCCGGGCTCGCCCGCGCCGGTTCCGGCCGAAGCGGTGACCGGCACCGGCCCCGCCAGCCAGGCGACGGCCGAAACGGCCACGTCCGGGGTCTGGACCGAGCAGGGCAACGGCGTCTACACCTACAAGTTCCTCAAGAGCCTCCAGGGCGATGCGGCGGTGCCGTTCGACGGTTCGATGCCGCACCGCGTCGGCCTCGAGATCCGCATCGGCAGCCCGACCGTGCCGGCCAACAACGCCGTCTACACGTTCAGCCCCGCCACGAACCTGCCGCTCGAGTCGTCGGGCCGCGAGATCGTCGACAACGACACCTGCAACGCCTGCCACGACAACCTCGTGTTCCACGGCGGCGCGCGCTTCGACCTGCAGTACTGCGCGATGTGCCACGAGTCGTACTCGTTCGACGCGCAGACCGGCAACTCGATCGACCTCAAGGTGATGATCCACAAGATCCACTCGGGCGTGAGCCTGCCGAGCGTGCAGGCCGGCGGCGTCTACGGCATCTTCGGCAACAGCAACTCCTGGAACGACTTCAGCGAAGTCGTCTACACGCAGGACCGTCGCAACTGCACGACCTGCCACGAGGAAAGCGACACGGACACGCCGCAGGCGACCCACTGGCGCCTCGTCGTGAACGCCGAAACCTGCACGTCGTGCCACGACGACGTCGACTTCACGACCGGCGAGAACCACGGCGGCGTCGCCGCGACCGCCGACAGCTGCTCGGCCTGCCACGGCCCGACGTCCGGCGTGCTGAGCGTGCAGAACGCGCACGTGATCCCCGAGCAGGTCGCCGCGGCGAAGTTCGCCTACGAAGTGCTCAGCGTGACCAACTCGGCGCCCGGCCAATTCCCCACCGTGACGATCCGCGTGGTCGACCCGACCAACGGCAATGCGCCGTACGACATCAAGGCGGCGGGCGGGCCGTTCCAGAACAGCTCGGCCTCGCTTGCGGTGGACGTCGCGTACTCGACCCGGCCCGACTTCACCAACACCGGCAGTGGCTCCGCCACGCCGACCACCGGCACGCCGGCGCAGCCGATCCGCATCGACTTCAAGGCGAACGGCGTGGCCGTGCCGTCGGTCCCCGGCGCCTTCGCGGCCACCGCGACGGTGGCGATCCCGGCCACCGCGACGGGGTCGGGTGTGGCGATGATCGAAGGCCGCCCGGCTGTCGACGTGAACGCTGACGGCACGCTCGAGCGCCTGGCGGTCGCCTCGGTCGGCAAGACCTTCGCGATCACGGACGCGACCCCGGTGTCGCGCCGCGAAGTGGTCGACATCGAGAAGTGCAACGACTGCCACGAGAACCTGACGCTGCACGGCAACAGCCGCACGGGCAACACGGAGCTCTGCGCCAGCTGCCACAACCCGAACGCGACCGACATCGGCCGTCGCGTCGCGGGCACGGCCTGCGAAAGCGTGACCGGTACGCTCGACGACCAGACCATCGACCTCAAGTTCATGATCCACGCGATCCACGCGGGCGCGATCGCGGGCTACAAGGTCTGCGGTTACAACAGCACCGGGTATGACTTCAGCCACGTGGAGTACCCCGGCAAGCTCGAGAACTGCGAGGGTTGCCACCTGCCCGACACGTACTATCCGCCGAACTCGGCGACGGCCGTGGCCACGACGATCGACGCGGGCGCCGATCGCTCGACGCCGCTGGGCGACGTCGCGATCACGGCGGGCTCCGCCGCCTGCTCGGCCTGCCACACGAGCGATACCGCCAGGCAGCACATGCAGCTCAACGGCGGCTCGTTCAATGCGGTCAAGGCCGCCGACAGCACAGTGCCCGCTGCGCCGATCGAGACGTGCGGCAACTGCCATGGCGCAGGCAAGCCCGTCGACGTCAAGATCGAGCACGGCGTCGGCGAATTCCGTTACAACGAGTGACGCGCAAACCTTCAGACGGACGCATCGCAATGAAGTCACACACAGCGTTCATCCGCCGCGCCCTGGCGCTGGCCCTCCTGATCGGGCCGGGCCTCGCGCTTGCGGCGGTACCGGCCAATGCGCCGAATGCGGGCGCGCCCTACAGCGCCAAAGGCGCGGACACGTGCCTCTCCTGCCACGAGGGGCCCGAGGTCAACGACGTCTTCCACACGGCCCACGGCCAGGCCAACGACGCGCGCGCGCCGTTCGGCAAGGGCCAGCTGCAGTGCGAGGCCTGCCACGGTCCGGGCGGCAACCACGCCAAGCGCGTGAAGAAGGGCGAGACGCGGCCGTCGGTGGTCAAGTTCGGTCGCAACGTCGACACGCCGGTGTCCGTGCAGAACGCGATGTGCCTCGGCTGCCACGAGAAGTCGCAAGCCGCCGAGTGGCACACCGGCCCGCACGACGTGAACAACGTCTCCTGCGCGGCGTGCCACGACAGTCACAAGGCGAAGGACGCGGTGCTTTCGCGTGCGACGCAGCCTGACGTCTGCTTCACCTGCCACGTCGCCGAACGCGGCCAGTTCATGAAGCCGTTCTCGCACCCGGTGCGCCAGGCCAAGCTCGGCTGCAGCGACTGCCACCAGCCGCACGGCACGACGGCCGAGAAGCAGCTGATACGACCGACGATCAACGAAACCTGCTACGAGTGCCATGCCGAGAAGCGCGGTCCGCTGCTCTGGGAGCACGAGCCCGTGACCGAGAACTGCGACGTCTGCCATTCGCCCCACGGTTCCAGCAACCCGGGCATGGTCAAGCAACGCGGTCCGCTGCTGTGCCAGACGTGCCATTCGCAGCAGGGCCACCCGAGCTTCGCCTACGGCCCGCAGTCGCTGCCCGGTGGCAGCTCGCCCGCGACGGCAGTGCCGCTCGGCAACTGCATGAACTGCCACACGCAGGTGCACGGCTCGAACCATCCGTCGGGCTCGTCCCTGACACGGTGACCGACATGGAACAACGCAGCAGCCAGATTCTTTCCGCCGCCGTCGTCGCGGTGCTCATGACCGCCGTCGGCGCCCCCGTCGCGCGGGCACAAACCGCACCGGCCGCCACCGAGACGCCCGCGCCCGACACCTCGGGCTGGGCGTGCAAGAAGTGTCCGTTCCCGAAGGGCTACTCGGCCGAGGCGCAGATCGGCGCGGGCTATCTCGACGAATCGAGCGCCAAGTTCGGTGACTACACCGGCCTCGACGAAGACGGCGCCTACGTCATCGCCGGCGCCGAAGGCGGTGTCGCGCTGGAGTCGGGTTATCGGCTCGACTACTCGTTGCAGGACCTCGGGCTCGATTCGCGCGCGGTGGCCGTCGAAGGCGGCAAGCAGGGCGCGTACGAGTTCGGCCTGTCGTACGACCGCGTGCCGCACCGGATCTCGGACACTGGCGAGACGATCTACAGCGGCATCGGCAGCACCAGCCTGGGCCTGCCCGGCGGCTGGGTGCCCGCGGGCAGCACCGGCGGCATGACGGCGCTCGGCACGAGCCTGCGCCCGGTCGACGTCGGCTACGACCGCGACCGCTACGGCCTCTTCGGCCGCTTCTTCGTGGGCGACGCCTGGTCGTTCGGTGTCGACTACCGTCGCGACGAACGCAGCGGCACGCGAGCCAAGTTCGCGTCCTTCGGCAGCGTCGCGGCCGAGACGCTGCGGCCCGTCGACGATTCCACGGACCGTCTCGACGCCAGTGTCCGTTACCAGGGCAACCGCTGGTTCGCACAACTCGCGTACTACGGCTCGCTCTACGACACCAAGGCAGCGGTGTACCGCTACGGCAACCCGTTCACGCCGTTCGTCGCCGGGGGCGACGTCGGCCAGACGGCGCTCGAGCCCGACAACACCTACCACGAGGTCGGCGTGTCGATGGGCTGGTACGGCCTGCCGTGGAACGGTGCCGCGACGTTCTCCGCCGCGATGGGGCAAGGTACGCAGGACACCGGCTTTGCTCCGTACACGATCAACCCGACGCTCGGGGTCGACGCGTTGCCGTTCGCGAACCTCGACGGTGACGTGAGCGTCACGCGCGCCAACGCGACGATCGCCCTAAGGCCGACCAACCGCCTGCGCGTGCGTGGCGCGCTCGCCTACGACGAGCGCGACAACGACAGTCGCCAGGGTGCGTTCACCTCGATCGTCCACACCGACCTGTTCCCGCTCGGCGAGGAACGCGTCAACGCGGTCTACGGCTACGAGCGCACTCGCGCCTCCGGTTCCGCCGACTACGACGTCTACAGCGACCTCACGGTCGGCGTCGGCGGCGAATGGCGCAAGACCGACCGCACCGGCACTCAGGTCGAGGTCATGAGCGAGGAAGTGCTCGACGGCTACGGCCGCGCGCAGTACCGGCCGTACGGCTGGCTCGGTTTCGTCGTCAAGGGCGGTGTCGAGGAACGCGACCCGGACAACTACGACGACGAACTCGGCACGGCGCTGTACGGGCAGAACCCGCTCATGCGCAAGTACCACATGGCGTACCGCTACCGCTCGTACGGCGAACTGCTCGCCGACGTCACGGTTGCCGACCTGCCGGTCACGCTCGGCCTGAGCGCGTACTACGGCGACGACAGCTACCTGCAGTCGACGGTCGGCCTCGACTCCGGGCTCGATCGCCGTTTCGGCATCGACCTGAGCTGGACGGTCAACGAGAACATCTCGACGTACGTCTCCGCGACGCGCGAAAAGATCGACTCGAAGACCAACGGCAGCAGCACGTTCGGCTTCCCGGACTGGCGCGGCATCGTGGAGGACGACTTCGAAACCTATGGCGCCGGCGTCACCGCGCGCTTGTCGGACAAGATCCGGATGGGTCTCGACTACACGTTCGCTGACGGACAGCAGCACCAGACCATCACCGGCGTCGGCGCGGGCAGTTATCCGACGGTGACGAGCCAGTTGAGCTCGTTCAAGGCCGACCTGACCTACACGGTCAACCCGCGTGCGGACCTCGCGCTGACGTGGTGGTACGAGTCGCTCGAGACGCGCGACTGGTCCTTCCAGTCGACGCCGGCCGTGCTGCCGACGCTGCTCGGGCTGGGCGTGGATCCCTACAATTACGACGTGAACTACGTGACCCTGTCGCTGCGCTACAAGTTTGGTGGCGCGGCACCGGCAGAGGAAGCGGCCGAGTAATCCGCTTCGACACGCGTCGTCCCGGGCAAAGGGGCGGGGAGCAATCCCCGCCCCTTTTTCGTTGCGTCTGGAATGCACGCATCCACTGCCCGCTGCGTGTCGGAAAACGCGAACTCGCGGAATGGACAACCGGGAGTTGACCCGGGCGCGGACGGACGGGGAGTCTCACAATCCTGAGCCACACGCACAAGCAATCGCTCGACACGGGTCTGACTGCCGGCGGTGCGCCGGAAAGGGGACAGGGATGACCAGCAATTCGAGGCGTAACGGCGCAAGGACCCTCGCGCCGCTCTTTGCCATGCTCGCGCTCGCAGTGGGCATGGCCGGATGCGAAGGGGACGATGGCCAGCAGGGCCCGGCGGGGCCCGCCGGTCCCTCAGGGCCGACCGGCCCGACCGGTCCCACCGGCGGCGGAGGAGGCACCGGTGCGACGGGTGCCACCGGCACGGCCGACGGCGATCTCTCGGGCGAAATTTCGTCGATCACGATCGACAGCGCCACGAGCGGAACGGTCACCGTGCAGTTCACGCTCAAAGACGCGAACGGCAGCCCGGCGGTCGGTGCGGAAGCCAAGAATTTCGAATTCCAGATCGCCAAGTACGTGCCGCCGAACACGGAGCGGCCCGGCTACTGGCAGAGCTACGTCAACCGCTCGGAGCAGGATGAGCCGACGACTGCGAAAGTCTTCGTCGGCGGGCCCGAGCGCGGCTTGCCCACGCCGGTCGAGGGCCAGCCGGGCACGTACAGCTACACGTTCTGCACGCAACTCGCGAACGTCGCGACGTACCAGTACTTCGGCAGCGGTGCCGGCGAGCCGACGTGCGCCACGGGCGTGAGCGTCGCCAACGCGGGGCCGATCGCGAGCGCGGCCTGGGATTCGTTCAAGACGACGCTCGACCTCGCGTACGACCCGGCGGCCGAGCATCGCATCACGATCCTCGGGCGCGACGGGGCGTTCGTGAACGTGGTGCAGGACTTCACGCCGGCCGAGTTGCCGGCCGTCATGGACCACACCGCGCACGAGGTCGTCACCAACGTCTCCTGCGGTGCCTGCCATGCGGAAAGCGTCGAGGATCGCAGCAAGCTGCTGATCATGCTCGCGAAGAGCGAAAAGGGCAGCGGCCACCTCGGTCGCCGCTACCAGGTCGAAGTCTGCACGATGTGCCACAACGCCGCCGGCTTCAACCCGGAGACGTCGACCGACACCGCGTGGGAGACGATCGACCTCAAGGCCATCGTCCATCACGTGCACCAGGCGGAGTTCCCGCAGAACTCGCCGTTCGGCGGCACGGGCAGCATCGGCACCGGCTTCGACGGTGGCCTCGGCGTGCAGAACTGCCGCACCTGCCACGACAACCAGAATCCGCTGGTCCTGGCGCAGCAGCCGGCGAGCCGGGTCGAAGAGGACAAGCTGGCATGGCAGACGGCGATCACCCAGCAGTCCTGCAACACCTGCCACGCGGTCGACTTCAGCAACCACTTCGGCAACCAGCCCGACAACCAGCAATGCATCCTCTGCCACGGCCCGGGCCGCTCGGTCGCGGTCGCGCAGCAGCACGCCACGCCGTACTCGACGCCGAACAACCCCGAGTTGTATCCGGGAGCGAAGACGGTTGCGTACGAAATCGCGTCCGTGACGGTGCCCGACGCGACCAACGGCCGGCCGGTCGTCAAGTTCCGCGTGCTGGTCGACGGGGCGCCCGTGAACCTTAAGGCGTTGCCGACCGGCGTGACCATCGGCGGGCTCAACATGAAGCTCGCCTGGAGCGCGCCGATGCCGCTGCCGCCCGCACAAGCCGACGGCGACTCCAACGGCCCGGCGATCCCGATGCCGCTCGACTGGAACAACTTCGGCGGCGCGACACGCACGTACTACAACAACACGACGAACCTGAACCTCGTCGCGGTCGACCAGCCGACCGGCGTCACCTTCTCCACGGCCGGCGTGATCGCCTCGCTGACCGATCCGGACGCGGAGGGGTACCACACGACGGTGGCCGGCATTAACCCGGCAGCCCCGATCGGGTTCCCGAACTACGCGAACCTCACGCTGAAGGGCGTCGCGATCGAGAGCTACCTCACGATCAACGCCATGAACATCAGCGGTCAGGCCGCGCTCAAGGGCATCGACGGGGCGGACACGGTGAAGCGCATGGTGGTCGCGATCGAGCGGTGCGACACCTGTCATGAGCGCGTCGGCTTCCACAGCAACGCAGGTCGTGCCGAGAATCCGCAGTACTGCGCCACCTGTCACAACCCCGAACTGTCGAACTCGAACCTGTTCGAGGGGCTCGCCACGTTCCCGCTGGCGCCGGGCGGTGCGGAGTATCTGTACAGGCAGCAGTCGAACAACTTCAAGGACATGATCCACTCGATCCACGCGGCGCCGTTCCGCGAAGAGCAGAACCCCGACGATCCGTTCAACTTCATCCGGGGCAATCCGCTCACGTCGGGAGGCAGCGGTCCGATGGTGTTCCAGGACGTGCCGTATCCGCTGCAGGTGAACGACTGCCAGGCTTGCCACGAACCGGGCACATACAACCTGCCGGAAAGCACGAGCTTTGCGTGGTCGGTCGTGCGCCAGGACCAGGCGAACCTCGTGACGACGGCGAACGTCGCGGCGTGGGATCCGACCAAGCCTGAGCGGCGCGGGCCGGCGGCCGCAGCCTGCGGCTCCTGCCACAACGCGCCGTCGACGCTCGCGCACATCGACGCCAACACGGGCAGCGGCACCGGTGGCGGCGAGAGCTGCGCGGTGTGTCACTCCGAGGGCCGGATTGCCGACTCGGTCGCGGCACACGGCGGCTGAACCGGTCTGCGGACCGGTGGTCCACGGCGGGGGAGCCCAGGCTCCCCCGCCTTTTGTTTTGCGGCGTCCGACAGCCTGCGCTTGCAGGCGCATGTCACGCCGATGGCTTGAACCGCGGCGCGCGGTCGCGCGTAAATCGCGACGGTGGCAACGTCGCAGGGAGTCGCCATGAGACATGGACGTGCGCTCGAAAGCCGGCGGCGGCACGCATCGCTGCTGGCGTTGCTCGGCCTGTCGCTGCTCGGGCTTGCCGCGTGCGAAGGCGACAACGGTCCGCAGGGCGCGCAGGGCCCCGACGGCCCCGGCGGGCCGACCGGTCCCACGGGCCCGACCGGTCCGACGAGCGGTGCGGCGCCCGTGCCGATCACGACGAGTTCCCTCGGCGGCATCGTGCCCGACGTCACCGGCGTGTTCGTGCCGGACGACACCGGCAAGCCGGTGGTCACGTTCTTCGTCGTGGACGAGCAGGGCCGGCCGTTGACGGGCCTGGCCCCCGCCAACGTGAGTTTCGCACTCGCACGCCTGGCCACGAACGCGACCGGGCAGCGGCAGTGGGAGTCGATCACGCTGCGCACCGAATCCCCAGGGAGTGGCACGTGGCCCGGAACGGTGCCGACGCAGCAGGGCACGACGGAACCCGGCACGAGCGGCACGCTCGTCGACCACGGCGACGGCACGTACACGTACACCTTCGGCACGGACGTGCGCGCCGTGCCCGACGTGCCCTACGACGCCAACCTCGTGCATCGCCTGGGGCTCGAGATCCGCAACTACCCCGCGGCCACGTCGCTGCTCGTCTCCAACGCGCCTTACACATTCACGCCGGCGACAGGCGTGGAGCTCACCCAATCGGGCCGCGAGATCGTCGACGACGACACCTGCGAGCAGTGCCACGACAAGCTGCAGTTCCATGGCGGCCCACGCACGGACACGCAGTACTGCGTCGTCTGCCACAACGCCTCGTCGACCGACGCGCAGAGCGGCAACACGGTCGACATGACCGTGATGATCCACAAGATCCACTATGGCCACCTGCTGCCGAGCGTGCAGGCGGGCACGCCGTACGTGATCTACGGCTTCGGCAACTCGGTCAACGACTACAGCGAGGTCGAGTTCCCGGCGGACGTGCGCGAGTGCGGCACCTGCCACGACGAGAGCGACGCGGACACGCCGCAGGCCCAGAACTGGCGCACGCAGCCGAGCATGCGCGGCTGCGGTTCCTGTCACGACGACGTCGACTTCACGACCGGCGCGAACCACGCCGGCATCGTCGCGACCGACGCCGAGTGCTCGGCCTGCCACGGGCCCGACTCCGGGTTTGGACTCCGGGCGGACGAAGTGCACGTCGTGCCCGAACGGCGTGCGGCGGAGCAGTTCGCTTACGAACTGCTCGAGGTCGGCAACACGGCGCCCGGCCAGGCGCCGAGCGTCCGCTTCCGCGTGAACAACCCGACGGGCGGCACGGTCTGGAACATCCAGTCGGACGCGCCGTTCACGCAGTGCGCCGGCGGCGCGAGCCGCCTCGCGATCGACATCGGCTGGTCCACGCACCCCGACTACGACAACCTCGGCAGCGGGCTCGTGCCGGCACAGCCATTGCAGCTCAACCCGCTCACGGCCTGCGGCGGCAGTTCCGTCGCGAACGGCGACGGTACGTTCACGGCGACGTCGACGACGCCCATGCCGGCGACGGCCACCGGCACTGCGATCGTCGCGCTCGAGGGTCACCCCGCGGTCGACGCGAACGCCGACGGCGCCGTCGATCGCATTCCCGTGCGCAACGTGCACGCGTTCGCGGGCGTCACGGACGCGACGCCACAGCCGCGGCGCGAGGTCGTCGACATCGCGCGTTGCGACCAGTGCCACGGCGTGCTGACCCTGCACGGCAACAACCGTACCGACGACCTGCAGGTCTGCGCGACCTGCCACAACCCCAACGCCACCGACATCGCACGTCGCGTCGCGGGTTCGCAGTGCGTGACCGAACTCGGCGCCGACGACGTGCCGATCGACTTCAAGTACATGATCCACGCGATCCACGCCGGCAAGATCGACGTCTGTGGCTTCGGCAACACGGCCATCCGGTTCACCGGCGTGACCTACCCGGGGCACCTCAACAACTGTGAAGGCTGTCACCTGCCCGACACGTACTACCCGGTGGACGCGACGCCTGGCAGCGGTGTGCTGCCGACGACGTTCGACGCGGGGGCGAACCTCGCGGCCTACACCGACGACCGTGCCGTGACGCCGAACGCCTCGGCGTGCTCCGCCTGTCACGACGGCGCGTCGGCGCGGACGCACATGGAACTGAACGGCGCTTCGTTCGCGGCCGCGAAGACGGCGACCGGCGCGCTCGCCTCCGGCACCGTGGAAACCTGTGGCCTCTGCCACGGCAGCGGTGGCGTCGCCGACGTGAAGACGATGCACCAGGTGGCGTTGTTTCCGGGCACGGGCGACGACGCGCAGCAGTGAGCGTCCTCGCCGCGACCGCGCAGCGAACGGCCGCACGGCCCCGGCCGGGGGCGCCCGAGGCTCCCGGCCCAGTGGTTCAGGCTCGATCCGCCCGCGTGGCGTTGCGGACGCGCACGGCTTCCTCCTGGTCGAGCGCGTCGAGTTGCTCTTCGACGAATCGCAGCGATCCGTCCAGCTCGGGCAGCAGCACGTTCTCGAGTGCACGCGCTCGACGCTCGGTGCGGCGGTATTCGGCGACCAGCCGGCGCAGGTTGGCGTGACGGGCCGCCTGTTCGACCACTCGCGCCACGACGCGCCGGAATGACGTGGCACAGCGTCGCAGTTCGGGCGTGTCACGCAGCGGTGCCGCGGCCGGCCGACAAGGCACGTCCTCGAACCGCGCTTGCTGCAGCTCGAGCCCGAGGAACGACGACTGCACGACGTCGAGCCGTGCGTCGGTGAGCGGGCAAGGCGGTTCGACCGTGAGGTCGTCGAGCCCATGGACCGCGATCGCGGCCGCGAGCGCCCGCCGCGCCGTGGCCCACTCGGTGTCGATCTGGCGCTGTGTCTCGACCGCGACGCGCAGCTCGCGCAGCGTCTCGGCCGCCAGCAGCATCCGCTTTTCGTCGAGCAGCTCGTAGCCCTCCTGCACGAGTCGGCGCTCGTCGCGCAGTTCCAGCAGCGCGGCGCGCGTGGCGGTCGGCTCCTGTGCGTCAGGCATGGCCCGGGACCGCGGTGACCAGGTGACGCTCGACCTGCGCGTTCGACAGCCGCGTCAGTTCGGCGGCAGGCAGGTCGCGGAGCACCGTCCACCCTGCCTCGAGGCTTTCCTCCAGCGTGAGCGCGCGCTCCTGGTGCACGAAGCCGCGCTCGAACCGGTCGGCAAACGCGAGGAAGCGACGGTCGGACGCTGACAACCCTTGTTCGCCCATCACGCTCGCCAGCACGCGCATGCGCAGTGCACGCGCGTAAGCCGCGAACAGCTGGTGGGCGAGGGCCGGGTGGTCGGCGTCGGTGTAGCCCTCGCCGATGCCCGCGTCCATCAGCCGCGACAGGCTGGGCAGCACGCGCACCGGCGGGTAGATGCCGCGCCGGTCGAGTTCGCGGTCGAGCACGATCTGGCCTTCGGTGATGTAACCGGTGAGGTCGGGGATCGGGTGGCCGATGTCGTCGCCGGGCATCGTCAGGATCGGCAACTGGGTCAACGTGCCGCGGCGACCGCGGATGCAGCCGGCGCGCTCGAAGAGCGAAGCGAGGTCCGAGTACATGTAGCCGGGGTAACCCTTGCGGCCGGGGATCTCGCCGTGGCTCGCGGAGACCTCGCGCAGCGCCTCGCAGTAGTTGGTCATGTCGGTGAGGATCACCAGCACGTGCCGGCCCTCGTCGAACGCCAGGTATTCGGCGGCCGTGAGTGCGTAACGTGGCGTCAGCAGTCGCTGCATGCCGGGTTCGTCGGCGAGGTTGAGGAACATCGCGGTGTGCCCGAGGGCGCCGCTCGACTCCATCGCGAGGCGGAATTGCTCGGCCGTGTCGTGCGGCACGCCGATGCCGGCGAAGACGACCGCGAAGCTCTCGTCACCCGCGGCGCCGCGCAGCCGCGCGCGCTGCGCGATCTCGGCCGCG
>Ga0065704_10071227_pt1 | contig 12374 bp, 9 predicted proteins | sample SwiRhicommuniRL2_FD_59091 | JGI IMG/M metagenome (GOLD analysis project Ga0065704, IMG submission 59091) | Switchgrass rhizosphere bacterial communities from Rose Lake, Michigan, USA - RL2 v2 (version 2) | ecosystem: Host-associated > Plants > Roots > Rhizosphere > Soil | place: East Lansing, MI
CAAATGTCCCTTTAAATAAACTTGTTCCATTACGTATTGGAAATTCTACATCTTTGCGGGTAGGAGAAAAAGTAGTAGCCATTGGAAATCCCTTTGGTCTTTCTGGATCCATGACAGAAGGAATAGTTAGTGGTCTTGGCAGAATGCTTCCTTCGTCAGAGCAGAGTGAGACGATACCGCAACCGCCATCAGGAAATGATGAATTAATACCGCCGTCCCCAACAAATATTCCCACTACGTTTTCTATTCCTGACATAATTCAAACAGATGCAGCTATTAATCCAGGAAACTCCGGTGGACCATTACTGAACATGAGAGGAGAAGTGATAGGAATAAACGCAGCAATTTTTTCAAATACTGGAGTATACTCTGGAGTAGGATTTGCGGTACCTTCTAATACAATAAAAAAAGTCGTACCATCTATAATCGCAACAGGTTCCTATACACATCCCTATCTAGGAGTTTTAGGTACTAATGTAACGCCAGAAATAGCAGGAAGTTTAGGATTGCAAGAAGCAACAGGATTTTTGGTGACTGATGTTACCGCAGGAAGTCCTGCAGATAAAGCTGGAATACACGCACGTAGCTTACTAACTGCTAATAATCAACGAGAGATACCCCTGGGAGGAGACATTATACTGCAGATAGATGATAAAAAAGTCAGAAAGATTGATGACTTACTAACTTATTTGGAAAGAGAGAAAGAAGTAGGTGATACTGTCCAACTGACGTTACTTAGGAATGGAGTGACAGAAAAAATACCCGTTACGCTTGGTGCAAGACCGAGCTCACAACAATTTGCAGATGCTCAATTGACGCCCGGAAGCCAAGCTCCACCGACAGACCAAGTACCAGAAAAATCTCCATATACTGATCTATACAATCAGTGCGTAAAAGTAGCAGGCAAGCAGATATGTGACTATCTATTTCAACGATAAGGGCCAACATATCTTTAACAATAAATAAAGCCAAATAGCATCTCTCACTTTCTTGTCATAATTAATATAAATTGTCAACTACTGATTCTGATTGCTAAAGAAGAATTCTAGAGAAATGATTTTAATTTGGTATTAGTGCGCGACTTATCATTTACATTTCAAAAGAAAATCTAGCGGTAGTAACTCTAAATCATCCATGCTTCACACACATATGAAACTTAAATATATCATACCTTGTTATTCACAGTGAGCAGTAAGACGGAGATGTTATTATCAAAAAGACAAAGCAATTGGAGTAACGATCAGAACAGGGATAGCATTAGAAATAACTATATAGCTTGCACTCTTACTCCTACTGTTTAGAAAAGATATCTGTCTCTCTACTAGTATAAAATTATTTTTACTCATTTTCTTTGTATTTTCACGAGTAGGTCTGTACACTAGATTGTACTTAACTATTTCCGATTAGGATAGGGTTTTTTTATGATAGGAAACGGTATTATCTCTCTTCACACAGATCATATTATTTGGGAAGAAAATATCTGGTAGGAGCTATTCATTTTCAATATGAATTTCGCTTTTAAAGTGTGGCCGGCTCCTAATTGACTAATTCTATTGTGTATATTTTTACTTTTCTATTTTGTTCTCCACTTGATTGTGGCAAAATATAATTGATTGCTAATAGTGCCATTAGTGATCAGCTCTTCAGATGTTCCTTTGATAATATTTACAATGTACTGTTTAGCTTTTTGAGTTGCATTTTTTATTTCCGGATTACTATTAATTATTTTCTCTCCTCCCTTGAAAACTCCTAACACAAATGTCTGCCATCCTAATCCTACAATCGATAAAATCAGTATGCATATTATTATCCATGTAGTCAGACCCATGATCAATTAATAATCCTTAACATTGTTATCAGTTTCGCATACTGGGAAATTGTTAAGAAATCCATGTTAATATTAAATTGAAATTTAATGATAAAATTCCTAAGAAGCTCGTTTTTCTTTTACTGAATAAATTGTGATTTTGCATTGGTGGGATCTTATAAACCTTTGATGATTTCTTTAACAAAGTCGAAGACTATATCAATAGCACTATTATTCTTATGTTAATTCTTTTAATGTAAGGATAAATTTAATCATAACAGAATCTTATCATGATACTTTAAATAAACACAACTATAATAGATGAACATAAAAATTTATAGCTATTGATTGTGAAGGAACTTTTCTTCTGTAGATTATAATAGTAAACAAAGAGTGTATAAATTTGTAGGTAGAAAATGGTTGAAAAGCCATATGGTATTAGGGATTTACTCTAAAAGTTTTAATTTGAATAGTGTAGATTGGCATATAAAACGAGAGGAATCTGATATAAGAATGAATGTTATCGTGAATCAAGGGCTCATAGTTCAGCTTGGATAGAATGGCTGCCTGCGGAGCAGTTGGTCGAGGGTTCGAATCCCTCTGGGCCCGAATCAATCTTGTCCTTTTATTTAGGCCCAGAACATAATAATTATGAAGAAATTAATTGTTGTCTATTAAAGAAGAATATGAAGAGCGAGACCCACTGACAAGCTTTATGTATGCTCTAAAAACAGCAGAGTCAAGAAGACAATATCCTCAGCGATTCAAAATGTTCCTTGATTATTTAAAATTAGAAGGAGCATTAGACAAACAAGCAAAACAATTCTTCTCAAAAGCAAGAAATGATATTCAATGGGCTGAGGAAAATTTTATGCGATTCATTGACTTTCAGAAGGAGAGAGTTAAACGAGGAGAAATATCTGAATCAACTATTTCAAATTATTATAAAGCCACCAAGTTGTTCTGTGAAATGAATAATCTGACTCTAAATTGGAAGAGAATAAGACGTGGCTTACCACAAGGAAGAAAAGCATCTAATGATAGAGCTCCTACTGTAGAAGAGATTCAGAAGCTAGTAGAATATCCTGACAGACGGATAAAAGCAATTATCTACACTATGGCTTCTTCGGGAATTAGATTAGGTGCATGGGATTACCTAAGATGGAAACACGTTACTTCTATAACCAATGGCCTTGGAGAAATCATTGCTGCTAAATTAATAATCTATGCTGGAGACCGTGAAGAATATTATACTTTTGTAACAGTTGAGGCCTATAATTCTCTAAAGGATTGGATGGACTTCCGCGCTTCTTATGGTGAAAAGATAACAGGGGAATCATGGGTTATGCGTGATATTTGGCAGACAACTAATATTGATTATGGTGCTAAACTAGGTCTTGCTACTTGTCCAAAGAAGCTGAAGAGCAGCGGTATCAAAAGACTAATAGAACGAGCTCTATGGGAACAAGGCCTTCGTCAACCTCTTACAAAAGAGTCAAACGTCATGAATGGAAAGCAGCTCATGGATTTCGTAAATTCTATAAATCACGTACGGAACAGGTTATGAAACCAATTAACGTAGAACTAATTATGGGACATGATATTGGAATTTCAGAATCTTATTACAAACCGACTGAACTCGAGGTTTTGGAAGATTATTTGAAAGCAGCAGATCTTCTTACAATCAACAGTGATAGGCTCATACTGCAGAAGCAAGTTTTAGAATTAAAAGAAAAGAGCAAAGACAGTGAATATATAATCAAAGCAAAACTGCAAGAAAAGGAAGAAGAAATTCAGAATATGAAAGGCCAAATGGTTTTGATGCAGCAAGCACAAAAGGAAATTATGAATTTGCTAAAGAATCCGTCTAAACTATTAGAAATACTCAAAGAAAATTAGCAAAATGAAAAAGTCTTAATTAATTTTATTTCAATATCTAAAACAACAAATTCGATTAATAACACCAGCTACGTGGCTATTTATAGGCATAACTTGGATGAATATGGTATCAATTTCCATAAAAGGAAACCTTATATCTATATATGTCAGTTAACTCCTATGACAGAGACTGCTACAATACTATCTGCTAATTCTCTAACGGAATTGAAAGATTTTTCCTCCTTGCTAAGCAAAACTCGTGCTATGACATCTAGCAGGGAGGATAGTCCGCAAGAAGACTATTTTAGTACAAAAGAGAAGGCGTTGGGTTATGTTTATGATGGATACACTGCTTTACCTTCCGTCTATCATTCGGTTTTTGTTGATCCCCTAAAGAATCTGTATGTTGCTAATTATGAGCAAATATTCGCTTCTATAGAGGATACGGGCGATGATATTCCATGGAGAGAATGGTTTGATTCAATAAATCAACGTAAAGTAGGATACAAAAGACAAGCTACTCATGCATTTGAAGAAAGTATAGCTGATCTTTATGATGGTTTCCTTTCAATGGAAGAACGAAAAAGAGTAAAACCTCCGGATTATCAAACTGTCTCTCCTTTGGTTTTATGGGGCGGACCTGAAGCAGGACCATATACAATTCCTTCAGACCCTGAATTTGTGGTCAAGTTAGGAATTAATATGTCAGTTGTAAGCATGCCACCTTCTTATTCAGAAAATATAGTGTTATGGTCTGCTATAGGACATGAAACAGGTGGTCATGATATATTACATGCTGATGAGGGGCTGCTAAGTGAAATTGGATATACTGTAGAGCAAGAAATACTCAAGAAGAAAAATGAATCTCCATTAAGAGGACAGGAAGTCACTTTGAACGGTAGAAAGATGCCAGTTGCAGAATTTGCTGCAGGCTATTGGAAAATGACAATAGACGAAACAGCTTCTGATGTATGTGGACTTCTTAACCTTGGACCAGCTGCTGGAATAGGTATAGCATCTTTATTAATACCTATAAGAGGAGGCAAATTACTTAGCGAAGGCTGGTACGATGATGTACATCCTATTGATGCTCTGAGAGTTTTACTTGCCGCTGATGTTATTCGTGATATACCAGATCTCGATGTGAATATTGCAAATGCATGGGGTGATGCTTTAGAGCGAATTGCGGAGAAATATATTACAAACAAGAATGAATTTAAGCTCGGTACTGAAATACCGTCTGGAATATACACAAATGTAGTAATTCCATATGATGGAATGAGAGAAACAATCAAGATTGTAGCAAAAACGATAGCATTTACACCTTTAGATAGTTTAGAGAAACATCATTTATCGGAAATCAATACGTGGGCTAATTCGGATGAAACTTTAACTTTGCGACTGGCTGATGATTTTCTTGATGATAAAGAACCATCATTAGAACCAGGTCCAGATGGCCAAACCGTATACGCAGCTCATGTAATTTCTGCGGCGATAATAGCTCTGGCAGAATCAGCCGACATTACAAAAGTAACTGATCTTGCAATATCAGGTCTAAATAAGATGTACGATACCAACCTTGTCTGGCGTGGTTTTCCACTTCGTTATAGAAGCAATCTATATGCACATAATATTGTGCCTCACTTTGGAGTAAAACATAGATCAGTAAGTCGACAAGGCAATACTAAGAAAGGAAAGGGAAAATCTAAAGCATTAAAAATTAAAACTTAAACAACACCTAACAAAAATAGTCATCATGATGCATACAAATTTCATAATGACTTAAGATACGACTCGGTTTATCGCTTTTCTCAACTAGCTAGTATTAAGATCCTATATGAGTGATATATCCCTAGTCTAAAACATTAGGATTGAGATTCAAACGAATTTTCATTTGCATCCATCGGGTCCATTCGCAACGTCAATTCTGTTACGAATCCGACCCGTCTCATCAATCTGTTTTTATATATTAACCGAATAGAACGAACCGTCTATATGCAAGTTTCAATGTCATTGAATTCGATTGTGTTGAATGTTTACATGCTTGAAAACAAACAATTGAAATGTTAATGAGTAATTTTATTAAACTCTTTTACATGCAGATCCAAACTCCCTTGGGTTCTTCTATCTTTCAATATAATGCTATAACTCTAACTGAAATTCCATATGTAGATCGAACTAAATTTATTATTTTCACCATGGAAAATTTGGGGTTAACCATAGACGATAACATCGATGATCGATGTGATGATTTTATTAGCATATTATTGAGCCAAAACCTATGAAGATATGTAAATTATCGCCGGTATCCCCGAATCCCCGGAATGCTGAAAATTAAGTTCAATTTAGGTTCAATTCTACCGGTGATATTACCGGGGATATCATATTCCTATAAGTCATGTATCACCGGCTAAGAATGGATAAATTCATGCTCATTATCAATCCGGTGATACCGGTTACACCGGGGATATTATACATACTTCTTTACTTCTACATCTGTTATGTCAGAATGCAATTCGTCAGTACAAAACAATGTGTATTATGTCGAGTGTTAATTTAAAAGAAATTCATTATAATATTTAGTACATATATCACAGCATTATTACAGCTATTCTGAACTTAAATACTGTACCGTGGTAACAGTTGGAAACAGATGATAACAGAGGTAACAAAGCGGTAGCAATGATAACAAAATTGGTATCAAATGATAACAATAGCTTTAAGCTTCTATTATACTATATTTCTTGAAGATACAAAACATATGACGATATTATCCAGACAAGAAAGAGAAAGACTTGTTTTAGACCTTTACAATCAAGGCAAGACTTATCGCGAAATATCTAAGGAAGCAAGAATATCTCCACGCGATATAGGAGTTATTTTGAATAAGGTCATTGAAACGAAGGCTGGAGAAGAAGAAAGAATAAAACAACAAGATGATGCTGAGAACAATCAAGAACAACAACGACAGCTATCTCTTTCCACTCAGGCATACAAACTCTTTTCTGAAGGTAAGACTCCATTAGAAGTAGCTATTGCACTAAACCTGAGAGAATCCGAGGCAACTAAATTCTGTAGAGAGTATTGGAGGCTAAAACAACTATACAATCTGAATACGGTTTATGAAGAGGTTAAAGATGAAATTAGTTCATTTCTAAAATTATACAAATTAGCCAAGGCCAAAGGCATGAGTGTCTAGCAAGTTGTTAATCTTCTTGCAATGGCGAATGAAGATTTACCAGCAGTTGAAAAGCGATTTAAAAGGATGAGAAATGATATAACTATGCTTCAATCTCAAAAGCGTATAGACGAGAGAAATTTATATCAATTGAACAATCAAATAGCATAAACAACTAAACTTTTGACATCATATCGTATGTCTTGTATAAGAGAAAGAAGAGCGATAAGAAATCTCTATAATGAAAAGCAAAGATTAGAAGCTCTTGTTAGTGACTTTAGGAGCAATAATCAAGAATATATTAAAATAAAACAGGTAGCTGAAGAAAAGGTGATAAGTGTTTTAACAAACGGTAAAATACTCTTGAGATTTGCGACTGCATCAGTAATTGAATCGTTAAGAAGAAACCCTGAATTATGTAATTTTGTATTGAATGATATTTCAAATAATTATGATACTGATACAACTTCTTATGGATCTAACTCTCTTATGTTAATGTTGCCAGGAGAGCAGCAACCATTCAACTATAATAGCGCAGATGTTTATACTGCGTTGATGTTAGAAGAAGCTGAAAAGCTTTACAATGAGCTAACAACAAAACTGACAAATAGGGTTATAGCTGCATCTATTAGCGCATTATCGATACCAATACGGGGTAACAGATAGAAATCAACCCATAAGAATGGTAATACATAATGAAAGAAAACAACCCAGACATCATAATCAATCAGAAATTTATAAAAGACCAAGAGTAAACAAACGAACGATGATAAACAGATATTGTCACAAAGCTATCAATAGAGGATTATAATGCATTTCTTATACTAACCAAATTAGAATATCAAGCTGGATTGATTAAGGAAAAAAGTCCATCAGAATTGTTACGGTTTACAATATGTCGTGTACCAAACCAACTTCATAACAACCGAATATATCATTTACTTGAGGAACAACAACAGCAGCAAGTTCAAAACAACCTGCAGCAACCACATCAATTTAGTTCACAGCCTACTACCGCTGCAGGTCTTCAACAGCATCAGGTTCCTAATATATCTCATAGAAAGAATTTAGACTCATAATTCACAACCGATCTCTAGCCAAATGACATACAAGCACGAACCAACACTTATTGCGTGTGATACTAACACAACACAACAAGAAAAGCATGATAATATTTTAGACTTTGACTACTTCGGATTTTGAAGTAATAATATGCTAACTAAAGAAGAGGAATCGCTTTATATATTAAATATGTAATCTGAAAGATATCTCTATAATGTAAGCAGCAATTATAATAAAACATAACCGCATTTTATATAACTATAAGGTATCTCAATTGGCAATACATTTAGTTGAAAAACAAAACAACCAAATTAAAAGGATTAAAGGCAAAAGTTGAAAGTGACCCGCAATATAAAGTGCCACGCAGAATCTATGATATTGACGCTAAGCCTAGCAAGGAGGAGCCAAAAGAGATCGCCGAGTCGCTACTGAAGAAAATTGCCCCAAATCTCAAGATTAATCCTAATCTTTCCCAGTTGAAATTTGACAAGGTCAAGGAAAGTATACTTGGAAGTCATGTCTTGTATCAGCAGTATTATGAGGACAAGCCAATTTCTGGTGCATGGATTAGAGTTGACATCGATAAAGACGGCAGAGTATACAATCTCCTTAATGATCTTGTACCTGAACCAATTATAGCCAAGGCAAAGAAAACAGAAGCAAAACGCAAGACAACAGCTGCTGCAGCAACTGGTGAATTGTCATTAGAAGAAGCGAAAAACCAAGCTCTTGCAACAACGGGTGCTACAAGCGACAGTTCTAATGAAGTACTAGAGAATGAGATGGTTTACTTTCCATATAATGGCATCCCAACTTTAGCATGGAAGATCCTTGTTAGAACAAGTAAGCCTCGGGCAGAGTGGAAGATTTACCTTGATGCAAAGACGGGAGTTGTTCTGGACAAGGCTAACCAACTAAAGGACCGTGATGGAAAGGGAAAAGTATTCAATCCCAATCCAGTGGTATCATTGAATGATACTAGCCTAGAAGATGAGTCTCAAATTTCTACAGATGCTTATACAGAAGTCGACCTGAGAGATCTTAAAGATAATGGCATGCTTGACGGTCCTTTCGTGAGCACCGCTACAACCTTAAATCGTGTTAAAAGAACTAACTTCCAGTTTCTTTTTGACAGACAGGATCGTGGATTCAAAGAGGTAATGGTCTATTATCATATCGACAGAGTACATCATTATATACAAGAACTTGGTTTTAACAATATCGTCAATCACCCAATTGAAGTAAACATTGACGGAAGACAAGACGACAATTCCGAATACAGTCCAGCAACAAAATCTTTGACTTTTGGTGTAGGAGGAGTCGATGACGCTGAGGACGCTGAAATTATTCTTCATGAATATGGCCATGCTATTCTAGATGACCAAGTACCCAATTTTGGACCAAAAAGAACAGAAGCAGCGGCTATTAGCGAGGCCTTCGGTGATTACTTAGCCGCCAGCTTCTTTGCAGATATCAAGCCCAGTAATTTGAGACCAACGCTTGGCAATTGGGATGCAGTATTTTATAGTGGCGACGAGCCACCATGTTTAAGAAGATTGGATAGCAACAAAAAATATCCTAAAGACCTATCGTCTCCTTCTGAAGAGCATAATGATGGAGAGATCTGGTCAGCTTGCTTGTGGGAATTACGCGGTGCACTCGGTCGTAGAATAAGCGATCAACTGATAATTGCTCACCATTTTCTACTCTCTCGGACGGCAACATTTGAAAATGCAGCTAATGCATTAATTACTGCAGACAAAAATTTAAACCAAGGACGGAATGAAAGTGCCATCCGCGACATTTTTGTGCGTCGTGGAATCCTGCCTAACCCCAGAAGAAAGAACAAGCGAGCAGGTACATCTTTCGAAGAGATCGCCAGCAATGTCAGTGAAAAATGAAGGATCATTTATTAGTGGGTGATGGGAAATTTATGAAGATTATCCTTTTCGATCTTGGTCAGACACTTGAGGATCAAGAAGTCTTACTTCCTGGCGCTCTCGAAACGTTGTCGGCAATTAAGAATATGTACGATCCTAATAATAAAGAATCTCCCATTCTTGCACTACTCTCAGATTATTACGAGGCCAAGAATCCAGAAGAAATAGATACCTTAAGGAAGCAGTATTACGAACTGTTGGATCGCCTAGAAATCCGGTCGTTCTTTGAACCTCTCTCTGAAAGAGTCACTCTCTCAACAGAAGTTGGCGTCAAAAAACCGAATGAAAAGATATTTCGAGTAGGGATTGATAAGATTCATAAAGACCTTCCCTATCACCATGTAATTTTCATTACAGATGATCCGAACCATATTATAGGTGCACGTGAACTAGGGATGACTGCCATTCATTTTCAAGGGCCAGGTCAAAACACTGGAGAAGTTCATAAATTGATCGAGCTAATTCCACTTGTCAGTAGATTATTGGAATATTCTCCATGCGGTAAAAAACGCAATGAGGCAATAGGTCGTACTTTAAGTCAAACTAATAAAAGCAAACAACTAGATCCTATCATCAAGGGTATAATTTCTCATGTTGACACAGAGCATTTGCGCGAAACTATTTCCCATTTGGTAAAGTTCGGCACACGCTGGAGCTATTCTAATAATATTACTCAAGTTCCAGAATGGATTCACAAACAATTTGTAACCCTTGGATACCCAGCTGATACAGAAACTCGCTATCAGAACTTCGATTTACCAGGAAGTCTGTTGCAACGCAATGTCCTTTGCAGTCGTAAAAACGGTGAGAAAGAATTTGTCTTGGTCTGTTGTCATTATGATACAATTTCTGAAAACTCATCCATTACAGCCCCAGGTGCGGATGATGACGCTTCTGGAGTGGCCGCAACTTTGGAACTTGCAAGAATTTTAAGAGATGTGCAACTTAGACAGGGTGTTTTATTCGCTGTATTTGGTGGGGAGGAGCAGGGGCTATTTGGATCAGATGCATGTGCAGGAATTGCTGCAGAAGAAAATTGGGCAATTAAGGTTGTAATTAACCTAGACATGATTTCTTACAAAAATCCTGCTGGGACGCCACGAATTGTAGTAGAGTATGACCAAGGCAATAGGAATCCGGATAATGATGCAGCTGCTAAGGCTTACGGCTTAATCATGGCAGGAGCGGCAGCAGACTACACATTATTGGAAGTCGAGCATACAGACATTTGGAACAGCGATTACATATCATTTGAAAAGAAAGGCTTTGCCTGTATTGGAGCATATAATGCGGATGATAACCCTTTCTACCATAAGTTATCTGATACTATTGACAAAATAGACATTACTCATCTTGGAGAGGTGGTAAAGATGGTTCTGGCTACAATTCTTATAATAACGAGATAAAATTTTCTGTTTGATCTCCAAGATCTTTTATTTTGATTAATTTTTCCAATCTGGTTAATAAATAGTAATATCTTTTATTACAGCCCCTCCTATTTATTTTGGGATTAAAAAGATAGAGCATAAAAATATACATAGAAGCTAAGCAATTCCTCAAGCTTAATTTAATTTATGAAGAGATTGTAGATGATATAGATATTATCTAAATTATGTGGAATAGACAAGGTTGAAAGAGATAAATGACAAATATTAGTTCTCCACAGTCTTACATCATTGTAATGTAATATTATTAGTAACATCAGAGAAGGGACTCGCATATACACCATTATCTTCTATCTTCTTCTTATTACAACAAGTAATGTCTTATGTTTACTGGCAATAGATTGTCTCGGCTTTATTCGACGTCTAACTATGGTGAAGGCTGTGAAGGCTCCTAAGAAGATATAGACTTTTCATTACCCATTTGAGTGATGATATTGTTAGAATTTGTAGTATTATTATGTGATTCTTATGGTTATTCTAGATAATATTATCACTTCTTATATTCATATTTTGCTCTGATTACTCTTTTACTTCTAGAGCCTAAACCACTGCTGTATATTGCTATGTTGGGTTTACTTTCAATACTATATCGTTCCTTATACCATTTACATACTCTTAATATAACGACTGCATGGCCTTTTAATTTACTGCTACAAAACTTTTCTGAACTGTTCATTTCTCTAATCATGATATTGAAGCACCAAATGGTAACTTTTGAGGCATGTATTTAATGTTATTTTAGATATTGATTTACTGGATCAACTCCAATACGCATCTGAGTACAATTCGCTTCCATTGAATCTCTGTATGTGAGAGTTCAGAAAAACGTCTAGTAAAAAGAGGATTAGGTTTCATATTAGCAGTATCTACTAAACCTTCCAGATCATAGACACTCCTTTCTGTAACGGTTTCATCTCCATTATGCAACCATCTGAAAGAACCTTTACGACCCGGTCTGGCACCATAATTTAAACCATTAATAGTTTCTAGCTCAGTTGAATAGATGACATAAGTTTTCCCAGCTAGGAAGGAATTTCGGCCAAGCTCATCTTTATGAAATTTCA
>Ga0065704_10071228_pt1 | contig 12372 bp, 11 predicted proteins | sample SwiRhicommuniRL2_FD_59091 | JGI IMG/M metagenome (GOLD analysis project Ga0065704, IMG submission 59091) | Switchgrass rhizosphere bacterial communities from Rose Lake, Michigan, USA - RL2 v2 (version 2) | ecosystem: Host-associated > Plants > Roots > Rhizosphere > Soil | place: East Lansing, MI
CCGCCACTGTGCTCGCGGGTGCTTTCGGTTGGGTCGTCTCGCGGCCGCTGCTGCGCCTGACCACCAACTACCTCGCCATGGGTACGCTCGCCTTCGGCGTGATCTGCTTCATCTTGTTCGCGCAGTGGCGCGCGGTCACCGGCGGACTCGACCCCGGGATCGCAGGGCTGGAGCCATTTCGCATCGGCAGCGTCCTGCTCGACGAGCCGCGCAGCATGTACTGGCTGGTAGCGATCGTGCTTTGCCTGGTGATGTTGCTGGTGGTGGGGCTCGTGCACAGCCGTGTAGGACGTGCGCTGCGCGCGCTCAAGGTATCGGAGGTGGCCGCGGCCGGCCTCGGCGTGGACGTGGTGCGCTACAAGGTGGCGACCTTCACGTTGGCCGCTGCGCTGACCGGGCTGGCCGGCTCGCTGTTCGCGCATTTCCAGAGCGCCTTCAATGCCGGCGTCTTCAACGTGGGACTGTCGATCGAACTGTTGATCATGGTGGTGGTCGGCTCAGTGTCTTCGCCGTGGGGCGCGCTGTTCGGGGCACTGCTGGTGACCATTCTTCCCAGCATGCTCGAAGGCTTCGAGCACTACAAGCTGCTGGCCTATGGTGCCGTCATGACCGCCGTGATGATCTACATGCCCGACGGCTTCGGCAAGGCGATCGTCGACGCCCTGCTGTCGGTATGGAAGCGTGTGCGCGCATCATGACTCTGGCCGTCTCGAATTTCTCGCGCCGCTACGGTGGCCTGGTCGCGGTGGATGGCGTGAGCTTTGCCGCGCTGCCCGGCGAGATCACAGCCGTCATCGGCCCCAACGGCGCCGGCAAGACCACCTTGCTCAATCTGATCAGCGGCGTGGTCGTTACGCAGGCCGGCAACTGCACGTTGTTCGGCGAGGAGGTGGGAGGGCGCACCCCGCACGAACTCGCGCAGCTCGGTCTCACGCGCACTTACCAGACGCCGCAACTCTTCGACGACATGAACGTGCTCGAGACCGTCATGGTTGGCGCGCACCTGCGCGGCCGCGCGGGATTCCTGTCGTCGATGTTCCTGATGGCCCGCAGCCGGCGCGAGGAGACGCGGCTCGAGCAGGAGGCGCTGGCCGCGATCGAGCGCGTCGGCCTTCCCGCCGCCTTGCTGCATCGACGCGCGACCGAGCTGGCCTACGGCCTCCAGCGCCGGGTGGAGATTGCGCGCGCGCTGGCGATGCAGCCGCGCGTGCTGCTGCTCGACGAACCCGCGGCCGGCCTGAATCCGCGCGAGACGCATGAGCTCGCCGCGCTGGTGCAAACGCTCGCGCTCGGCGGCCTCGTGGTGGTGCTGGTGGAGCACGACATGGAGCTGGTGATGGGCATCTCACGCAAGGTCGTCGTCATGAACTTCGGCCGAAAGATCGCCGAGGGAACGCCAGCGCAGATGCAGCGTGACCCGGCGGTGATCGAGGCCTACCTGGGCAGCGAGCAGGCGGAGCCCACCCGTGCTTGAACTGCGAAACGTGCGGGTGCGCTACGGCGCCATCCAGGCGCTGGACGACGTGTCGATCGACGTGGGAAAGGGCGAGATCGTCTGCCTGATCGGCGCCAACGGCGCGGGCAAGTCGACCGTGCTGAACGCGATCTCCGGCGTGATCGGCGTGGCTGGCGGCTCCATCGGCTTCGAAGGCCGCCCGATGCGCGGCGCGCGGGCCAGCGCGATCGTGCGAAGTGGGCTGATCCAGGTGCCCGAAGGTCGGCTCGTGTTTCCCGACATGAGTGTGAGCGAGAACCTTGAGATGGGCGCCTACAGCCGCAAGGACGGCATGGCCGATAGCCTCGAGTTCGTGCTGACCTTGTTTCCACGGCTGCGCGAACGCCAGGCCCAGCTCGCCGGGCTCATGTCGGGCGGCGAGCAGCAGATGCTCGCGATCGGCAGGGCGCTCATGGCCAGACCCCGGCTGCTGCTGCTCGACGAGCCTTCGATGGGCCTGGCCCCGCTGATCATTGCCGACATCTTTCGCACGCTGCAGCGGCTGCGCGCCGAGTTCGGCCTGTCGATCCTGCTGGTCGAGCAGAACGCGCGCGCCGCGCTGAAGCTGGCCGACCGGGGCTACATCCTGGCCAACGGACGAATCACCCAAAGCGGTGCGTCCGCCGACCTGCTGGCCGACAGCGCCACGCAGGAGGCTTTCCTGGGCCGCATGCGCAGCGACGCAACGATCACATCGACTGGAGAATCCCGTGGACTTTGAACTTTCCGGCCGCCTGCTGGTGATTGCCGGAGGCGCATCCGGCATCGGACTGGCCGTGGCGCAGGAGGCACGCATTCACGGCATGCGCGTGGCCATCCTCGACAGCTCCGCAGCACAGGCCGCAGCCGCGTTGGCCGAACTCGACCCGGCTGGCGACAACTGCATGGCAGAAGTACTGGACGTGCGCGACGGTGCGGCCTGCGAAGCCGCGGTTGAGCGCATCGAGGCACGGCTCGGCCCGATCGATGCGCTGGTTACCTGTGCCGGCATTTCGCGGCCCGAGCCGGCCGAATCGATGAGCGACGAGACCTGGGACGCCGTGCTCGGCGTGAACCTCGGCGGCATGTTCCGGACCGTGCGGAGCGTGGGCCGGCGCATGGTCGCGCGCCGACGTGGCGCCATCGTCAACATTTCGTCGACCGACGGCCTCGGCGGGCACGCCGCACGCGTCAACTATTCGGCTTCCAAGCACGGCGTGATCGGCCTTACACGCTCGCTGGCCATCGAATGGGGGCGCCACGGCGTGCGCGTCAATGCGGTCGCGCCTGGTGTGGTGGAAACACCGCTGCTGCGCCGCAACGTGCCGCTCGACCATATCGAGAACGCCATGATCGACCGCGTGCCGATGGGCCGCTTCTCCAGTGCAGCCGAACAAGCCCGCGCCTGCCTGTTCCTGCTGTCGGATGCCGCGTCCTACGTGAACGGCGCCACGCTCGCGGTGGACGGCGGCCTCACGGCCGGTTACTTCACGCGCTGGAATGGCGCGGACTACGGCTCCAGCGCGTTGCTGGCCCGCGATGCATACGGGCCGCCTCCTTCGTCAACATCTTCCACTCCAGAAGGACAGTCATGACATTCCTCTCACGCACCGTGGCCGCCGTGTCGCTCGGCTGTGCCGCGCTGGCCGCTTCCGCACAGCAGGACACCATCAACATTGCCGCAGTGATCGCGACCAGCGGGCCGGCATCGATCTACGGCGCACCGGCGGAGAAAGCGTTGCGCGTGCTGATCGACAACCTGCCCAACAAGCAACTGGCCGGCCGCTCGGTCAAGCTCACGGTCTACGACACGGAGGGCAACTCCACGAAGGCCGCACAGCTGTTTCGACGTGCTGCGGAAAACGACGAGGCGCACATCATCTTCGGTCCATCCACCAGCGGCGAGTCGCTCGCGCTGATTCCGATCGCCAACCAGCTCAAGGTGCCGACCATCAGCCACGGCGGCGCCGAGGCGATCACCAAGCCGGTCACCCCTTACATGTTCGCGCTGCCGCCGACCGACCGGCTGATGGTCGAGTCGCTGGTCGAGTGGATCAAGCAGAAGGGTTGGAAGAAGGTGGCCGTGATCTACTCGATGGACGGCTTCGGCCAGTCGGGTGGCACCATCGCGCAGGAACTTGTGCAATCGCGTGGGCTGGAACTGGTGGGCGTCGAGACCTTCGCGGCGCAAGACACCAACATGACGCCGCAATTGCTGCGCATCCGCGACAAGGCGCCCGACGCCATCATCATGTGGTCGGCCAACCCCGGCCCGACGATCGTGGCCAAGAACGCCATGGAAATGGGCCTGAAGACGCCGTTCTTCGTGAGCACCGCGAACGCCACCCTCGGCTTCATCAACCAGGCCGGGGCTGCCGCCGAAGGCATCTACGCGGCCACGCTGCCGATCGTCGCGCCCGACGCGCTGGCCGACAACGACCCGCGCAAGCCGATTTTCCTGCGCTTCAACAAGCTCTACAAGGAAAAGACCGGCCAGCCGGCCGACCAGGCCTCTGGTCACGGCCTGGATGACATCACCTTTCTCGAGGAGGCGCTCAAGACGATCAAGGGCCCCGTTACGCGCGAGAACCTGCGCGCCGCACTCGAGACGGTGAAGATGTGCGGCTCCAACGGCTGCCGCCAGGTACGTCCCGACGACCACCGCGGACTGACGCGAGAGGCGATCGTCGTGATGCAGATCAAGGGTGGCGCGTTCGTCGCCGCGAAGTAAGGCAGTGGCTGTGGACGTATTGCGCATCGGTGGAGCCTGCGCGTTCTGGGGCGACAGTGCCCTTGGCATCGACCAGCTGCTGGCCAGCGATGCGGTCGATGTGCTGGTGTTCGACTACCTGGCCGAACTGACCATGTCGCTGCTGGCGCGGGCGCGCGCCAAGGATCCGGGCGCCGGCTACGCCACCGACTTCGTGAGCGGCGTGGCGCCGCACCTGCCGACCATCGCGCGCAAGAAGATCAAGCTGCTGTCCAATGCTGGCGGTATCCATCCGCAGGCATGCGCGCGCGCGCTGCAGGCTGCGGCCGAGGCGGCGGGCGTTCAGCTCAACATCGTGGTGGTGGAGGGCGACGACCTGCTGCCTCAGGTGGATGCGATCCGCGCCGCCGGCGTGCGCGAGATGTTCTCCGGCGCACCGCTGCCCGAACGCCTGACCAGCATGAACGCCTATCTTGGCGCCGGCCCGATCGCGAGGGCGCTGGCGCTCGGAGCCGACGTGGTGATCACCGGCCGCTGCGTCGACAGCGCGCTCGCGCTCGGGGCGCTCATGCATCATTTCGGCTGGACCCCGCAAGAACACGACAAGCTTGCCGCAGGCAGCCTGGTGGGCCACCTGTTGGAGTGCACGACCCAGACCACCGGCGGCCTCTATACCGACTGGCTCGACATTCCGGACGGCCCCGACGGCGCCGACATCGGCTACCCGATCGCGGAATGCCGGGCGAACGGCGAATTCGTTCTGACGAAGCCCGCCGGCACGGGCGGCCGTGTGGCGCCACTGGTCGCGGCCGAGCAGATGCTCTACGAGATCGCCGATCCGGGCGCCTACATGCTGCCTGACGTGTGCTGCGACTTCACCGGCGTCAGGCTCGAGCACGCGGGTGCCGACCGCGTGCTCGTAAGCGGCGCGCGCGGCGCGGCGCCCAGCGACAGCTACAAGGTGAGTGCGACCTGGCACGACGGATATCGCATCAGCTCGACGCTCACCATCGTCGGCGAAGACGCGGTGGCCAAGGCGGGCCGCGTGGGCGAGGCGATCCTGGCACGCACCCGCCGCATGTTCGTGCGCGACGGGATCGTCGACTACGACGAAACCTTGATCGAGGTGCTCGGCAGCGAGGTGCCGTCGTACGGTGCGCAAGCACGCGGGCAGCAAAGCCGCGAGGTCGTGCTGCGCGTCACCTGCAAGCATGCGAGCGCTGCGGCGCTTGGCATGCTGGCGCGGGAGTTTGCCCCTTTCGGCACTGCAGGCGCGCCCGGGACCACAGGGTTCAGCGGGCGACCCAAGCCGCAGCCGGTGTTCAGGCTTCATTCCTTCTTGTGGCGCAAGGCCGCTCTGGTACAGCGACTCTCGGGCGAGTCCATCGAATCCTGCGAGGTACCGCCGCCAGATCCGGGCGCCGGTGCGCCGCATCGCCCTGCGCGCTACGAATCGGTGGCGCCCGCGTCGGGTGTTTCCCGGCGGGTACGTCTGTCGGAACTGGCGGTCGCACGCAGCGGCGACAAGGGCGACAGCGTGAACATCGCGGTGATCGCACGCGAGCCGCGCTTCGTCGCGCCGATTGCGCGCGCACTCACGCCCGAAAGAGTCGCTGACGTTTTCTCGCATCTGGTTCGCGGTGCCGTCACGCGGTACGACGTGCCGGGCGTGGGGGGCTTCAACTTCGTACTGCAGCAGGCACTTGGAGGCGGAGGTGCGGCGTCGTTGCGCAACGATCCATTGGGCAAGGCCTTCGCGCAGATCCTGTTGGCGGTCGAACTCGATGCGCCCGCGGAGTGACTGGGGACTTTTCGTCGATCCTTCGATAAGGAGATGTTCATGCAGATGGTCTCGCGTTTTCTCATCTCGTGCGTCCTTGCTCTGGGCGCGATGCCCACTTGGGCAGAGCCACCTGTTCACATAGGTGCTGTGCTTGCGATCAGCGGGCCGGCGTCCGTGTATGGACTGCCGGCCGACCGGGCGCTGTGGACTCTGCTCGACGGCATGGCCAAGGATGGCCTTGCCGGCAGGCAGGTCAAGGTGACCATCTACGACTCGGAAGGTAATTCGACCAAGGCGGTGCAATTGTTCAGGCGTCTGGTGGACAGCGACCAGGTGCAGATCGTCTTCGGACCTTCGACCAGCGGCGAGTCGATGGCGGTGGTGCCCGTCGCCAATCAACTAAAGGTCCCCAACATCACGTTCGGTGCTGCTGGTTCGATCACCGACCCCGTTACGCCCTATGTCTTTGCTACCTCGCCGACCGACCGGCTGGTGGTCGAGAATATCCTCGATCATGCGCGTCAGCGCGGCCTCAAACGGCTGGCCGTGCTCTATTCGCAGGACACCTTCGGTCAGTCTGGCGGCAACTTCGTCAAGGATCTGGCGGCGCAGTTCGGAGCGGAACTGGTTGCAGTGGAAACCTTCGCCGCACAGGACATGAGTGCCACGGCGCAACTTCTGCGGATCAAGGAGAAGGCGCCTCAGGCGCTGATCGTCTGGGCGCCCAATCCGGGGCCGACGATTGCGCTGCGCAATGCGAAGGAGCTGGGGATCAGTCTCCCGACCTACCTGAGCTATGCGAGCGCCACGCTGTCATTCGTCGAGCAAAGCGGGGCCGTCGCGGAGGGGGTGTTCGTTCCCGCAGTGCCCATCATTGCGCCGGAACTCCTGCCGGTAAGCGACCCGCGCAGATCGGTGATGGTGAAATTCAGCGAGCAGTACCGATTGAAATGGAAGTCGGCGCCAGATCTCGGCGCAGGCCACGCGCTGGATGCCAAGCTCATCGTCGAAAACGCAGTCAAGACGATCTCGGGGGAGGTTACGCGAGAAAATCTGCGCCAGGCTATCGAAAAGGTGCAGATGTGCGGTGCCAATGGTTGCCGCAAGCTTGCACCGAACGACCATCGCGGGCTCGACCGCGACGCGCTGGTGATGTTGCGCGTAAAAGATGGCAAATGGGTGCTGGGTGCACCATGAGCCCCATCGCAGGCGTCGTGTTCCGCCAAGTCGCAGGCTCCGACGGCAACACGATTCGCGTCGCTGTGCAAGGGGAGGGGCCGTTGGTACTGATGGTGCACGGCTTTCCGGAATCGTGGTTTTCTTGGCGTCACCAGATGCCTGCGATCGCCGCTGCCGGATTTACTGCCGCGGCCATTGACGTGCGCGGTTACGGAGGTTCCGACAAACCAATGGGCATCGAGCACTACACGCTCAAGGAACTGGCAGGCGACATCGTTGCAGTCATCGATGGCCTTGGCGCATCGTCGGCCATCCTGGTCGGTCACGACTGGGGGGCACCTCAGGTTTACACGACGGCAATCCTTTTCCCGCACAGGGTGCGGGCGCTCGCCGGACTGTCGGCCACAGCTGGCAACTTCGTCGACCGCAAGCCTTCGAGTGGTTGGTCGGCAGTCTATGGGGACGATTTTTTCTACCATCGGTATTTTTGGACACCGGGTGTGGCCGAGGCAGAGATTGAAAAGGATCCGCATCGTTTCGTGCGGCTTTTCTACCATGGACTGTCTGGCGATACCGACGGCCACATCAATCCACTGTGGCAGGACGCAGGCGCCACCGACTTGCTGGGGAAGCTGCCCGAGCCGCAGGCGCCGGCGCCCTGGCTGTCCGCCGCCGAGATCGACTACTACGCGCAGAGCTTCATCGAGGGCGGAATCGCGGCACCGCTGAATCGCTATCGGGCCGTGGACCTGGACGTCGACCAACTTCGGCCGTTCGGTCAGCAGCGCATCGAGCAACCCGCGATTTTCATCGGCGGCGCGCGCGATCCGGCGCGATGGATGATTCCCCGTACAGACCGGTATGCGAACCCGGTCGAGCGATTCTCGGACGCGCGTGGCGTACACATTCTTGAGAAGGCCGGTCACTGGGTGCAGCAGGAGGCGGCCGAGTCAGTCAATGCGCATCTGATCCGGTTTCTGCTTGGGATGCGGCAATGACGCCGGCCGAGCAGACAGAGCACAGCGTCCTGTGCGGTGACCAGCGGATCTTCTATCTGGAAGCCGGACCACGCGACGGTCCGCTGTTGATCTTCATCCACGGCTGGCCTGAGCTCGCGGTCAGCTGGCGGCACGTGTTGCCACACTTTGCCGCCCTCGGTTTTCGTGTGGTCGCGCCGGACATGCGCGGCTATGGCCGCTCCGGTGTGCCGTCTGCGCCCGATGCTTATCGGCAGTCACTTCTGGTGGCGGACATGCTGGCGCTGCTCGACATCCTGGGTGCCGAAAAGGCAGTCTGGATCGGCCATGACTGGGGCACCGCGACGGTGTGGGGCATGGCCAGTCATCACCCGGAACGCTGCCATGGTGTCGCCAACCTGTGCGTGCCTTACCGCACCATCGAGCGCGGGGTGGATGCGCTGGTTCCGCTGGTCGACCGTTCTGTATATCCGGCTGAACACCATCCTTGGGGGCAGTGGGCCTACATGCGTTTCTGCCAGCAGCATTTCGCGCGGGTGACCGCCGTCTTCGAGTCGGACCAGGATGCTTCGATTCGTGCCATCTTCCGGCGTGGAGACCCCGCCCGGCTCGGACTGCCCAGTGGCCACGTCGATGTGTTCCGCAATCACGGCTGGTTCGGCGGCGCGGATGCCGCACCGGACGTCCCGCGCGACGAGGCGGTGCTGTCGGCCGGCGAGTTGTCGTGCTATGTCGAAGCGCTCTCGCGCAACGGCTTCGCCGGACCCAACTCGTACTACCTGAACGACGCGGCGAATCTCGTCTATTCGGATAGCGCGATCGACGGCGGCCGGCTGAAGATGCCGGTGCTTTTCGTGGCGGCGCGTTACGACATTACCTGCGAAGCGGTCGCTTCCAGCCTGGCGGAGCCGATGAAGGCCCACTGCAGTCGCCTGACCACCGCAGTGATCGACGCAGGCCACTGGGTCGCGCAGGAAAAACCGGCCGAACTGATCGAAATTCTTCGACGCTGGCTGGGAAACGAACTGCCGACCCTGTCCCCCGGCGGGTGGACAGACAGCGAAGCCGGCTCTCGATAAGGTGGGCTTTCCACAAGAACAAGAGACACACAGGCCTGCATGACTGCCGCCACTCCTGCTGCCACGCCCCAGAAGGCCGGGCTGATCGCCATCAGCGTTGCCGCCTTCGGCAGCAGCGCCATGATGCGGGTCTGCGACCCCATGCTGCCGGTGCTGGCGCAGGTCTTCGACGTGTCGACCGGACGTGCGGCGCGGACGGTCTCCACCTATGCCATCGCCTACGGCCTGCTGCAGTTGATGTACGGGCCCATTGGCGATCGGTACGGCAAGCGCCGCGTGATCGGGCTGGCGGCCCTGGGTTGCACGGTCGGCAACGTCGTCGCGCTGCTGGCGACCAACCTGCCGATGCTGATCGCGGCGCGCGTGCTCTCGGGCGCCACGGCCGCCGCGATCATCCCGCTGTCGCTCGCCTTCATCGGCGACACGGTGGCCTACGAAAGGCGGCAGGAAGTGCTGGCGCGTTTTCTCACGGCCACGCTCAGCGGCATGATCGTCGGGCAGTGGGGTTCGGGCGTGCTGGTCGACACGCTGGGCTGGCGCTGGACCTTCGGCGTGTTGATCGTGCTATTCCTGGGCGTCGGGCTGCGCCTGTGCGCCGACCCGACGACGCGCGGCGAGCGTGCGCAATTGCCGTCGGCTGCGGGGCACCTGCGCGGTGCGCTCGACGTGTTGTCGATTCCGTGGGCGCGCTGGATCCTGGCGCTGGTCGCGGTCGAAGGTGCATTCGCGTTTGCGGTGATGGCGTTTCTGCCGGCCTTCGAGCACAGCGAGTTCGGACTCGGCATGTCATGGGCGGCTGCCATCGTCGCGCTCTACGGCGTTGGCGGATTCCTCTACGCGTTCGGCGCGCGCGCGTTGTTGCGGCGTTTCGGCGAAAGCGGGCTTGCGCTGCTCGGCGGCGCACTGATTGCCTGCGCCTGGGTCGGCGTGGCGCTGGCCGACCACTGGGCCTGGTCGCTCCCGGCCTGCGCCGTTGGCGGGCTCGGCTACTACATGCTGCACAACACGCTCACCACGCATGCCACGCAGATGGCACCGGCACTGCGCGGCACTGCGGTGTCGCTGTTTGCAGCCAGCCTGTTCGTCGGCATCGCGATCGGGGTGAGCGCGGCGGGCATGGTGGTCGACCGCATCGGCTACCGCCTGGTGTTCTCGATCTCGGGCGTCGTGCTGCTGCTGCTCGGCGCGTTGTTCGCGGCCAGCCTGCGGCGGCGGCCGCTTCCGATCGTCGCACAGGCTTGAATCCATTCATCGACATCAAAGGAAACGACATGAGCACAGGCTTCGGCAAGGGCTGGCTTGAACTCGAGGGACGCGTCTGCGTCGTCACCGGCGCGGCCGGCGGCATCGGCGGCGAGATCGCGCGCGAACTCGCGGCGGTGGGTGCGAAGGTCGCGCTGCTCGACCGCGACGGGGCGGGCGCCAAGGCTTTCGCCCAGGACATTGCGGCGTCCGGCGCGCGCGCAATCGGCGTACAGTGCGACATCACCGATGAAGCCAGCGTCACCGCCGCCGCGGACACCGTGGCGGCCGAGCTGGGGCGCTGCGATGTGCTGGTGAACAATGCCGCCGCGATCTATGCGGGCGCGTTGATGGATGTGAAGCTGGACAAGTGGAACCAGCTGCTGGCAGTCAATCTGAATGGCTTCCTGCAGTGCGCCCAGGTGTTCGGACGCCAGATGATCGCGCACGGCGGGGGCGGCGGCATCGTGCACGTCGCGTCGATTTCCGGCAGCATTCCGCAGCCCTACAGCGGGGCCTACAGCGTCAGCAAGGCGGGCGTGAAGATGCTGTCCAGGCTGCTGGCCGTCGAGCTGGGCGAGCACCGCATCCGCAGCAACGTGGTCAGCCCCGCAATGGTTCGCACCCCGATGAGCGAAGCCTTCTACCAGGACAAGGATGTGCTGCAGCGCCGCGAGGCGATCGTGCCGGCCGGGCGCATCAGCGGACCGCGCGACATCGCCGAGGCGGTGCTGTTCCTCGCCAGCGATCGGTCGAGCTACATCAATGGGCAGGACATCCTGGTCGACGGCGGATTGAGCCAGGCGTTCCTGACACTGATTCCACGGCCGGGCTTCGAGAAGAAGGACGCCTGAAAGCAGGCGGCCTCATGGAATACAGGAATACACGGCTTCCCAAGAAGGTCGGCGCAGGTGATCCTCGACATAGCGTGCGAGCACAAAGGATCCAACTCATGATGAACAGTTTCAGCGCCGCCACGGTGTTGCCGGCCGGCCGTCCGGATTCCTCGGCCCTGCCCGACATCGTCGAGGCGATGGGCACGGCGAACTTCGGTTCACGACTCGTGGCCTACCTGCATGCAATGTGCGGTGCCGACCACTGTGCCGTGTTCCAGTTGGGGCCCGATTCGCTCTGTGAAGTCGCCTCGGGCAGCGTCGACGGCACGCAGAAGGCGCACGACGCCGCCCTGCGCTACGTCGGTCAGCAATACTGGCGCAAGGACCCGACCATCTCCGAGGCGCGCAGCCGCGTGCTGCGGCTGGAGGCCGCCATCATCCGGGTCGACATCGGCGAACTGGTCGACACCGATCTGCGCGACGTCGTGTATCCGCAGATCCGAGAACGCCTGCTGCTGTGCGGCCGTCGCAACGACGCAGCTTTCGGCCTCAGCATCCTGCGCACCGAAACACATGGCCGTTTCTCCGACGACGAGATCACGGAGCTCGCGAGCTCCGCCGAGCTGCTGGTGTCGCTGCTGGCCAAGCATGCCGACGTGATGCTCGGCCGGCCCAACCTGGCCGACGCGCTGACCTCGCTGCTCGACATCGAAAGCTGCCTGGTGGCGGAGACCGACCTGCCGCGCCGCGAACTCGAAGTCTGCAGTCGTGTGCTGTACGGTCTGTCGACGGCGGGCGTGGCGCTCGACCTCGACATCGGCGAAGAGAGCGTCAAGACGTACCGCAAGCGCGCCTACCAGCGCCTGAAGATCGGCAGTGAAAGGGAACTGCTGACCTGGTACCTGCGTCGTTGGAGCGAATGGCGCGGCCACGCCGCGCCTGTGGCGCGTCCCGCGGCGGCGCCGTGGCGCCACCACGCGGCGCCGGTGCTCACGCACTGACGACGCGTTGATGACGACGGGAAGACCCGGCGCTCAGGCCGGCTCGATGCGCAGCGGCAGCCGGTCGAGCGTGCGCATCTGGTTGATCGGC
>Ga0065704_10071230_pt1 | contig 12371 bp, 10 predicted proteins | sample SwiRhicommuniRL2_FD_59091 | JGI IMG/M metagenome (GOLD analysis project Ga0065704, IMG submission 59091) | Switchgrass rhizosphere bacterial communities from Rose Lake, Michigan, USA - RL2 v2 (version 2) | ecosystem: Host-associated > Plants > Roots > Rhizosphere > Soil | place: East Lansing, MI
GCTCTTGCTCAGTGCAGTGACGTCATCACTGTTGAGGGCTGTGCCTTCGGATGCACCGCCTTTGATGGCGATCTTGGTATAGTCTTTTGTGACTTTGACGACGATCTTTGAGAGAGCGACGACGTCTTCGCCACCGAAGATGATGGTCGATGGGCCGGCGAGAACGGTCTCCAGCCCTTTGACGCCGTTCTTCTCGAGGGCTTTACGGGCGAGAGTGTTCTTGACGGTCAGCATCTTGATGCCGGCGTTGCGGATCTTGCCGCGGAACTCGTGGTCGGTGATTGGATCCAGTGCGGATGAATCGATGACGACGACATCGCGGGCTTGACCCAGACGAGCGTGGATATCATCGATGACCAATTCTTTGACGAACTTACTCATAACTGTCAGACCTAGGAGATCGAGAGCAGAAAGTGTTTTGTCAGTTAAGTCGAGAGTCGACTTAAACAGTCACAAATTAGACGCCGACCGGGATGCCGGGCATCATCGTGGCGTTCAGGGTGACGCTGCGGACGTAGATCCCTTTGGCACCGGTTGGCTTGACGGTGTTGACATAGGCGACCATGGCATTGGCGTTGTCAAGCAGCTTCTGGGTGTCGAAAGAGAGCTTCCCGATGACTGCATGGACGTTACCGCCAGAGTCATTGCGGAACTCGACTTTACCAGCCTTGTATTCTTTGACGGCGGTCGCAACGTCTTGGGTGACGGTACCAGCTCGTGGAGATGGCATCAAGCCGCGAGGACCGAGGACGCGACCGAGAGGTCCGACGACACCCATCATGTCCGGGCTGGCGATAGCGACATCGAACTCAAGCCAGTTCTCTTTGAGGATGCGGTCAGCGAGTTCTTTAGCTCCGACAGCATCTGCTCCAGCTGCTTGAGCAGCTTTGGCGTTGTCGCCTTGTGCGAAGACGATGACTCGCTGTGACTTGCCAATCCCGTGTGGCAGAACGATTGAGCCGCGGACGATCTGATCGGCTTGGCGTGGATCGATACCAAGGTTAAAGGCAAGTGCGACGGTCTGATCGAATTTGACCGGCTTGATGCCCTTTGGCAGTTGACCATTGAGTCCTTTGAGGACTTCGACGGCTTTATCGAGAGAAACTTTGCCTACCTGCTCGGTCTTCTCGCGCAGGAATTTCATGCGTTTAGACGTATTCGCCATATCTGTCAGCTATCTATCGAAACATTGTGTTCTGGATAACGGGAGGACTCGTTGTCTTCCCTCGAACGTATTCTGTCGCCCACATTGAAAGATGATGCTGGTAATCACTTTCGCCCGTGAGGCGGGCGTCTAGCAGGGGATCAGGATCGACTAGTCGACGATTTCGATACCCATGCTGCGGGCTGTTCCCGCGATGACTCGGCAAGCCTGATCCATGCCACTTGAATTCAGGTCGCTCATTTTGGTCTTGGCAATTTCCTGAACCTGGGCCATGGTCACGCGACCAACTTTGTTTGTCTTTGGATTGTCAGCACCCTTGGCGACCTGGGCGTACTTCTTGAGAAGGACAGCAGCCGGAGGGCTCTTCAGGATGAATTCGAAAGTACGGTCTTTGTAGACAGTAATGACGACGGGGATAACCATTCCCATCATGTCGCGAGTCTTCTCATTGAATTGAGAGACGAACTGACCGATGTTGACCCCGTGAGGACCGAGTGCAGTACCAACTGGAGGAGCAGGAGTTGCCTGACCACCTTTGCACTGAACCTTGATGACTGCGGTGACTACTTTTGCCATGATCGAACCTGATCGTATCGCTGTCTTAGGAGGCTGACGAGAGGCTACTCTACGTAAGAGCGAGCTTGTCGCCGGCTGTATCTATAATCTCCGAGGCGTGTGCTTGAGCACAAACTACGGACGTTCAACTTGCCAGTAATCCAGTTCGACGGGTGTCGGACGACCAAAGATCTCGATCAGAACGGTAATTTTGCCGCTTGATTCGTCGACTGCTTCGATCGTTCCCTGGAAGCTCTCGAAGGTCCCTTCCTTGATCTTGATGACTTCGCCTGATTGGAAATCGATCTTGACCTTGGTTGGCTCGACGTCTTTGGAAAGCTCCAGTCCCAGCATTCGGGAGATTTCCGTGTCCTGCATAGGAATCGGTTTGCCAGCTGCACCGGTGAAATCACCAACGCCTGCTGTGTCGCGAATGAGGTACCAGGTGTCGTCGTTTAGGACGAGTTGAATCATCAGATAACCCGGGTAGAGCTTTTGCTCTCGGATTTTCTTTTTCCCGCCTTTGGTTTCGACAACCTTTTCGGTCGGAATGATGACTTCACCGAAAAATTCTTCCAGTCCCTCCAGCTTCACCCTTTTGACAATCGCGTCGCGAATAGTTCGTTCGCGATTTGACTGCACTTTGAGGACATACCATTGCATGCCTTCGGGTTGCTGTGTGACTTCCGCCATGCTGAAAACTCAGTTTCTCAACAGTAAACGTTCTGATTGTTGACTTGCAGACGAATCAGTCAGTCGACCGGCCTGATGAGCCACAGGGGCAGAACTTGGAAAGAAAGAATTCTCCGACTCTCCAGAACGACACCGGCTCGGACCAGAGCCCGAGCCGCGAATTGGGAAACGAAAAGCATACAGTGTCAAACAGTTTTTTCAAGCAACCCAAGTCTTTTTCTGTGATTTGCTGAGAATGGACTTGCAATTCAGGTTTCTGGCAGTCGTTGAGTACCTCAATAACTTGGAATCACAGGAGCAACTGCCGTTGTTCACGTATTCAGCAGGAGCATCGCCCAAGAGGGAATGATATTCAATACCACCCCGGCGATGACATAGATGTTGGGCGCGAGAATCGAAATGGCGGCACTGTATAACGTGAGTCGACGAAGCTCCTGGCGGGAGACAGAGAAGGTCGACAGCAGGTAGATGCTGAGCGGTATGACAACAAACAGGAAGCAGCAGGCCCTTGAGATATCCAGAACCACCAGGCAACTGGCCCATGCGAGTGCAAGAGCAGCTGCTAAAACGGCCGATCTGTACCACTCCTGGCGACTGGAAAGCTCTCGGAAAACCGCGATGACTAAAATGACGGCCCCCTCCAGAGAAAGCCATGGCACGAGGCCAGAAAACGGAAGAGTTGCGCTCAGGACGCTTGTCCCGAGCATGCTGAGATCCTGGCTTCCCCAGCCGGCCAGCCAAGAGATCATCGGTCGCGAAATAATATAACCAACTAACGCAAGTCCTATCGAAAACAGAAGGCGATGACTCCGTGATGCATCCGCCGGCTTTACAATAAAAAGGACAGTCGCGATGAGCATCAGTGAAATCAGGCTGCGTTCATCTGACCATAGTGAGCAAAATGCGAGCAGCCCTGTCGCGATCGGAGAGACACAAGACGCGGCTAGCGTCAGCCCTACCAGCCCCAAGGCGACTCCGTCAAAAGGCTTGAACTCAAACAACAGCGAAAAGCAATTTGAGCAGACCTGGTTGCCAGCCATGCACAATCCTGCATAGAAGCATGTCAGCAGGTCGTCCGTCGTCCGATAGACGTAAAAAATGACTGCGCCGATCAGCGCAATACCGCCAATTGTTGCTGGCCAGGCAAAACTTAAGCCCAGCCAAACCGAGAATTTAATGAAAACCGCCGGCAAAACGCGAGGCGTGAGTTTTGCGCCGTTGAGACCAGGGTCCGCGATTCTTGTAAGCACTGGGTGGTATGGTCGCTGTGTCTGCCAGCGGAGACGCGATTTTCAGCTGGTAAGCAGGGCTGAGGCGATCAACCGACTGCGGAATCAACATCAGAACCAGAGGTGTCGTGCACAGCAGCAAGCAGACGGCAATACAAATTATCAGGAAACAAGACTGAGTGACGAGTCTTGATTTCCGGGCGCCGCTGCGATCTGCGGGGCGAATCTGGTCATCCACGATGTTGCTTCCCGTACAGAAAAGAGCATGTCGATGACTGGCTAAGCCGCTAGAATCGCAGGAATCCAATCAGGTGGAAGAACCACTGCCAGATCATGTCGTAGATGAAGAGGGCGCCGGCGACGATGAACATGGTCGCGAGGACAACGATGGTGGCGCGGTACAAGTGGGTTGAGTCTGGCCAGCTGACCTTGTCGACTTCTGCCTGGACAGCGACTAGGAAGTCAGCGAATGGCGGATAGTTGACGGTTCGGAAGCCGAGCCACAGGCCGAGGAGGCTGATGCCGCCCTGGACGCTGTATTTCACGAGATCAGAATACTCAGCGAAAGCATACTGGCTCAGTTCCCAGCCAGCGAATGCGAAAACAACGAAGATCGCGATGGCGGTTGCCTGACGGACCTTCAATCCCTGATTCCGCTTGTAGATCGTGGCCGACATCAGCTCCGAGGTGAAGCCAGCGAGATTCGACTTTGCCATATCGTGTCTGGTCCTGGTGTTGCCTCGTCGCGTCAATGTCGACGTGGCCCGACTCTGTCTTAAGAGTGATGTTCTCGAAGATGCAGTTGAAGGATACGCGGTCAAAGTCGCGCAATCGCAGAAGAGTCTCGTCAAGAAAGAACACGGGCGGAAGGACTTGAACCTTCAACCGCCGGATTTGGAATCCGGTGCTCTGCCAATTGAGCTACGCCCGTAAGTAGGCGACGAATTACTTCTTGCGAGATTCTTTGTGGAGCGTGTGTTTGCGAAGTCTTGGGCAGTATTTCATGAGCTCAAGCTTCTCGGTTCCACGCATTTCCTTGATCACGCGGTAGTTTCTCATACCAGTTTCAGTACATTCCAGCCAGACGTATTCGCGAGCCATGAGTCACCAAATGCAAAAAATTTGAAGATTGATCGATAGAAAATGGAAGGCAAAGCGAGCCGTATGATAAGAAAAATACGGCGACCATCAACACAGCATCCTCGGCGTGAAGAACACGTCGAGGATCTGTGGACTGGTCATGATCAACTCAAGTGAGATTACTCGAGGATCTTGGTCACAACGCCAGAACCGACAGTACGGCCACCTTCGCGGATAGCGAAGCGGCTGTTGAGGTCCATGGCGATTGGCTTCTGAAGTTCGACTTCCAGAGGAACGTTATCACCTGGCATACACATTTCTGCGCCGCCGAGGAGCTTGGCTGCACCGGTGACGTCCGTGGTGCGGAAGTAGAACTGAGGGCGGTAACCGGAGAAGAATGGGGTGTGACGGCCACCTTCTTCTTTGCTCAGAACGTAAACTTCGCATTCGAACTTGTGGTGAGGCTTGATTGAGTTGGCGACGGCGAGAACCTGACCACGCTCGATATCATCTTTGGTGATACCGCGAAGCAGGAGACCGACGTTATCGCCAGCGATCCCTTGATCCAGAGTCTTCTGGAACATTTCGACGCCGGTGACGACAGTTTCCTGAACATCACGCAGGCCGATGACGCTGACTTTTTCGCCAACTTTGATAACGCCGCGCTCAATACGACCGGTGGCGACAGTACCGCGACCTTTGATTGAGAAGACGTCTTCAACGGCCATCAGGAATGGCTTGTCAGATTCACGAACAGGCTCTGGGATACCGGCGTCGAGGGCGTCCATCAGCTTGCCGATGCAGGCGTTGGCGGTCGGGTCGCTTGGGTTTTCCAGGGCTGCTTTGGCGTTGCCGCGAACGATCGCGATGTCATCGCCAGGGAAGTCGTACTTGTTGAGAAGTTCGCGGACTTCCATCTCGACGAGCTCGAGGAGCTCTTCGTCGTCGACGAGGTCGCACTTATTCAGGAAGACAACCAGAGCTGGCACGTTGACCTGGCGAGCCAGGAGAATGTGTTCGCGGGTTTGTGGCATCGGGCCGTCAGCGGCAGAAACGACGAGGATCGCTCCGTCCATCTGAGCAGCACCGGTGATCATGTTCTTGACGTAGTCGGCGTGACCTGGGCAGTCAATGTGGGCGTAGTGACGACCAACTGACTCGTATTCGACGTGAGACACGGCGATGGTGACGGTCTTTGTATCATCGCGGACTGTACCACCCTTGGTGATTTGAGCGTAGCTCAGTGGCGTGGCGAGGCCTTTAGAAGCCTGAACGGCAACGAGGGCGGCAGTCAGCGTGCTCTTGCCGTGGTCGATGTGACCAATAGTGCCGACGTTGACGTGTGGTTTTTTACGTTCGAAAGTTTCCTTAGCCATCGTTAAACTCCGAGTCCCCTTTAACTTTCAAAACTGAATACCAACAAGCCCAGAGGGATATGCTGGAAGACAACTACTGGCCTAAAAAGGGGCCAGACCTTCACACAGGCCCAGGAGGCCAGACAATTTGGAAAAGGCTAAAACTAACAATCTGATGAAAAACTTGCAATCGACCGGAAGAGTCCGGCCGGCGCGAGATTCACCAAATCATCCAGTTTTCACACGAAAATCAAAAATCAGCTACTTAATATCATCAATCAAAAAAACGGTTCCGACTGGCAGGGTTGTCAGTCAGAACCGTAAGAGCTGCTGAGGGGACTCGAACCCTTGACCTCGTCCTTACCAAGGACGTGCTCTACCAACTGAGCTACAGCAGCGAATTCTGAAAATGTCGTCTTGGTTTGGCTGAGGGGCGCCTGCAGCCTACGGGAAAATGAGAGCGGGTGAAGGGAATCGAACCCTCACGACCAGCTTGGAAGGCTGGAGTTCTACCATTGAACTACACCCGCGACTGTTTGCACATCAAACTGAGGCTGTCATCGCGATCTGTGAAAGAAAAAGAAACAAAGTGGGGGCGACAGGATTCGAACCTGTGAAGGCATAGCCAGCAGATTTACAGTCTGCCCCCATTGGCCGCTCGGGCACACCCCCAAATGTTTCGTTTGCTTTTTGTTCGTCCAACGCTGCGCTGGCCTTGCGGTTACCTGCAGGATTTTCCGAGGCCCACTTTGGTGGACAAAGGGAAAAAATGCAAGCCAACGCGGTGGTCGTCACTGCGGTCGGAGGAAAAAAGAGCTGGCGGAGGGAGTTGAACCCACAACCTACGGTTTACAAAACCGTTGCTCTGCCATTGAGCTACGCCAGCTGATCTCTGCACTGAACCCCGCTTCCGGGAGTCGCGGAGAAGCCCGCTAGTATAACGACCTTGGTATTCCGTTCAAGCCTTTTCACCGTGGAGAATGACACGGCTGTGAGAGGAATGTTCGCGAGGCCGGAAAGAATCGAACGACTATCGAATGACCGTATCGAGATTCATGGTGGCAAACCAGGCGTTCTTTTGTCGTGACGAGTTCAGGAAAATGGCACGTCCATCGGGGAGGATTTCAAATCCTTCAAGTTCATCGGTCGGGTAACTGAGTTTGAGCGTGTTGAGAGGGGTGGCGCAGGTGCCGGCCGAATTGAGAGGGGTTGTCGAAAGCTGGTAGCCGAGGCCTTCGATCTGGTTTTGAACGAGGATCAGTTCTTTGGTTTGTTCATTCCAGCAAAGGGTCTGGACCCAGGGACCTGTGGGCTGTTTGGTAACGAGGACGCCGGGAGAGCTAGTGCGGACGACGGATTTGAGTTTTTCAGGGTCATAGAGGCGGATTTCGTTGCCTGTTGGCCCGTAATCGCTCGTGGCGATGAGTTCCTTGCCCTCGAAGGTGACGTATTCGGGACGGGTGCCGTTGAGGCCGAGGTCGTCGTTGATCTGGTTGAGGATGGCGTGGTCGAGGTGGCCATCCTTTTTAGCCTGTTCCCAGTCGATCAGGAAGATCGTGCCTCGGCGATAGACAGTATCGCCCAGGAAGACGCCGTAAGAACCGAAGGTCAAGCCGGTGGGGTGCGGCGCGACATCGACGCCGTTTCGGGTCAGTTTAATTTCGAGTCCGGTCCACTGCAGCGGTTCGGGGCAGGCCGGTTCGTAGCGGTATTCACGAATGACGCCGGTTTCGGCATCACCATAGATATAGAGAAGGCCATCGTGGTGGGTGATGCCCTGGGCGGCTCCGAGGCCTTCAATGGTTTGGGAGATCTGAAGGGCCTGCTCGGTGGCGTCAAAGTCGATGGGCTTTGAGGGAAGGTCTGCGGCTGCAAGAGTGGCAAGCGCCAAGAATGCGATGGCGGAGAAGATCGTCCTGATCATTCAGTAGATTCCTGTGCAGAATTTCGGAGTCAGGTTACTCAGTACGCTTATTGTTGGGTGGTTAGGTGAATGGGTGGATAAGAAGCTGTGAATTTGGCGCAAAGTTTGTGGAATATGCGGCATCCCTGCTTACATATGTCCACAAATCAGAGGGGCAAACTTAAAGGAATCTTTCGAAAATTGGAAGAATAATTCGCATGCAGAATCCGTACGACGCGCATAACCGTTACGCCAGACACAACGAGGCAGATAGGCACTGGCGGCATGATGAAAACAACTGGATTGCGAGTTTTTCGCGTCGATAGAAGTGACAGCCGGATAAACCACATTTGGAGAGATAACTCTTCAGGCGTGACCCCGGCGTGACGAAGCGTCGCATCACGGATGAAATCCGCAGACGGAGTTCTGCGAAAAGTTCCAGGGACTAGGAGCGAGAGCGCATGCTTTCTAAGTGGAGCCTTTTAACAAGCCGATTCAATCGGGCCTGTCAGCGAACTGTCGTTGCTATCACGACATCCGCGATGCTCGCCGGACAATTCGGACTGGAGCAGGCGTTTGCTCAATCCGGATTCTCTCCGGCTTATCAGGGCATCGTCCAAGCACAGAATGCGGAAGAGCGAGAAGTCCCGCTCGATTCGCGAATCAGCTCGATGCCTGATGTCGAAGATCAATTCGACGTCATTCACCACCGCAGTCAGCTGATGCTGACGAATCGCCGCATCAAGCGAATGGCGATTGCTGACCCGTCAGTCATTGAAGTCGCCCCTTACAGTGACACAGAGATTTCGGTCATTGGTCTGTCGCTGGGCACAACGACTTTGACGCTGTGGTTCGAAGATGATGACGATCCGCTGATTTATCTGGTCAATACCATTCGCGATCCTGCTCTGGAAGATCGACGACGGGTCGACTATGGCAAGCTGGAGCGAAAGCTCGCCCTGCTCTTCCCGAACAGCAAAGTCTATATCATCCCGATTTCTGGCAAAATTATCGTGAAGGGACAAGCTCACGACAGCCAGGAAGCGACCCGCATCATGCAGGTTGTTCAGGGCGAAGTCATTAACCGTGAAGGGGGAATGGCTGGTGCTCCGATGACTGATGGTGGTGGGGGTGGTGGAGGAACAGATGGGATTGCGGTCGAAAGTGGTGGCGGTGGACGACTCTTCGGATTCGGGAACGGATCTGGCTATGTGGTTGATATGCTGCAGGTTCCGGGTGAATTCCAGGTCATGATTCGAGCCCGGATTGCCGAGCTCAATCGCTCGCAACTGCGACGTTATGGGGTCGACCTGAACGTCATTTTCGCCAACGGACAATCGATTGGTTCAAATCTGTCGGGCGGTGCACCGACGTTGAGCGGGATCTTCGAGGAAGGTGATATCATCACTTTGATCGATGCTCTGGCTGGTAACGGCACAGCGACGATCCTGTCAGAGCCTGCCTTGACGGTGCTTTCCGGTCGAACGGCGAGCTTCCTGGCAGGGGGTGAATTTGCGGTCCCGACAGTCGTCGGTATCGGGGGAGCACAAGGTCAGACGACCACATTCCGAGGGTTCGGTACGTCGCTGCTGGTGACGCCGACGGTGGTCGATGGGGATAATATCCGTCTGCAGATCGTTCCCGAGTTTTCTCAAACGACGTCTGGTAACTCGGTCGGTGGGATTCCTGGGCTGAATTCTCGACGTTTGAGTACGGTGGTCGAACTGCGAGAAGGTCAGACGATCGTGCTCGGCGGGCTGCTGTCTCGTCAGCGAAATACAGAAAATAACCGCATTCCCTGGCTGGGTAGTCTGCCGGTTGTCGGCCCTACCCTGTTCAATGCCAAACGATCGACAGAAGACGAGTCGGAGCTGCTGATTATCGTCACGCCTGAGATTGTCCGTCCGATGGATCCCGATGAAGTTCCACCGATGCCGGGCTTCTATGCACCGCATCCAAACGACTGTGAGTTCTATCACTACAACATGGTCGATGGGGCTCCGGATCAGAACGTCTATCAACTGGCTCCCTGGGGTAACAAGTCTGGGTACGGATATCAGGTAGGTTACAACCACTTCAATCCTGGTCCTTCTCAGCCGATGTATAGCCCGGTCCCTTCTGCCGGTCAGGGGCCTCAAGGTCAACAGCAGCAGCCTTACAGCATGCCTGGGCAGGGTCAGCAAATGCCCTTCATGCCACAGGGACAACAAATGCAGCCTGGCTATTCCTTGCCACCTGCTCCGATGACTCCTGATGGGTATCAACAGCCGATGTCAAACTATGCACCGCCGATGAGTGGCCGGAACGGGATGCGACCATCCCATACGGGCCAACCTCCTGTGCGACAGCCTTCGTCAGCGATTCAGCCTGTTTCGGGTGAATCGAACGGTCGATCAGCATTGCCATCCCGACTGTATCAACCACGACAAGGTCGATAAGTCACCGTTCCAGTTTCCGTGGCCATTCTTTCTATGGTCTTTCTTCCTGTGACCTTTCGAACACGACTCCGATCGCCGATGCGAGGAATGTTTATGCGTAAGTTCTGGTCCATTTCGACACGACAACTGGCTGGTGTGGCTCTGTTCGGGCTACTGACAAACGGCCTGAGCGGCTGTGCGAGCCTTCATAGCCGAGGCGGTAACGAAGCATGCGGCGTCGAGCAGTGCGGCGGACACGTGGGCTGCGATGATGGCTGCCGATCCGGCGGCTGCGGCAGCGGCTGGAAAGAAAAATGGTATGGATGGTGCGTCGGGAAACACCGCTCGCACGCTATCCCTGAGACCCTGCCGCTGGGCAGCACGATTCGTTCCCATTACCAGGTGATGCAGACCAATGCGGAAGCAGCGGACTTCATTCTGCATGATCACGACTTTGTCGGTGAAACAGCCGAGTTGACGCCGCTGGGTCGCGACAAAATTATGGAGATCGCTGCCCGGATGCGATCTGCTCCGTTCCCTGTTCTGGTTGAACGCAGCGAGAACAACTCGAATCCAGAGCTCGATGCGTATCGACGACAGATCGTTGCCCAGGTGCTCTACGACCATGGCAATCCGGATGCGGATCAGCGAACCATCGTTGCGTTGCCATATGGGATGGGATTCCAGGCTGTTGAAGCTCGCGCCAATTATGGAGTCCATATTGGTGGCGGACTTGGCAATAACAACGGCTTCAATGGTAACAACGGCGGCGGTTTTGGTGGTGGTTTCGGCGGTGGATTTGGTGGCGGCGGTGGTGGATTCGGCGGGTTCTAATTTCCGATCTCGCCTTGCCGCTTAGAGTCCAAGAGCCTTGCCGGCATGACAAAATGCTCAGGATGGCATTCAAAAAGGGAGACACGAACGATCGTGTCTCCCTTTTTTGTTGCGCGACGGAAAAAAGTCTGATCCGTGGGTCAGCAGGTTGCGTTTTGACAGGGTGGCCATGAGGTCACAGTAGCCAAGACCTGTTGCGGGCGTTACAGTCTGAGAAATCGATCAGGTGTGGTGGTCACTCCTTGCTCGATGCGTCTTGTTGCTGCTTGTTCCGACGTACTGCTGTCTGAAACGAGAGGATGTTCGATGAGCGAAGCTGGTTCTGCGATTCCGAGCCCTGCTGCTTCTTCCAGTAAGAAGAAAGAAGACCGGATCTATCTGGTTTCCTACCCGAAGATCGTCTTCATGTATCCGACGTTCCTGATGGCGATCATCGCCGGGATCTACATGCAGTTTTTCGGTGCCAAAGGTGCAGACCTAGCGACGGCACAGGGAAACATCGTTATGGGCGGTATTTTCATGGGTATTTTTACCATGAATCTGATCGTCCTCGCGTTCGATTTTCCTCGTGCGACGTCGCTGACGCTGGTGTTCTTCATTGTCGCGTTGGTGCTTGGTTTTTATCTGGTGACGATCTCGTTTCCTGATTTCCTGCCGTCGGTGTTGTCATCGATCCGGAATATCAAGCCGGTGGCGAATGCGTCGTTTTATTATTTCATCGCCATTGTGCTGGGGATCATTTACTTCTTCGTGTGGGTCGGCGTTCAGCTGGATTACTGGGAAGTTGGCCCGAACGAACTGTTGCACCATCACGGGTTTCTGTCTGACCTTGAGCGTCTGTCTGCTCCGAGCATGAAAATCGACAAGGAAATCAATGACTTGTTTGAATACATCCTGCTGGGATCTGGTCGACTCATTCTGCACCCGAGCGGAGAGCGAAAGGCGATTGTGCTGGATAACGTCTTCTTCATCGGGCAGAAGGAACGCGAGATCACGAGGATGCTGAGCGCTCTGCAGGTTCAAGTGAAGACGGATAAGTAAGACAGTCTGCATTGCCGTTGTGGAATAAGAAATTTGACCACAGAGACACGGAGGACACAGAGAAGGAATTGGACTTCTCTTTGATCTTCGTGGCTCTGT
>Ga0065704_10000789_pt1 | contig 12370 bp, 5 predicted proteins | sample SwiRhicommuniRL2_FD_59091 | JGI IMG/M metagenome (GOLD analysis project Ga0065704, IMG submission 59091) | Switchgrass rhizosphere bacterial communities from Rose Lake, Michigan, USA - RL2 v2 (version 2) | ecosystem: Host-associated > Plants > Roots > Rhizosphere > Soil | place: East Lansing, MI
GGCCTGCCACTAAACGGCAGCGGCAGGAGCCGCAGTAACCGGCGCGACACTGGTATTCGACTTCCACCTGATGCGACTCAAGCGCGACCAGCAAAGAAGGGTGCTCTTCGCGGCACAGAACTTCTGTGCCGGAAAGGCTTAGCGTGACGCGGCTCATCAGAGCTGGAAATCGCTCAGGTCGTCAGTATTGACTTCGGAATCAATCTGACCGACCAGGTAAGAACTCACTTCCACTTCCTGCGGCGCAACCTGGACGTTGTCGGACACCAGCCAGGTGTTGATCCATGGAATCGGGTTAGAGCGCGTTTTAAACGGCAGCTCAAGGCCCACCGCCTGCATGCGGATGTTGGTGATGTACTCCACGTACTGACACAGAATGTCTTTGTTCAGGCCGATCATGGAGCCGTCGCGGAACAGGTAATCTGCCCACTCTTTTTCCTGATGAGCGGCCAGCACAAACAGGTCGTAGCACTCCTGTTTGCACTCTTCGGCAATCTCTGCCATTTCCGGATCGTCCACGCCGCTGCGCAGCAGATTCAGCATGTGCTGAGTGCCGGTCAGGTGCAGGGCTTCGTCGCGAGCGATCAGACGGATAATTTTCGCGTTACCTTCCATCAGCTTGCGCTCGGCGAAGGCAAATGAGCAGGCAAAGCTGACATAGAAGCGAATCGCTTCCAGCGCGTTGACGCTCATCAGGCACAGGTACAGCTGTTTTTTCAGGGCGCGCAGATTCACGGTCACGGTTTTACCGTTGACGTTGTGGGTGCCTTCGCCCAGCAGATGCCAGTAGCTGGTCATCTCGATCAGCTCGTCATAGTAGTGGGCGATGCCCTCTGCGCGTTTCTGGATCTGCTCGTTGGTAACGATATCGTCAAACACCACCGCCGGATCGTTCACGATGTTACGGATGATGTGGGTGTAGGAGCGCGAGTGGATCGTCTCGGAGAACGCCCAGGTTTCAACCCAGGTTTCCAGCTCAGGAATAGAGATCAGCGGCAGCAGTGCCACGTTCGGGCTACGACCCTGAATGGAATCCAGCAGCGTCTGGTACTTCAGGTTGCTGAGGAAAATGTGCTTTTCATGGTCAGGCAGCGCCTGAAAGTCGATGCGATCGCGTGAAACATCCACTTCTTCCGGACGCCAGAAGAAGGAGAGTTGCTTTTCGATCAGCTTTTCGAAGATGTCATATTTTTGCTGATCGTAGCGTGCCACGTTGACCGATTGCCCGAAGAACATGGGCTCTTTGAGCTGGTCGTTTTTCGTCTGTGAAAAGGTGGTATATGCCATTGAAGTGAGTCCTGTAGGAGTGTAATGCCGGACAGCGCTTTGCGTATCCGGCCTACAACACCTCGAAATTATGTAGGCCGGATACGGCGTTTACGCCACCATCCGGCAAAAGGCAAAACTAGATCTTACATGCGCCGCTTTCGCAGCCATCGTCCTGGATTGAAGGCGCCATATCATCCTGCGCATCTTCTGCACCGTCACGGGTGTTGTGATAGTACAGGGTTTTCACGCCAAATTTGTAGGCGGTCAGCAGATCTTTGAGCAACTGTTGCATCGGCACTTTTCCTGACGGGAAGCGCGTCGGATCGTAGTTGGTATTCGCAGAGATCGACTGGTCGATAAACTTCTGCATGATACCCACCAGCTGCAGGTAACCGTCGTTATTCGGCATTTCCCACAGCAGCTCGTAGTTATTCCCCAGCGTTTCGTAATCCGGCACGACCTGACGCAGCACGCCATCTTTCGAGGCTTTGATGCTCACGTGGCCGCGCGGCGGCTCAATGCCGTTGGTGGCGTTAGAGATCTGCGAGGAGGTCTCGGACGGCATCAGCGCAGAAAGGGTGGAGTTACGCAGACCGTGCGTTTTGATCGATTCACGCAGACCTTCCCAGTCGAGATGCAGCGGCTCGCTGACGATACCGTCCAGATCTTTCTTGTAGGTATCGATCGGCAGAATGCCTTTCGCGTAGGTGGTTTCGTTGAACCACGGGCACGCGCCTTGCTCTTTCGCCAGCTCATTCGAGGCCTTCATCAGGTAATACTGGATGGCTTCGAAAGTTTCATGCGTCAGGTTGTTGGCGCTGCCGTCGGAGTAACGCTTACCGTTTTTCGCCAGCCAGTAGGCAAAGTTGATCACGCCAATACCCAGCGTACGACGGCCCATGGCACCGCGTTTTGCCGCAGGGATTGGGTAGTCCTGATAATCCAGCAGGGCATCAAGCGCGCGAACCGCCAGCACAGCCAGCTCTTCCAGCTCTGACAGGCTCTTGATTGCGCCCAGGTTGAATGCAGACAGAGTACAGAGCGCGATTTCACCGTTTTCGTCGTTAACGTCGTACAGCGGTTTGGTCGGCAGGGCGATCTCCAGGCACAGGTTAGACTGGCGGACTGGCGCGATGGCTGGATCAAACGGGCTGTGGGTGTTGCAGTGGTCCACGTTCTGAATGTAGATACGGCCAGTTGAGGCACGTTCCTGCATCATCAGGGAGAACAGGTCCACCGCTTTGACGCGCTGTTTGCGGATGCTGTCGTCGTTTTCGTACTGGGTATACAGACGCTCGAACTCATCCTGATCGGCGAAGAACGCATCGTACAGGCCTGGGACGTCGGACGGGCTGAACAGAGTGATGTCCTGGCCTTTCAGCAGGCGGGTATACATCAGTTTGTTGATCTGAACGCCGTAGTCCATGTGACGAACGCGGTTGCCTTCAACGCCACGGTTGTTTTTCAGAACCAGCAGGCTTTCTACTTCCAGATGCCACATTGGGTAGAACAGCGTGGCTGCACCGCCGCGAACGCCGCCCTGAGAGCAGGATTTCACTGCGGTCTGGAAGTGTTTGTAGAACGGAATACAGCCGGTATGGAACGCTTCACCGCCGCGAATTGGGCTACCCAGGGCACGAATACGGCCCGCGTTGATACCGATACCGGCACGCTGGGAGACGTATTTCACAATAGCGCTGGAGGTGGCGTTGATGGAATCCAGGCTGTCGCCGCACTCGATCAGAACGCAAGAGCTGAACTGGCGAGTTGGGGTGCGCACGCCAGACATGATCGGCGTAGGCAGAGAAATTTTAAAGGTAGAAACCGCATCATAGAAACGCTTCACATAGCTCAGGCGAGTTTCACGCGGATAGCCGGAGAACAGGCATGCGGCGACCAGAATGTACAGGAACTGCGCGCTTTCGTAGATTTCTCCCGTTACGCGGTTCTGAACCAGGTATTTGCCTTCGAGCTGTTTGACCGCGGCGTAGGAGAAGTTCATGTCACGCCAGTGATCGATAAACCCGTTCATCTGCTCGAACTCTTCTTCCGTATAGTCTTCCAGCAGATGCGTGTCGTATTTGCCCAGCTCAACCATTTTGACCACGTGATCATACAGCGCTGGCGGCTCAAACTGGCCGTAGGCTTTTTTACGCAGATGGAAAATGGCAAGACGTGCTGCGAGATACTGATAATCAGGCGCTTCGCGGGAGATGAGATCGGCCGCCGCCTTGATGATGGTCTCGTGGATGTCAGAGGTTTTGATGCCGTCGTAGAACTGAATGTGAGAACGCAGCTCAACCTGGGAGATAGATACGTTATTCAGTCCTTCTGCTGCCCAGTCGAGAACTCGATGGATTTTGTCGAGATTGATACGCTCAGTGGTACCGTCGCGCTTTGTCACCAGCAGACTCTGATTCATGTGGGTTTTTACCTGTCCGTGAATTACCGTGAAATAGAAATATCCCCCGCTTATCCACAGAATGGTCTTGTGACTAACTCTGTGGATAAATACTACATGTAGGGGTTTTGCGATTAAAAGAACGCTATATGGTGAGTATTCTAGTATCGAATCATTTCAGTACAAGGGTTGATTTTGAGGTTAAATTGAGGTTGTGAAAGGGTAAAAAAGCCTAAGTCCTCGTGCTGTAAGGCCTGGACGACATGTCAATAATTAAGAAAAAAAATTCAAAATTTGATCGAGTGCTGATTTCTTCAACGAGAGGTCAAAATTGCGCAACATGACGCCGCGCAATCTTTATAAGAATAGTTGATGACGTTAGTCGTTTTTTGCGGTTGTGTGCAACATATAGTTAACATCTACACCCGGCGCGAGTTTGAATTTGTCCGTTAACGGATTGTAGTGCAGACCGGTGATGTGCTGCTCTTTAAGCCAGGTGCCGTCGACCCAGCCTAATAATTCAGCCGGTTTGATAAATTTCTTCACGTCATGGGTGCCTTTTGGCACCATGCTCAGGACATATTCTGCCCCTACGACCGCCATCAGCCACGCCTTGCCGTTACGGTTGATGGTCGAGAAGAAGACCTGTCCACCGGGTTTGACAAGCGCAGCGCAGGCCTTGACCACCGACTGCGGGTCAGGAACGTGCTCTAACATTTCCATGCAGGTGACCACGTCATACTGATGGGCGTGCTTCGCCGCGTGCTCTTCGACCGTCTCTTGAACGTAATCCACCTGAATACCGGTTTCTAACGCATGCAGGCGCGCGACCTGTAACGGCTCAAAGCCCATATCCAGCCCGGTGACCGTAGCCCCTTCGCGCGCCATGCTCTCTGCCAGAATGCCGCCGCCACAACCGACATCGAGCACGTTTTTACCGAACAGACCGCCGGAACGCTCCGCAATATAGCCCAGACGCAGCGGGTTAATGCGGTGCAGAGGTTTGAACTCACCTTCGAGATCCCACCAGCGGGATGCCACCGCTTCAAATTTGGCGATCTCTTCGTGGTCGACGTTGTGAGCTACCGGGGATTTTTCGGCATTCATGGGCGCTTTTACTCCTTATTTCGCAAGAGGATCGAGTATATCAGGCTCTCCCCGCGAATAAAGCATACAGGTTTACCTGTCTCATAGCGGTTGTGTTATAATTTGCGACCTTTGAATCCGGGACACAGTAGAGGGATAGCGGTTAGATGAGCGACCTTGCGAGAGAAATTACACCGGTTAACATCGAGGAAGAGCTTAAGAGCTCCTATCTGGACTATGCGATGTCGGTCATTGTTGGCCGTGCGCTGCCAGACGTCCGAGATGGCCTGAAGCCGGTACACCGTCGCGTACTTTACGCCATGAACGTATTGGGCAATGACTGGAATAAAGCCTACAAAAAATCTGCCCGTGTCGTTGGTGACGTAATCGGTAAATACCACCCTCATGGTGATACCGCCGTTTATGACACTATCGTGCGTATGGCGCAGCCATTCTCCTTGCGTTACATGCTGGTAGATGGCCAGGGTAACTTTGGTTCTGTCGATGGCGACTCCGCGGCGGCGATGCGTTATACGGAAATCCGTATGTCGAAAATCGCCCATGAGCTGATGGCCGACCTGGAAAAAGAGACGGTAGATTTCGTCGATAACTACGACGGCACCGAGCGCATCCCAGACGTGATGCCGACCAAGATCCCGAACCTGCTGGTGAACGGTTCTTCCGGTATCGCCGTCGGTATGGCCACCAACATTCCGCCGCACAACATTACGGAAGTGATCAACGGCTGCCTGGCCTTTATCGACGATGAAGAGATCAGCATTGAAGGGCTGATGGAACACATCCCTGGCCCGGACTTCCCGACTGCCGCCATCATCAATGGTCGTCGCGGTATCGAAGAAGCGTACCGTACCGGTCGTGGCAAAATTTATATTCGTGCCCGCGCGGAAGTGGAAGCTGACGCGAAGACGGGTCGCGAAACCATTATCGTCCACGAAATTCCGTACCAGGTGAACAAAGCGCGCCTGATCGAGAAAATTGCGGAACTGGTAAAAGATAAACGCGTTGAAGGTATTAGCGCGCTGCGTGACGAGTCTGATAAAGACGGTATGCGCATCGTGATTGAAATCAAACGCGACGCGGTGGGTGAAGTTGTTCTTAACAACCTTTACTCCCAGACGCAGCTCCAGGTTTCCTTCGGTATCAACATGGTGGCACTGCACCATGGTCAGCCGAAGATCATGAACCTGAAAGAGATTCTGAGCGCGTTCGTGCGTCACCGCCGTGAAGTGGTGACTCGCCGTACTATTTTCGAACTGCGTAAAGCACGCGATCGTGCCCACATCCTCGAAGCGCTGGCNGTTGCGCTGGCGAACATCGACCCGATCATCGAACTGATCCGTCGTGCGCCAACGCCTGCNGAAGCGAAAGCGGGCCTGGTTGCCCGTCCGTGGGAGCTGGGTAANGTCGCGGCCATGCTGGAACGCGCTGGCGATGATGCTGCGCGNCCTGANTGGCTGGAGCCGGAGTTCGGCGTGCGTGACGGTCANTACTATCTGACCGAACAGCAGGCACAGGCGATTCTGGATCTGCGTCTGCAGAAACTGACTGGCCTTGAGCATGAAAAACTGCTCGACGAGTACAAAGAGCTGCTGGAGCAGATTGCTGAACTGCTGCATATCCTCGGTAGCGCAGATCGTCTGATGGAAGTGATTCGTGAAGAGCTGGAACTGGTCCGCGATCAGTTTGGTGATGAGCGTCGCACTGAGATCACCGCCAACAGCGCGGATATCAACATCGAAGATCTGATCAACCAGGAAGATGTGGTCGTGACCCTGTCTCACCAGGGCTACGTGAAGTATCAGCCGCTGACCGACTACGAAGCACAACGTCGTGGTGGTAAAGGCAAATCAGCTGCACGTATTAAAGAAGAAGACTTTATCGACCGCCTGCTGGTGGCCAACACCCACGATACGATCCTCTGCTTCTCCAGCCGTGGCCGTCTGTACTGGATGAAGGTCTATCAGCTGCCAGAAGCGAGCCGTGGGGCGCGTGGTCGTCCAATCGTCAACCTGCTGCCGCTGGAGCCGAACGAACGCATCACTGCGATTCTGCCGGTCCGCGAGTACGCAGAAGGCGTAAACGTCTTTATGGCGACCGCCAGCGGGACCGTGAAGAAAACCGCGCTGAAAGAGTTCAGCCGTCCGCGTTCTGCCGGCATTATTGCCGTCAATCTGAACGAAGGCGACGAACTGATCGGCGTGGATCTGACCTCCGGTACTGACGATGTCATGCTCTTCTCTGCCGCCGGTAAAGTGGTGCGCTTCAAAGAGAGCGCCGTGCGCGCGATGGGTCGTACCGCGACCGGTGTTCGCGGTATCCGACTGGCAGGCGAAGACAGCGTTGTTTCCCTGATTATTCCACGTGGCGAAGGGGCAATCCTGACCGTGACGCAGAATGGTTACGGTAAACGTACGGCGGAAGGGGAATACCCAACCAAGTCTCGCGGTACGCAGGGCGTTATCTCTATTAAAGTCACCGAACGTAACGGCTCCGTTGTCGGCGCGGTACAGGTTGATGACTGCGATCAGATCATGATGATCACCGACGCAGGCACCCTGGTACGTACCCGCGTGTCTGAGATTAGCGTGGTGGGTCGTAACACCCAGGGCGTGATCCTCATCCGTACTGCGGAAGACGAAAACGTGGTCGGCCTGCAGCGTGTTGCAGAGCCGGTGGATGACGAAGAGCTCGATTCCATCGACGGAAGTGTGGCAGAAGGCGATGACGAAATCGCGCCGGAAGCGGACACCGACGACGATGCGGCAGATGATGCCGAAGAGTAATGTCTCCTGACAGAAAAAAGGGCCGGATTCCGGCCCTTTCTTTTTTGCAGACAAGCGAACATTGCGGCAAGCGGCGTTTACCGCTACCTTAACCACATTCTTTTTGACCCTGATGGCGGAGCTTCGCCCCCTTGAAATACCTCGTCTCCTTTCGTACCACGCTTAAAGTCTCTCGCTATTTATTCCGGGCGCTGGCGTTATTGCTCTGGTTACTGGTCGCGCTGTTTTCGGTGTTTTACATCGTCAACACGCTGCACCAAAAGGAGTCCGAGATCCGTCAGGAGTTCAACCTAAGCTCCGATCAGGCCCAGCGCTATATCCAGCGCACGTCCGACGTGATGAAAGAGCTGAAGTACATTGCGGAGAACCGTCTGACGGCGGAAAACGGGATTATGGCGTCCCGTGGGCGCGACGATAAATCGGAAGTCCCGGACTTTGAGCCGTTGTTCCCGGATTCCGACTGCTCGGCGATGGGCAACTCCTGGCGAGGCTCCCTCGAATCACTGGCCTGGTTTATGCGCTACTGGCGCGATAATTTCTCTGCGGCCTACGATCTTAACCGCGTGTTCCTCATCGGCAGCGAAAACCTCTGCATGGCCGATTTCGGCCTGCGGGATATGCCCGTCGAGCGCGAGGATGCGCTGAAAAAACTGCACGAACGTATTCTCAAATACCATAACGCTCCTCAGGATGAGCGCGGCAACAATATTTTCTGGATTAGCCAGGGTCCGCGTCCAGGCGTGGGCTATTTCTATGGCCTGACGCCGGTCTATCTGGCTAACCGTCTGCAGGCGCTGCTGGGCACCGAGCAGACGATTCGCATGGAGAACTTCTTCACGCCGGGCAGCCTGCCGATGGGCGTGACCATTCTCGATGAAAATGGTCATAAGCTGATTTCACTTACCGGTCCTGAGGATCGTTTAAAAGTCGATCCGCGCTGGATGCAGGAGCGCTCCTGGTTTGGTTATACCTCCGGGTTCCGCGACCTGGTGCTGAAGAAAAGCCTGCCGCCGTCTTCACTGAGTATTGTCTACTCCGTACCGGTCGATATGGTGCTGGAACGCATCCGGATGCTGATCCTCAACGCAATCCTGCTGAATGTGCTGGTAGGCATTGCGCTGTTTACGCTGGCGCGGATGTATGAGCGCAAGATTTTCATTCCGGCAGAGAGCGACGCCCAGCGGCTGGAAGAGCACGAGCAGTTTAACCGCAAAATCGTCGCTTCGGCGCCCGTCGGCATCTGTATTCTGCGCACCCAGGACGGAACGAATATCCTCAGTAATGAGCTGGCGCATAACTATCTGAACATGCTGACGCACGAAGACCGGCAGCGGCTGACGCAAATCATCTGCGGGCAGCAGGTCAATTTTGTCGATGTGCTCACCAGCAACCACACGAACCTGCAGATCAGTTTTGTTCACTCGCGCTATCGCAACGAAAACGTGGCGATTTGCGTGCTGGTGGATGTCTCCTCGCGCGTGAAAATGGAAGAGTCTTTGCAGGAAATGGCGCAGGCGGCAGAACAGGCCAGCCAGTCGAAATCCATGTTCCTCGCCACCGTCAGCCATGAGCTGCGCACGCCGCTGTACGGCATTATCGGTAATCTCGATCTGCTGCAAACCAAAGAGCTGCCGAAGGGCGTCGATCGTCTGGTGACGGCGATGAACAACTCGTCGAGCCTGCTGCTGAAAATTATCAGCGACATTCTCGACTTCTCCAAAATTGAGTCTGAGCAGCTGAAAATCGAGCCGAGCGAGTTTTCGCCGCGTGAGGTGATGAACCACATCAGCGCCAACTATATGCCGCTGGTGGTGCGCAAACAGCTGGGACTTTACTGCTTTATCGAGCCGGATGTGCCGGTGACATTGCAGGGTGACCCGATGCGCCTGCAGCAGGTGATTTCCAACCTGCTGAGCAATGCGATTAAGTTTACCGACATCGGCTGTATCGTCCTGCATGTTTCCCGCGCCGGGGATTATTTGAGTATCCGCGTTCGCGACACGGGGACCGGGATCCCAGCCAAAGAGGTAGTTAAACTGTTTGACCCGTTCTTCCAGGTGGGAACCGGCGTACAGCGTAACTTCCAGGGCACAGGTCTGGGGCTTGCGATCTGTGAGCAACTGATCAGCATGATGGACGGCGATATCTCGGTGGATACCGAGCCGGGTATGGGCAGCCAGTTTACGATTCGTATTCCGCTCTATTCGGCGAAGTATCCGGTGAAAGCCCCGGCGGATGGCTTGAGCGGTAAAACAATCTGGCTGGCGGTGCATAACGCCTCGCTGTATACCTTCCTCGAGTCGATGCTGACCAACCGTGGCCTTCACGTGATGCGCTACGAGGGGCAAGCCGCCGATGCCGACGACACGTTGATTACGGACGTGGAGCTGGACCCGTCCTGGAAAGGCAGAGCCGCGATTATCTTCTGTCGTCGTCATATTGGTATTCCGCAGGAGCGTGTGCCGGGAGAGTGGACGCACAGTGTCGCCACGCCGCATGAGCTGATGCATCTGCTGGCGCATATTTATCGCGTTGAAGTGGATGAGCGTGACGGCGTAAGAGCGCTGCCGTCGCCGGACTCTTCCGTCGCAATGAATGACGATATGATGATACTGGTGGTCGACGATCATCCGATTAACCGCCGTCTGTTGGCCGATCAGCTCGGATCGCTGGGATATCAATGTCTGACGGCCAACGACGGCGTCGATGCGCTTAACGTGCTCAGCAAAAATCATATTGATATTGTGCTTAGCGACGTCAACATGCCGAACATGGATGGCTATCGCCTGACGCAGCGTATCCGCGAGCAGGGGCTGACTCTGCCGGTGATTGGCGTGACGGCGAATGCGCTGGCAGAAGAGAAGCAGCGCTGCCTGGAGTCGGGAATGGACAGTTGTCTGTCGAAACCGGTGACGCTGGATGTGATCAAGCAGACCCTGACGGTCTACGCGGATCGCGTGCGCAAAAACAGGGCGTAAAAAAACCCGGCAAGCGCGAGCGCTGCCGGGTTTTTTAAGCGAAGAGCAATCAGTCTTTGTCGACCGCGCTGAGCGTCACAGAAGAGAGATAGTTCAGCAGGGCGATGTCATTTTCAACACCCAGCTTCATCATCGCCGATTTCTTCTGGCTACTGATGGTTTTAATGCTGCGGTTCAGCTTCTTGGCAATCTCGGTGACCAGGAAACCTTCCGCGAACAGGCGCAACACTTCGCTCTCTTTCGGGGACAAACGCTTGTCACCGTAACCACCGGCGCTGATTTTCTCCAGCAGACGGGAGACGCTTTCCGGGGTAAATTTCTTGCCTTTCTGCAGGGCGGCAAGCGCTTTCGGCAGATCGGTTGGCGCGCCTTGTTTCAGTACGATCCCTTCAATATCGAGTTCCAGCACGGCGCTTAAGATCGCCGGGTTGTTGTTCATGGTCAGAACAATGATCGAAATGCTCGGGAAGTGGCGCTTGATGTATTTGATAAGCGTGATCCCATCACCGTATTTATCTCCCGGCATGGAGAGATCGGTGATGAGGACATGGGCATCAAGTTTCGGGAGGTTATTGATAAGTGCTGTAGAGTCTTCAAATTCACCGACAACATTCACCCACTCGATCTGTTCAAGTGATTTGCGAATACCGAACAGTACAATCGGGTGGTCATCGGCAATAATTACGTTCATATTGTTCATGTATAAGGCTACCTTGCTACAGCAAGCTTTTGACGTAGGCGTCAATGTCGCTGATGTATTTTTCTGTGCCAGAAGCATCCTTCTCGCGAATAAGATGTTCCAGCGTTTCACATAACTGCTTGCCCGGAACCAGATTAAGCATGGCAAACACCCCTTTAAGCCGGTGTGCTGTCTGCGCCAGCGCCGCGAAATCCTTCGCAGCGGACTCAGTATACAACCGCTTAACATCATCTGGTACTGTATCTACAAAGAGGGAATAGTATCCGCTGGCATGGAGTTCGGCATTTTCATCGCCACCCAACGGGGACTCCAGGATCTCTTCTTGTGCCAGCTGTTCCTCTATTAGTTGTAGTACAGCTTCCTGCATCGCATTGCTCATATTAAAGTTGACGCGCATCTGGCCGGGGCCGATTTTGCGCACGCCAGACTCATCATCGCTTAAAAGCAAGCCCGAGGCAGTAAGATTAGACGGATTATCAGTTAAAAACAGATCATATTCTTGACTTGTAAGCCTGTCGTCCGGGGTGATGCAGGATGCGCCCCAGTTTTCCAGCTGACGAACCACAATGTTGCGGATCTCGTTCGAGGTCACATCCACCATGATCACCACATCATCCAGCAGACGCTCTTCGTCCTCTTCCTCTGGGGTCGCGGCCATTTTGACGTGCAGGGAATAGCGCGTACCAAGGGACTCGCGGGCTTTGATATTCAGGTGCCCGCCCAGTTTACGCGCCAGCTGATCGCACAGCCAGAAGGTGAGGGGATTGGCTTTGCCGTAGTTGTCGCTCTGAGTATCGTTGAGGAACGGGAAGTGCAGATTGTCGACTTCGCTCAGCGTCACGCCTTCGCCCGTATCCAGGATACGGATGGTCAGGCGGTCTTGAGCGGATTCGTCCGAGCTGACCTCCAGCGTAATTTTGCCGATTTGAGTGGTGGTGACGGAGTACTGAATCAGCATCAGCACGATGCGGCGCAGGGCATCGCGGTCGCCGTGGCGTTTATCGTTGGCGGGCAGATAGTTGTTAATCAGCAGCTGCAGCCCTTTACGCTTAATCACCGGCAGGACTTCAGGCACCACTTCGTTGATCAGATCCTGAATCGAGAACAGGGTAGGGTTCCCTCTCCAGGAGTC
>Ga0065704_10071226_pt1 | contig 12370 bp, 11 predicted proteins | sample SwiRhicommuniRL2_FD_59091 | JGI IMG/M metagenome (GOLD analysis project Ga0065704, IMG submission 59091) | Switchgrass rhizosphere bacterial communities from Rose Lake, Michigan, USA - RL2 v2 (version 2) | ecosystem: Host-associated > Plants > Roots > Rhizosphere > Soil | place: East Lansing, MI
CAGACTTCAGTTACGGCGGGGCGATGCCGGACGGGCAGGATTGGTCGAAGCGCTCCGATGGGCTGTTTACCCTCGACCTGCCTGAGCGGGAGCGTCCCATGATGGCTTTGCTCAAGACCATTCCTGCGATGGGCAACCGTCCGGAGCTGCGTTTTATCGTGGGGCTGGATTCAACGCCGTTCAGGAAGACCCTGGACCACTTCACCAAGATTTTGATCCTGACCTCGGCGTTGGGCATCGGGCTGGTTGCGCTGCTCGGTTACTGGATCGCGCGTTTCGGCCTGGGGCCGGTGAGACGACTGAGCCGTCAAGCCAATAGCCTGCCGCCGGGAGATTCGAAGCAGCGACTGGACACCGAGGCGCTGCCTGGCGAATTGCAGGAGCTGGCGGTGTCGTTCAACGGTGCCCTGGCTCGCCAGGAAGCGGCCTGGTGTCAGCTCGAAGGGTTCAATGCCAATGTGGCCCATGAGCTGCGAACGCCCTTGACCAATCTGATCGGACAGACCCAGGTGGCATTGGCCCACGGGCGCGATGTGGGTGAGCTGCAGGATCTGCTGCAGTCGAACCTCGAAGAGCTGGAACGGATGGGCACCATCGTCAACGACATGCTGTTCCTGGCGGGGGCCGAGAGCGGGCAACGGGCAACCGAGCTCAGTGATGTCTCGCTTTATGAAGAGGCGTTGAAAACGGTGGAGTATCTGGAGCCGGTCTTGCACGACAAACAGCTGGGCGTGGTGATCCAAGGTGACATGCGCGTGTGCATCGACCGACGCCTTTTTCACCGCTCCCTGGCTAATCTGATACAGAACGCGGCGCGCTACGCTGTGCCGACCAGCACGATCACGGTGAGCCTGGTCAACCACGGCATGCAGGTCGAGGTGAGCGTTTCCAATGCCGGAGAGCCCATCGACAATTCGCACCTGGAGCGTTTGTTCGAGCGTTTCTATCGCGCCGACACCGCCAGGGCGCGAAGCGATGCGCACCATGGCCTGGGCCTTTCCATCGTGCGGGCGGTGGCGTCCATGCACGGTGGCCGCGTGTTTGCCCACAGCGAGAATGGGCTCAACACCTTCGGATTCTCCTTGATGAACCAGGCGGCGCCTTAGTCGTCGCCTGCGAGTAAAGTCTGCCCGCGTTTGACATCTTCCCGTCAGCCAGCAGTCACCTTGACGTCAGTCGCCCCCGCCTAGAGTGCTACGACCATCCCAACGAGGACTGTGTCGTGGAGCCCACTATGAACATTCGAAACCTGTCGATTGCCGGCCTGCTGGCAGTCATCTCCTTGAGCGGTTCACCGCTGCTCGCCAAAGAACAATCGCAGTTTCCGGCCTACGAATATGGCATGCCGCTGGACATCGCCAGGGTCATTCATATCGAGGCGGCGACATCGCCGGTATGCGAGGTCGTGCCAGCCAAGATGACCTACTTGAACACCCAAGGGGTAAAGAAACACGTCAGCTTTCTGCAGTTGGCTGAGGCGTGCTCGACACAGTGACCGTCCGGCGATGCCGGTTCATTTCTTCAGACAGGGACCATCACCATGTGGAATAGCACAACAACACCCACCATTGGCCGCATGAGCCGGCTTGGAAGACTGGCTCGAATCCTCGCTGCGGGCGTCGCGCTGCTCAGTGCGGTGAGTATCGAAGCCTCCACTCGCGTTGCACCGAAACCAGACTGGTCGACCGGCGACATACCGTCCCAAAAAGGTCGAATTGTCCTGATCACCGGTGGTACCAGTGGCATGGGCTACGAGGATGCGCTGGCCTTGGCGCGTGCCGGCGCCGAGGTCATCATCGCCGCGCGCAACCCGGAGCGCGGCGCACAGGCCATTGCGCGTATCCGCGAGTCCGAGCCCGACGCCAAGGTGCAGTTCGAGAACGTGGACCTGGCTGATCTTTCATCTGTGCGCGACCTGGCCCAGCGTCTCAATCAGCGGCTGCCACGCCTTGATGTGTTGATCAACAATGCCGCCGTCATGGCGCCGCCCGAGCGAGGCACGTCCGCCGATGGCTTTGAACTTCAGTTGGCCACCAACTACCTGGGGCACTTCGCGCTGACCGGCCTGTTGGTGCCGCTCTTGCGTCAAAGCGAGGATGCCCGCGTGGTAAGCCTGTCCAGCATTGCTGCGGCGCGCGGCGCGATGAATCTTGATGATCTTCAGAGCGAGCAGAAGTACGACCCGTACGCCGCCTACGCGCAATCGAAACTGGCCGTCTTGCACTGGGCATTTGCCTTGCAGCGGCGCAGTGATGCCGAAAACTGGGGCATTCGCAGCATGGCGGCGCATCCCGGCGTTGCCGTTACCGAGTTGGTCGCACGGGGGCCAGGCCTCGACAGCGAGTTCGGTCGGCGCTGGGCAAAGGACCGTGACGCGTACCACTCAGCGGCACAAGGGGCGTTGCCCACCTTGTATGCCGCCACGGCTGCGCAAGCCGTGGGTGGGGCTTATTACGGCCCGACCGGTGACGATGAAAGACGCGGTCCGTTGGGGTTCGCCAAGACACCGCCCGCCGCGAGCACGGAGGCGGATGCCGAGCGGCTCTGGGTTGTCTCCGAGCGTTTGACCGGCGTGACCTATCGCTGATGCCACCCAGGGCGCGGGCATCCGTCCTGCGCTTGACCATTGCCTTGTTGCCGTCTCCCCGGAGTCCCTTATGAGTGCGCCGTCCTATTTGCACCGGCTGAGTTTCGCCCTGAACGCCCGCGACGGTGAGTTGCGTCCGGCGCTGTGCGGGTTCCTGCTGTTCCTTTGTCTCTTCACCGGTTACTTCATGCTGCGCCCAATCCGTGAGTCGATGGGTATCGCGGCGGGGGTGGAGAACCTGCAATGGCTGTTTACCGCGACCTTCCTGGTCATGCTGGCAGCCGTCCCACTGTTCGCCTGGCTCAGTTCGCGGGTGCCGCGCCTGCGCCTGATCGATTGGGTGTACGGCTTCTTCGGCTTCAACCTGTTGATGTTCGTCGAGCTGTTCCAGTTCCAGCCGGACAGTGTCTGGTTGGCCCGGGTCTTTTACGTCTGGATCTCGGTTTATAACCTGTTCGTCGTATCCGTGGCCTGGAGCCTGATGGCGGATGTATTCGACAGCGAGCAGGCCAAGCGGCTGTTCGCCTTCATCGCCGCAGGCGCCAGCGTCGGCGGCCTGCTGGGGCCGACCCTGAGCGCGCTGCTCATCGGTCCTCTCGGCGCCTCGGGGTTGATGCTGCTGGCAGCCTTGTTGCTCGGTGCCACGCTGGTGTTGAAACGGGCGTTGATGGGATGGCGCGAAACGGGCGGTGCCGGCCGTCCGGGCGCTGCGCCGACGCAAAGCCCTCGGCAGCCATTGCACGGTAATCCGTTCAGCGGGTTGACGGCGGTGCTCAGGTCACCTTACTTGCTGGGGATCGCCGGCTTCGTGGTGTTGTTGGCGACGGTCAGCACCTTTCTCTATTTCGAACAGGCGCGCCTGGTGGCCGAGCACTATCCAGATCGCCAGGCGCAAGTGCGCATCTTCGGCACCATCGACATCATCGTGCAGGCCGGTGCGTTGCTGTCCCAGTTGTTCATCACCGGGCGCATCGCGCCGAAGCTGGGGGTGCGTGCTTTGTTGGCCATCGTGCCGCTGCTCATGTGCGTCGGCTTCCTCGGCCTGGCGTTGGCGCCGGGGTTCGCTCTGCTGGCGGCATTGATGATCGTGCGACGGATCGGTGAATACGCGTTCGTCCGACCGGGCAGGGAAATGCTGTTCGCGCCGCTGGATGCCGAGAGTAAATACAAGGCCAAGAACTTCATCGACACCGTGGTTTATCGCGCAGGTGACGCCATGAGCGGCTGGGCCAAGAGCCTGCTCGACCTCCTGGGACAAGGCGCCGGCCCGGCCGCGATAATCGGCGCCTGTTGCGCACTGCTGTGGGGCTACTTGGGCTGGCAACTGGGGAGGAGGGCGGATAATGCCACTTTGCGGGAGCTACGCTTGGCGGCCATCTCGGCCAGGGCATGAAGACCGTGCCGACCAGAATGAAACCCACTCTATTGTCTGCCGTGTCGTTGCGGCGAGGAAAGGTGACGCGGATGACTCTGAAAAACAAGGTACTGGCGATCGTAGCGGTGATTGCCTTCTCGGCGTGCTCCAGTGTGTTTGCGGGCAAAGAAAATTCCGTGGTCGGAACCTGGCGCATGATCAGTGCAACCGTTGAGAGCCAGGGCATCAAATCGAATGCTTATGGCCCCGATCCTCATGGTTGGCTCGTCTTCACACCAGAGCTGACGTTTGTCGAAGTACTCACGGATCCACGCGTGCCAGCGTTTCGGTCCAACGTTCGTGGCGAAGGCACCGATGAGGAAAACCGAGCAGCGATGGCGGGGGGCATCGGTTTTTTCGGGCGATATACGGTCGACCAGAACGGTGAGTTCACGGGCAACACTGTCGAAGGGGCTACGTTCCCGAACTGGGTGGGCGCTGTGCGCACCCGGGACGACCTGCAGTTGAAGGTCGATGGCAACCGGATGGTAGAAGATTTTCGCCGCCCGGATGGGGCGAAGGTTCACATTGTCTTTGAGCGTGTCAGGTAATTGCGAAGCGGCGCGTGTGCAATCAGATGATGGCCTTTTGCTTTTAAACGGATCCCGCTAGAATTCGTCCCCCTCTCTGTGAGCGGCATTAGTCAAATTACGCAAGGAAGTCGATATGCAATTTGCAAAAGCCATAGGCCTAGCCCTGGCCTTGAGCCTGAGTGGATGCGCCAGTTTCACCAAAGATGAAGTAGCCCCCGTGAATCTGCCTTCAATGGCCGGCTACTCGAACAAGCCGAACGTCTATGTCGATTTCGATTTCTATCAGGGCGACCCCGACAATGCCAAGGCCACCGAGGTGCCGCAGGCTCGCGACATGCTCAAGCCCGATCTGAAGCGAACCTTCGATGAATCAGGGCTTTTTGGGCGCGTGGTCTTTGACGAATTCCAGAAGCAACCAGGCGATTACAGTCTTCGATTGAAGGTCTATAACCATGCGCCAGGCGGTGGGCAAATGGTCCTGGCGTTCATCAGCGGCTTCACCTTCACGATCATTCCTGCCTTGGCAACCGACCAGTACACCATGAGCCTGGAAACCCTGGACGAGCAGGGTCAGCCGTTGGGCAAGACCAGCAATCATGATGCGATCAACACCTGGATGGGCATCTGGTTCCTGCCCCTGGCAAGTAATACGCCCAAGGCCGCCATTACCAACACCTTCAACCGCCAGGTCAATGCGCTGTTGAAGAACTGGGTCGACAACAACCGCATAAAATACTCCGCTGTCGACACCCAAACTCCACGGGGCTGACACCGATAGAAAAAGAGCCGCAATCGCGGCTCTTTTTTTTGGGTCACTTCAGCGCTTGAGTGAACTGCGGGTCGCTGTACAAGCTCTTGAGCAAGTCTTGCAGCATAGGGTTGTAGTTGTTCGCGGCCGCCGGAATGGCGATCGGACCGAAGAAACTGCTGTCCCAATCACGCTGCACGTCTTTAGTGGTTTCGTATAGAACCTGATCGCCTTTACGCAGCGTGAAGCGCGCAGCCACCTCGCCATGGCCGCTGCCTACGCCTGCAGTGAGTTGGCTCTTGACCAACTGAACCTGCAACTGCCGGTCAGCACGAGGGTCCAACAGACCGGCCTGACGGAGCTCATCGTTGATCGCGGCCTGGATGTGCAGCGGAACGCTGCCCTCGGGCGACGAAATCGGGTTCAGGCGCACCATCAGCGACCCTTGACCTGAATCCGCATTCACCTGCGTCTCGCGCAGGGGCTGCATGGGTGCATTTTGCTTGAGCTGCTGAACGTTCTGAAAATTGGGTTCATAGCGAGCCATGGTCACACCACAGCCTTGTAACAGCATTGCGCAGAACGGTAGAGCCAAGTAGAGCTTCTTCACAGCAAATCCTTATGTGCTTTTTTTGAAGACGTGATTATCGACTGATGGCCTTAAGCTATCAAGAATGAGTTGCGGTTTACGCTGCACCCAAACATCTCAGCCGTATTGACTGGCAGCTTCGGCAGCGGTTTTAGGCTTCCTGGAACAGGTCAACTGGTAAGCAATTGCCAACCATATGAACCACCCCGGCATGACCATCAACGCAATACGGGTATCAGGTCTCAATGCCAGCAGACAAAGAACAAAGCCCAGGAACGCCAGGGAAAACCAGGCCATTGGTACGCCGCCAGGCATTTTGTAGGCCGATTTCGCGTGCAGCTCAGGTCGCTTTTGGCGGTAGGCAATATACGATGCAAGGATGGTCGACCAAGTAAAAATCACCAGGATTGCCGATACAGTGGAAACAATGGTGAATGCGGTCATCACTTCAGGAACGATGAAAAGCAACAGCACACCCACGAGCATCAACAGTGTGGTGAACGCCAGACTCAGCAGAGGCACGCTATTGCTCGACAGACTTCGGAAAATCCTCGGAGCGTTGTCCTGGTTGGCCAGTCCGAACAGCATGCGGCTAGACGAAAATACACCACTGTTGGCCGAGGAAGCGGCAGACGTCAGCACTACAAAGTTGACGATACCGGCTGCCGCGGGAAAACCTGCAACCAGGAACAGCTCGACGAAAGGGCTCTTGTTGGGCGAAACCTGTTGCCACGAAGTCACTGCAATAATGCAGGCCAGTGCCAGCACATAAAACAGGATGATTCGCAGCGGAATCGAGTTGATGGCTTTCGGCAGGGTCTTCTCGGGGTTACGGGTTTCGGCGGCGGCGGTGCCGATCAGTTCGGTGCCGGCAAATGAGAAGATCGCCATCTGGAAACCGGCAAAGAAACCGAACAGGCCGTTGGGAAAGGCCGCTTGTTTATCCAGCAGGTGGTTCAGCGAAGCAGTAACACCGCTGGGTGAGACAAATGAGCTGGCAATCAGCACCATGCTGACGCCAATCAGGGTGACGACGGCAATGATCTTGATGATCGCGAACCAGAACTCCACTTCACCAAAAAGCCTGACCGTCAGTACATTCAAGGCGAACAGTGTCATCAGCATACCGATGGCGGGTATCCAGGCGGGCACATCGGGGAACCAATACTGAAAAAACCCGCCGACCACGACTGAATCACCTATCACCGCCACGCTCCAACTCAGCCAATACGACCAGCCAAGAAAGAATGCCGCGCGCGGGCCGAGGTAGGCACCGGCAAAATCCGCGAAAGTTTTGAAGTTCAAGTTCGAGAGCAGCATTTCGCCCATGGCACGCATGACGAAATAAACGAACAGGCCGATGATCATGTAGATGAGGATGATCGACGTGCCAGAGAGGGCGATGATCTTCCCGGAACCCATGAACAGGCCTGTACCGATGGCGCCTCCCATGGCCATTAACTGAATGTGACGATTGCTGAGGGTGCGTTGCAGCGCGGGCTGTTCAATCAGCCCTGAGGGAGTTGATTTCATTACAAAACCTCTTGATTTTATGTTTTTGAGTTTTGGCAGAAAAGTGGTGTCTTGCGTATTTGTTAGAGATGCAACGGCTACTGACGGTGGTTGTTTTTGCAGAGCGAGATTTGCCGCGTACACACACAGTGTCTGAGTAGCCCCTTGGCACTTTGCGCAGGGGCATCACCTATGGTTTTTTCAGCTCACTGTGCGCAGGCGTGAAGGGACGATTGCTGGCTGCTGATCCAGGATCTGGTAGAGGTCTTTTATGTTGGCAGGCCTCGGCACCAGGTGGATGTGTTCACCGATTGCATGCTCCTGGGCCAGGTCCAGTACGTAGCGCAGTGACGAAAAGTCTTCGAGGGCAAAACCCACCGAATCGAACACAGTGACCTGAGCGTCGTTCTCGCGGCCCTTGATTTCGCCCTGAACAATCCGGAAAAATTCGACGACGGGAAAGTCGGCTTCCAATTGCTGGATGTCACCTTCAATCCGGGTCTGAGGTTCAAATTCAACGATGACCCGGGCGTTACGCAAGATCTCGGCGTGCAGCTCGGTTTTCCCCGGACAGTCCCCCCCTACGGCATTGATATGCATGCCGGGCTCGATCATCTCGGGCGTCAGAATCGTTGCGTAGGCTTTATCTGCAGTGACTGTGGTGACGATGTCTGCGCCCTTGACCGCTTCTTGCGCCGAGCCGGCCAGGATCACTTCAAGATCCGGGAACGCGGCCAGGTTGCGCTTCAACTTAAGCGAGGCGTCGCGATCGATATCGAATATGCGCAGTTCCTTGATCGATAGCATTTCATGGAAGGCGAGGGCCTGAAATTCGCTCTGGGCGCCATTGCCGATGATGGCCATGATGCGTGCATCCGGACGCGCCAAGGACTTCGCCACCAAGGCGGAGGTCGCCGCCGTGCGCACAGCGGTGGTCAGCGTCAGTTCACTGAGCAGGGTTGGATAGCCACTGTGGACATCGGCCAGGACGCCGAAGGCCATGACCGTCAGCAAGTTGCTTTGACCGTTGTCCGGATGACCATTGACGTATTTGAACGAGTACCGCTGGCCATCGTCGGTCGGCATCAACTCGATCACACCCTTGGCCGAATGATTGGCGGTGCGCGGCGACTTATCAAACTGCGCCCAACGTGAATAATCAGCTTCGATGTAATCTGCCATTTCGCGGATTGCGCGACGGATGCCCACCGTGGCGAACAGGCGTGCGACATGATCGACGTCTATGAAAAGAGTCATGTTTTTATTCTCCGGTTCATTAGTAAAAACGTTGCGGGGCAGGGGACGGCTCAGCTGCGTTTGCTCTCGAAACCATGCAGCACATTGACCGCATTGATTCCGATTTCATCGACCATATAGCCGCCTTCCATCACGAACAGAGTGGGGCAGCCCACACCCGCTATCAGCTCGCCGATGCCGATGAAATCTTCGCTTTCCAGCAGGAAGTGGCTGATGGGGTCGTCCTTGAACGTGTCGACGCCGAGTGAAATAACCAGCACTTCAGGGGCGAATTGCTGGAGTTTCCTGCAGGCGTGGAGCAGGGCGCCGCGATAGCTTTCCCAAGTGGTGTTTTTCGGCAACGGGTAGTTGAGGTTGTAACCTTCGCCATGGCCGGCGCCGACTTCGTGACTGAAGCCTGAGTAGTACGGATAAGACACCGCAGGTTCGCCGTGCAGCGACACGAACATGACGTCACTGCGTTCGTAGAAGATGTTCTGGGTGCCGTTGCCATGATGGAAGTCGACGTCCAGTACCGCGACACGTTTCGCGCCTTGAGTGATGGCCTGTTGTGCGGCAATGGCAGCGTTATTGAGATAGCAATAGCCGCCCATGTACTCACGCGCTGCGTGATGGCCGGGCGGACGGCACAGGGCGAAGGCACTGTCGTGGCCTTCATCGATCAGCGCCAGGCCGGTGAGGGCGATGTCTGCGCTGGTCTTTACGGCTTGCCATGTGGTCGCGGTAATCGGAGAACCGGCATCCATGGCGAAGAAACCGAGCTTTCCGTCGATGAAGGTCGGGACTTGATCGTTGGACAAATCGCGCACTGGCCATACCAGCGGCAAGGCGTCGTGGGTACGCCCGGTCGCACACCATTCTGACCATGCGCTTTCAAGAAAGCTGACGTAACGCTCGCTGTGCGCATTGACGTAACACGACCGGTCAAATGCCCGTGGTTCGACGATCTGGCCAAGGCCTACCTGCTTGACTCGATCATGTACGGTATCGGCCCGGCTGGGCTGTTCGAACGACGGTTTGAGCACGCCGTCCTTCAATTCGGTGCCGTGGTGCAAGCGATGGGAATCACTGAAAACTGTAAACATTCTGCGCATCCGTTAATTTGAACCAGTGCAAATATTCTCTTCCGGTCTGGATGCGCTTTCTTTGCTTTATTTTCGTGGTCTGCTAGATTTTTCGGGCGTTTTTACTCAGGAATTGCGAAATGCAGAAAAAATCATCCAAACGCATCAACCTTGACGAGACTGACTTGGCGATACTCACATTGCTGCAAGAGGATGCGAGCATTTCCAACGCCGAGCTCAGTGAACGCCTGTCGTTAAGCCTCACGCCTTGCTGGCGCCGGCGTAAGAGAATGGAGGAAGCGGGCGTGATCAAGGGCTATCAGGCCAACCTTGATCGACGCATGCTGGGGTTGGATATCATGGCGTTCGTGCACATCCGTTTTTCCACTCACGCCGATCACGCTCCCGACGCCTTCGAGGCGGTGATTGCGCAATTGCCTGAAGTGTTGTCCTGTCACAAGATCACCGGGGATGCCGATTACGTGCTGCAAGTGCTGGCAGAAGATCTTGATAGCTACAGTGACTTTATCGAGCAGGTGCTCAGGCGCCAGGTGGGTATTGCATCCATTCAGTCGAGCCTGGCGTTGCGCGAGGTCAAGACCAGTAGCCGGATTGCGATACCCAAATCTTGCAAGGAGTGAATGGAGTTAACGATCTCGCTCTCTATTAAGCACGCGGCTTTAAGCCGTTTGCATCAAAGGATGCTCAGCATAGACGGGGAGGAGGGTAACTCCGACGAGGCACAACAATGGTCGTTGAGAGTGGCTTTTGCCTTTGCGCCAAGCATTTTCAATAGCGCTCCGCGAATGCTTCGAGGTGCTTCCTAGTCACCAGATCCAGATCGCGCGAGTTCCTGCAGAACATCCATTGCTTTCTGCGCATCATCTTTACCTACAAAAATGTGGTCGTGGTAGTAAGCCGCGATGACATTACAGCTGATGCCTGCATTGCCCAGAGCGGTTGCAAAGGCAGCCGTCAAGCCAACGGCATCCAGCGCCGAGTGGATGGTCAAGGTAATCCAGGCGGCGACATATTCGAATTCAAGACCAAGCTCCAGAGCTGCGGATTGCTCGAGGATTACCGTTAGGCCTTCCTTCTCCCGAAAGCTCCCCAGCACTTCCTGCCCCTCAAGGATGTTGTTGTTTTTGATAGTGCAGAAGACATAGTTACCCTCATTCAGCGAAGGGCTCATGCCATGGAGTAGCTTTGCTATTGATTTTTCACCCGACATTTCATAAATCTCTATTGATTGTTGACGTCCCCAGTCTCCGCGATTTTACCGATAAGCAAAGTTAATTTTTATGATGCAGGATTAGCAGATCTAATGTTGCAGGTATTGAGCACATGGCAAACGAATGGGGGCTAGCGATCTGCTAACTTCGCAATGATCAGGCGAAATTTTCGAAGCTTGTGCCGATTCGGGCAACCAAGTTGTCGGCTTAACGGCCGCTTGGAGCCATATGGCGTAACCGTCCAGTAAAGCCAGGATCGATTCGAGGTGGCAGGCCATATTGAGGTCACGGCTTTTGGCGTAGCTATAGAAAGCCTGGATCGCTCCGCGCGGAACCTTAGCTTGAGTTGAACGTAGATGAAAGGGACAAGCATGGGCAACGGCACCGCATCTCCGGTCTGCACGAGCATGACAAGATGAGTAACGGCACTGAATCAGCTTCATCGACAGCCGCCTCATTCAATGTCTCACCATGAACATGACCCGTTGAAAGAGAAGGCTTCAGATGTGACGGGCACCGCTTTATCGGAATCGTACAAGCGGTTGATTTCATTGAGCAAAATGAACAGTGCTAGCCCTAGATTGGAAAACAGATTTCTGTTTTCCGGTAAAAAGCTGCAATTCCAGCCATTTTCCACTCAACGACTGCACTGAACGGGGGCTTTGTTGACCAGTTGTACGACAACCTCTAGCCCCATCCTGAACTCAGTCACAGGCCAAGCGCGAATGTCTTTAAGGGGCTTTGTCGCAGCCTCGCCGCGAGCTCAGCTGTCAACGGCGGTTAGTCATCGCCGGGAAACAGACTGGCAGTCCGCAATCATTTTTCAGACAGTGAATTCAACGCGTTCGCTCTCCTAAGCGCTTAAATGGCTCGTCTAAATCTTACCCAACGAGCCCAAGGAAGCCGATGGTTGCATGACAAGAATGCGTCCAGGCTAAAGTACATTCAGTTCTGGAACGAGGTTCACGCCATACCATCAGGGATGCAGATGCTATCCTGCACTCATAAGAGACGCGATTTAATAGACGAAAAATTTCATATTCTTTCGGGTGTTATAACCATGTCTGGGGGTAATCGGATCTTCGCTTTATTTATATATTGCGATTTTCAATTTATAGGTAATTACATTGCTCGCTCACAAGTGATTGTGCTGGCAGGAAAAATACATCTAAAAAAAATACTAAATAAATCCCAATGTTTAAATTTCAATTTAAGCATTATTCGGACTGCCAGTTTGTTGACGGTAGTGCGTTAATAAAAGTTGTTGTGGCTATCGGCGTTGTAAGCTAGCGTCTGTCACTAGCAACTGACGTGTAGTCTTCTGATAGATTTCAGTAGTCGTCTATCAAAACGTAAGTCCTGCGTGATGGGACTGCATGCCCATGAAAACCTGGCCGGCATACGACTGCAAAAGGTTTGATGTAGGCGAGCGCC